>ENA-UOOE01001298-UOOE01001298.1-fermentation-metagenome-genome-assembly--contig:-NODE-1298-length-21463-cov-4.964079_pt1 | contig 21463 bp, 21 predicted proteins | sample MGYA00245776_ERZ724021 | MGnify/ENA primary metagenome ERZ724021 (study PRJEB28704, sample SAMN03018321) | fermentation metagenome | biome: anthropogenic terrestrial biome; feature: soil; material... | reverse complement strand
TATTGTATGCCCTTCCTGCCATAAAAATTCTGTAGTTCTCAAAAAAGGTCTAGTAGTCTTTTCCCATCTTACTACGGAACACCATTGATTATATAGCTTTGGGAGATCCTTATAAGATTGAACTATTTTAGCATAATGTTCACAAAATAAAGTTTCTGAAGTAGGTCTCACACATAACTTTTCTGTAAGTTCCTCATTTCCACCCTGAGTTACCCATGCAACTTCAGGAGCAAATCCTTCTACATGATCTTTTTCCTTCTCAAGGAGTGACTCTGGAATAAAAAGGGGCATATATACATTTTCATGACCTGTCTCTTTAAATCTTTTATCTAGATAACCTTGGATATGTTCCCACATGGCATAAGCATAAGGTCTTATTATCATACATCCCCTTACACTTGAGTAGTCAGCCAGCTCTGCCTTTTTTACAATATCCGTATACCACTTAGCAAAATCCTCATCTCTTGATGTTATTTGCTCTACCAATTTTTTATCCAATTTAATTACCTCCAAATTTAATTATAATTTTTATCAATTATTTTAGATACAAAAAAGCCTCCAATCCCATAAAGGGACCGAGGTTATATCGGCGGTACCACCCTGATTAGTATATCTGCTGATACTAAATATACTTAATATACTCACTTAAAATTTTAACGGTCATCACCGCTGTATTCTAATAATTAAAATACAGAAACTCCAGGGCAGGTTCAAAATAATTCTTTAAAAACTTTCACCATATGTTTCCTCTCTCAAAAAGAATATAAAATTTACTAATCCCCTTCTTTGCATTTTTAATATTCAATTAAATGCAATAACATTTTATATAATAGGTTATAAAAAATTTATTGTCAATATATTTTTTCAACAATAATATATACACATAAATTATTTAAAAAATTTACATAATAAGCACTAAGGAGGTGTAATTTTTGAAATTAAAATATAAATTTAATAAAATTTTCACCATAGTTATTATTTTCACCCTGTGTATCAATATATTTAATTCAGGTGCAAGTGCTTCTTCTCTACACTCTTATTATATAAAAAATCCAAAAAAACCTACTCATCTTTATGCAATATATGAAAATAATTTAACTCCAGAAGAAAAAACCATGATAGCTACCCTGCAGGGAGTACTATCAAATAGTTCATATTCCCAGATATATATTTTAAGCAAAAGTCACCCTGATTACAATATATGGCTGGATGACTTAAAACAAAACTATGGGGTAACTTATGATATAGTAAAAGATCCCTGGTATTTGTTGGACAAATTTAAATCACATGTAAAAGGATATGTGCTTTACAGTAATTCTTCCTCTAAAGATCCTTCAATAAATAACGCCTGTTCTCTAGCTTCTTTAAAAAACTACTTAGCCATTGATGAATCTATAGAAAATAAGCTTAAAGATCATGGTATAAAAAAATTAAAAGGTGATTGCAGAAACACTGATAAATACTGGGCTTATAATAACCTATGGAATTCTAAATTAAGTCATTCTACTGCAATTGAACTATCTCCAAATAAAAGCATAGCTTTAAGAGATTATGCCATAATGAATAAGTGTCTTGTATTTTATGAAGATACCCCTAAAGAATTTCCCCTGCGGGATAAAATATTTAGTTCTATGGAAAAGGACTCTATTTGTTTAGGTTGGGGACCAGACGAATATGAAAATGTAAAAGAGGCCTCTTTCCCTACACGACGCTCTTCCGATCTGGTGTGAGCGTCGTTCCCGCAGACTGGTCCTATAATTTAACTGTACTTAGTGCATTTCCTTCCACACCTATAACCCAAAAAGGTACTTCTTTAAATAATTTTTCTTCAAAGAATAACCACTATGTAACATTTATTATGTCAGATGGTGATAACCAACAGTGGACCCTTGGAAGCAACTATAGTTCTGAAAAATGGTACGGTTCTTCCAGCCGCGGCAAATTCAACATGGGATTTACCATAAGTCCTTCCATATATGAATTAGCCCCTACTGCATTTAAGCTGTATTATAAAAGTGCCACTTCAAATACCTATAATGATAATTTTATTGTATCTCCTTCTGGAAGTGGGTATATGTATCCCAGTGAATTCAAAGAAGATGCTCTTAAACTAAATATTAAAAGATTGAACAATTATATGAAAAATGCAGATCAAAAATACGTGTCAATTTTAGATAACTGGTCTTTTGATAATATAGATCTATGGAATAAGTATACTATATATCCTAATATACAAGGTATATTTTATTTAAATTATCACAGACAGGATGATTATAAAGGAAAGATCCTTTGGAGCAATGGTAAACCAATAGTATCATGTAGAAATCTTCTATGGGCTAAACTAGAAGAAAACAACACTTTAATTGAAAAGATTAATTCTTATGTAGAGCAAGGATATACTGATATAGCCAACCCCAATGCCTATACTTTCGTATATGTGCATGCCTGGAGTAAAACTATGAAAGATGTTGAAAAAGTTATAGATGAATTAAATAAAAATCCTAAAATAAAAGTAGTTACACCGGATATTTTCATGAAACTTATAAAAACTAATATTAAACATTAGCACCATTATGAAAATAAAAATATAAAATTGCATAGTTAAAGCAAGACATATTATAATTTAATGTCTTGCCTTAATTTTTAATTTGTAAGTATTTTTTTGAAGAATCCTGAAGTTCTTTTAGTGGATATAGAAAAATATAACTCTTCCGTATCTTCCGTTATAACTTTAAATTCATATCCTTCATCTTTATAATAGTCTATTATCTTAGGAAGAGCAATACAAGTATTTTTATGCATATAATCACAGTGCATTAAAAGTATAATTGAATTAAGATTTTCTGGGTTAGTGGTAGTCTCTTTAAATAATTTATAAGGAGATGTCTTAGCATTAATCCCATCAGAAGCCTGTATGTTCCAATCATATATTTTAAAGTTCTTTTCATGCAACTTTTGTAAAAGCTTATTATTTAAATGCTTTCTGCTGCCACCTGGAAACCTTATTATGTGACTTTCCACTCCTGTGACCTCTTTAACCATATCACTTGTAATAGTCATCTCTTTAATAAAATTATCATTATTTTTATAAATACTATTATATTTATGAGTATATGTGTGAAGCCCTATACTATGTCCTTCACTTGCAATTCTCTTTATTATATTCTCGTTATCCGGTATTTGATTTCCTATAACAAAAAATGTGGCTTTTACATTATTTTCCTTCAACGCATTCAAAATATTACCGGTTATATTACTGGGACCATCATCAAAAGTTAGATAAATAACTTTTTTTTCATTGGCACTTATGGATTTCTGTGTATCTTGCTTTGCATTCTCTGCCATAACTGCATTTACTCTTAAATTAACTGCTGCAAAAACCATAATAAATATCATAACATTTATTATTATGCTGTTTTTATATTCCAATCCAATACGCCTACCTCTCTCTCATCCTTTATCCATTGAGACCAGCTGGTATTAAATCCATCATTATTTTCCTTTACATATTCATAAAAATCTTTTATAAACTCAGATCTTTCTGAAGAATGACTTCCTGGTTTATAGGAAGGCTTAAGAAGATTTTTTCCTCCAATTGACACCTGTCTTTCCATTATATCCTCTAAACTTACCTCTTTACCATTTTTCATAATATCATACATCACCATAAAAGTAGTAGTTCTTCCAATACCGGCTTTACAATGAAAGTGCATCCAACTGTCTCTGGGAAGTTTTTTCACTAATTTTATAAAATAGTCTACCATTTCATCTCTAGGTTTCTCATTGTCAGTGACAGATATTCTTATATAAAACATCTTATTCTTTTCTACTAATTCCTTTTCACTTTGCACTTCAGTAGGTATTATTTCCTTATTTTTGATGGTAATTGGTTTATTTAATTTAATGCTTTTCAATCTCCTTGCTTCATCCTTTAATACTTCTTCTTTTGTCAATCCCTTATTAGCTTTGTTTTTTCCATCTTCCCCTAGCCAGCTCACTGCAAAATGATTAATAAATCCATGGGATTCCTCTCTTAAATCTACTATAAATATAGGTACATTACCTATAGCCTTTTTCATAAGTCCTATATTTTTTGTAGTAAATTGTGCACTTCCCGACTCATTTAATGAAGAAAATCCTGTTAAATTCGGGAGATCATCTTCATCTTTAATAGTATCTGTTGTCTTTCTAAACCTTTTTGGCATCTCATCTTCCCTTTTAGAATCTATTCTAATCTGTACATCTTTATTTTGTGATTTAAAAATACCTTTAGAATATACTACAGACATTGATACAAATGATACTGCAAATATAATCAACATAAATATGCTAAGTTTTTTCTTCATAGATAGCACCTCTCTTAAAAATTAATAGTTAAATTTAACAGTATATCTTTTTAATAATTCATATATATCTTTTCAATTTTTCACAAATAATATTACTGAAAGGAATATAAAATATAAATTATATTTCAAATAAATTTTAAGGAGGATGTCTCTATGGCTAAAGCAGGTACTAGAAGACCTGATCCAAAAGACCCACATGGAACTGAAAGCAATAGAAAAACACACATTAAAAAGAACGCCTTAGAACCTGTTCCGGAAATTCAGGGAAAAGCTAAAACCGGAAATAAGAAAGCATATTAATTTAGGAGGTTTAAAATAATGCCAAAAGATAGTCAGCCTGACAATAAAAAAGCCAGGAAAAGAAAAAGCAAAGGACAGATACCTATTACGGAAGAAGCACAAAACCATAATAAAAATACAAAAAAACAATCAGCAAAGTAAAGTATTTTAGATGATCACCTAACTTTTTAATCACCAGGAAAATTTTCTCCGCATAAATTATTAGTATATTTATTTTATGCGGAGGATGAATATGAATGTTGTATTGACCAATTTGCACTATATATACCTCATTTTTATTTTAGTGATAATCATAGCTATGATTCTAAAAAAGGATATATCTCTCATATGTATAGTTGGTATTTTCACACTTGGAATATTCTCAACCCATTCTATATATATATCCATTATACAAATTTTCAATAGTCTTATTTATGCTACTAAAGAACTTATGCCTACCATCTTTATTATTTCCATAATAACCGCCATGAGCAATGTGCTAGTTGTAGCAGGAATAAATAGAGAATTAGTATCACCTTTTAAGAAAATAATTAAATCCTACTGGATGTGCTATTGGATCATAGGTATAGTTATGATGGCATTGTCCTGGTTTTTCTGGCCTTCTCCTGCAGTAGCCCTCATAGGTGCGTTATTTTTACCTATAGCCAAAAAAGTGGGTCTTCCACCTATAGGAGCTGCAGTAGCCATGAACTTGTTCGGCCACGGTATTGCCCTGTCCAGTGATTTTATAATACAGGGAGCCCCTAAACTTACGGCAGATGCAGCAGGAATAGGAGTCTCTAGTGTAATATCTGCAAGCATTCCATTAACTATAGTAATGGGAGTAGTAACTACAATGACAGCTTTTTATATGCTGAGAAAAGATATAAAAAATAACAAATTGGATACTAACTTTAATAAAGAAGAAGTTGAAGAAACATATGAAGAAAAAAATATCATATCATCCAATATATTTAGAAAAATATTAACTATATTAATTATAGCTATATTTTTGGGAGATATAATAATAATGTATATATATAAACTTCAAGGTGGAGATGCTACTGCTCTAATAGGAGGAACTTCCTTATTTATTTTAAGCTTTATTTCAATTATAGCTTATAGAAAAAAATCTTTGGAAAATATTACAACTCATATTGTAGAAGGGCTTCAATTTGGTTTCAAAGTATTTGGTGTGGTTATTCCTATAGCAGCATTCTTTTATCTAGGTGATTCAGCCTTTATTGAAATATTCGGTAAGGTATTACCTCAATCTTCCCACGGGATAGTTAACGACCTTGGAATGGCTCTTTCAAATATAGTACCTTTAAATCCACTGCTAGCTTCTGGAACTTTAACTGCTTTAGGTGCCATAACAGGATTGGACGGTTCCGGTTTTTCAGGAATATCCCTGGTAGGATCCGTATCCAAATTATTTTCTACTGCAATAGGCGGAGGAATAGCTACGTTAACCGCCCTAGGTCAAATAGCAGGTATATGGGTTGGCGGTGGAACTATAATACCCTGGGCAGTAATACCTGTGGCTGCTATATGCAAGGTAGATGCCTTTGAACTGGCCAGAAGAAATCTAAAACCTGTAATTATAGGTTTACTTGTAACTACTTTATTTGCAGCATTTTTGATATAATGTATAATAGATGAAATTGGTTTAAGAATTAATGTATTTACCATAAATATAACTTAATATACTTTTGTATACTATTGATAATTTTACGGTTATAGTGTAATATTGATACTGCATTTAGCCGAACATATTTCATTTATTATCTACTTTAAGATAATTAAATTATACTTTATATAAGTATAATGAAAGTGATTTTTTAAAATATGCTTGAATATCCATTTATCCAAACGCTAACATTGCTAATACTCCCATCTTTTTCAAAAGGAAGTAAATATTGTTACACGTTTGGATAAGTTTTTCTAAAGTTCAGATGGAGAAGAAGTATTCCTCATATACAAACTCTGCTGAACCTCTGAATTACTTGATATTAGAAATTTTCATATTTAAATAAGTTGACTTAATGTAACTTAGATGATATAATTTAATACTACATTGGCTTACTGCCATATGTAGTATTAAATTATCAACTTGGGGGCGTAATTGGTTTCGACGGGGGTAAGATGTGTTTGAGAAGCGAGTCGAGGGAATCCTGTGGGCCCGCGTTAAAAAACTATGGGGTTAAATATAAACGAAAACGATAATTTAGCATTAGCTGCCTAATATAGCAGCTCGTCAGCCTAAGATTCCCACGACTTAGGGTCTGGCGTCGACAGTGGGGAAACGAGTCCAGGAAAGCTTTGACCTGGAAACGGAATTTATGAAGCTACTGAACTTAGAAGCCTGTCCTTAGGCGTCTAAGAGAGGGAATTCTAAAATAAGGACTGCACTCGGAGATACTCAAATGTTTCTGCTTTCGGACAGGGGTTCGATTCCCCTCGCCTCCACCATACATACAGTATTTTCAACATGTTACAGCAACTCTACAGATTTATATTACAGTCCGATAGGGATTAAATTTTTCAGTGTCCGATAGTACTGTAATAAACTTTAGAGGTGTTGGAAATGGCTAAAAGACTACAATTAACAGAAAAAGTAACTCCGATAGGAGTTGAAACAGAAGTAAAAGAATTAAGAACAATCTATTTTACAATTCAAGATTTCATGAATAAACAGAATGAATTTCTTATCTACAAACGCTCTCAAAACCTTTCACCACGCAGTATGTACGATTATGACAGAAGCTTCCTGTATCTAAATAATTACATAAATGAAGTCTATTCGGATAAGCAAATTCGATATGATATAACTTTGATTAGAGGTTACATTTCATACATGTTGGAGAAGGTAAGTCCAAATACTGTTAATATCCGCATTAGGTATTTAAAGGTGTATTTGCAGTTCTTGGAACAGGAAGGATATGTTAAAGAGCGTATTAATGAACGAGTTAAAAAGGTAAGAGAAGTAAAGAATGAAAAGCAACCCTTAACCAATTCAGATATAAAGAAGCTATTAAAAGTAATAAATATGAAGTCCTACGCAGGATTAAGAGATTACACACTGGTACTTTTAATGTTGTCCGTGGGTACAAGAATAAACGAAACAATAAACATCAAAGTTAAAAACATAAATCTAAAAGAAAAGTACATTGTTATAAATGCTGAAACTGCCAAGAATAGGACACAGAGAGTAGTCCCATTAAATAGCAAGTTAATAGTATATTTAAAGAAGCTTATAGAGATTAGCAATGATGTCGGCAGTGAGTATGTATTTTTATCCAGCGTATCTCATGACAAGGTTAATCTATCACACATAAAAGGTCAGTTAATAGATTATGGTAAAAAGGCAGGATTAGACAAGAGTTCTTCTGCTCATAAACTACGACATACAGCAATAACTAATTTAATCAAAAATGGAAGTAATCCGCTAGATGTAAAATCAATAGCTGGACATAGTTCACTGGAAATTACTATGGGATATTATCATAACAACTTGAAGGATTTACAGAAATGTATTGCTAAAGATACGCTTTCAGATATTTAAAAATGTAGCAAAAATTTTTATGGCCAGCTTCAATTGCAGAACAAAAGTCACCTTCTATTGTGGGGGTGACTGTTATTTTTTTATGTTTATACATATTATATTTTTCTGGAAACATTGGTATTACTGACTTATACTATTTATATATCTAAAGTTTAGGCTATATTAAAAAATAATGCTGATAGTCTATTATTTTTTAAGAGAACTTTTCATATTTAAAGAACATTATAACTTTATTTATATTATGGTAATTTCTTCTTTATAATATTTTGATAGTATGATGGTAACTCATAATTCTTAATATGCTCAAACTTTTCAATTTTAACTTTATCTACTGGATTTATTTTAATAGTAATATAATCAAGTCCTACATCAAGGTGTGGACCAACATACGGATGGAGCTCTAACTTTAAACGGAAATCAAATGTCTCATTCTCACCTAGTCTATCCATTCTTAATACAGAAATATCATAAGGTGCTACCATAGGAGATACTGATAAATATTCTTTATAGTAATTATCAACTGTATTCTGTAAAATAGGCAATAATAGTGTCATAAGCATATCCCTATATAATTTCTCTTTTGAATTTTCAGGTGTAATATAATGTTCTTTTAATCCAAATTTAACATAATTATATGAAGCTGCCTTAATATTTAATGGAATATTAAAAGTTATTAATAACACTAAAAATAAAGCAAAAAGTGATTTTCTCAAACTTATCACCTCAATAGTAATTCTTTTTAGTAGGTTACCATTATTCCAAAGTAGTTATACAATAATCTAATATTCCATTAATACATCACAAATTATTTGTGACCAAGTTAAGAATGATACGACATAACTGAATATAAAATTATCTTACACCAACCCTACAAGCTAGAATTTGCAAGCAGAAGATTATTCTTGTAATCTCCACCAAAGAGTTTTTCCTTCTTTATCCTTTTTGAATCCACAACGCTCTAAAATCTTTTGAGAAGCCAAACCTTCTAAATCAGTTTCAGCAATTACACTTGTAACGCAATTTTGCTTCAATGCCCACTCACATATTGCTTTTGCAGCTTCTGTCATATAGCCGTTGTGTTCAAAATCTTTACCTAAGCCATAACCAATCTCAACTTCACCATTTTTATTAGGAATATCCTTAAAATCCGCTGAACCTACTACAATCCTATCATCCTTGCGAATTAATAAAAAAAAGCTATGCCACAAATAATTGTTAGGGTCTTTTCGAGTTATTTCGTACTGCCCTTTTACTATTTCAAGAAAAAAGCCTTCCATTAATTCTGCCTTATAGGTACAGCCTAATTCCTTTTCAAGTGCAGGAATATCTTCAATCCATAGTTCTAATTGATTAGGAGTTAACGGAATAAGCTCCAAACGTTCAGTCTGTATTATCATTTTATTACCCCCATTAAATAAAATCTTCCTGTAAAACAGCTCTACAAATTACTATTTAAGTTGTTTTACATCTTTCATATATAGCATCGGATTACTCTTGTGAAGTTTTATGAAAATGATACGAACTAACATTATTTAATTTTTCTATTTATATAGTGTATCATAGTCAATTTCCATATCCTCTATTCTTCTACAAAACCATATTTTCGCTTCATCCAAAGATTTATTGTAAATAAACGCACCTAAATTTTCTAGAAAGAATTCTAAAACCGTTCCAGCTGCAATGATACCTATTTCTTCATTCCTTTCCTGGAGAAAAAAAGTCTGAATCTCATTTATCAACTTGTTTTTTTCTTCTTTGGTTAGCTCCACTAAGTTTTTTCTATCCCGATTTCTAATATTAGGTTTGTCACCATTTGCCTTTATCATTTTCATGAACTCCTTTACTAACAACTTATTTTCTTGATGAGGTTTATCCACATTAGATGTACTTACAAAGATTAACTGCAAGTCAGGTATTACATAAAGATATTGACCTCCAAATCCTCCTGCATAAAAAGTTTTATGTTTTTCAATGTCATTTACCCACCACAGATAACCATACGGACTACTTTCAGGGAAGTTTCCATACACATGCTCTCTCGTTGATTCTTGTATATATTCTGATGAAATAAGTTGATGATTTACCCACAGACCATTATTTAAATATAAGTATCCTAATTTTGCAATATCTCTTGTTTTCATTAATAAACATTCATCTTCATGAAAATTGGTATTCCATAAGTAATCTTTTATACCTAATGGGGAAAACAGCTTCTTGTCAGCATAGGAAACAAAATCTATTCCTGATAGTTTTTCTATGACATAAAACAGAATATGTGGGTCAGGTTTATATTCAAATATGTTTCCTGGCTCATTTTTTACTGTTAATAAAAAAGGAAGCCTGATATCATTAAATCGCTTATTCTCTGGGAATCGATAGTTTTTAGGAGGCCACTTAATACCTGATGTTTTTGTCAAAAGATGTTTTAATGTTATCTTATTAAAGTTTTTATCAATATTTTCTGGAATATCATCTAAAAAGAAATCAACTACTTTTGTTTCAACGTTTTTTATAAGATTGTCTTGAAGTGCTGTACCAACTACGGCGGATAAAAAACTCTTAAATACACACCCTGTTTCATGAAGAGTATTTTGCGAGCAACCGTTTAGATATTTTTCATAGATAATTGAGCCATTTTTTACAATTAGGACGCTTGTTAAATGAGAAAAGTCCTCTTCAATCATATTGTTTAGGGTATTTACAATTTCTACATTAATATTATGTTTTTCAGGACTTTCTTTCTTCCAACATTTTGTAGGATAATATATTGTTTTCATTCTATTTCTCCTTATAACAACCTTGAAATTAGCTCATCTAAATTTACACTTGTGATACAAATTAAAAACATTTCTACAAGATGTTTAGTTTAATACACATAAATCAACCTGTTGTATTAGTTAATTTCTGAAACCATTGAAAAGACTAACTTAAATTTTTAAAGACAGAAGATTCTAGCTTAGAGAAGCAAATATTTTCAAAGGATAAATCAACTAGCACAACGCATTAAATTAATGTGTATCTATCAATCTTTGTATTGATATTAGTGCTTTATCTGTCTCTGAAGCTTTTATACCAATCATATCTATACTAATACTTTTCTTTTCTAACGCTTCTCTAAGTATTTCAATAAAAATACCTTCGCCATAGACTTCTTGATTGTTTTTTGAAGTTGTATTAACACCACAACTTGGCGAACGATTAATTCCTATAATCCCTAATACAATAAATCCATTTTGAATGTATTCTTCTATTTGAAATATAATTTGGTTTGCAAGATTATTAATTACTTCAATAGAGGTTGGATTCTCTAAATTATGCCTAATTCTTGTATTCTCTACAACAACTTCTCTTTCTCCACCATGGATATCACCTCTATCAAGTCCCAGACATATCATTTCAGGACATGGCATTTGTATTATGCCTACTTTAGATTGAATAAGCAGTTTTAAAACATTTTCATTTGTACTCGGATAGTCAGCGGTACCATCTGAAATTGAGTTTTGGTTTAAAATACAATGTGATACTAATATGATTTTTTTACTTCTAACATCAGAAAACATAAAATTTCTACTCCATTCTCTAACCATTAATTAAATTTTAATGAGCAATGATTTACAATTGTCTACTTGTTTAATTATATATCACATAAGTGCAAAATTACAAATATTTTACACAGATTACTTTCTATCATACCTGATTTAAAGGTTGTAGTGAATTTTGGACACCATTCTTTAGTAGAGTGGAAGTTTAGAAATGGTATACACATCTTCAATAGGCAGGATGTCAGGATATCTGTGGGTACTCCACCGTTGGTTGGGTAATATACTATAAATTTTATATATTGGTAAATAAAACTATTTAAATAGTTTAAGTGAATTTACAGGAATTAAATAGAAATGGAGTGTATTTATGAGGTAACACTGACAACAATCTATAACAAAATTATGTCAACAGTGCGTTAGCGAGAGATTATGTAATAATAATCTAATAATAGATATTATTTACAGCAATGTAGATTTAAAGCAGTAACATTATAATAATGACAAGAGTATATATCTGTTAACTCCTGCCAATATACACCATAGGGACAAGCGGATAGGGTATCCGATATGCTAAAATACAGGAAATGGTATAAAAAGTCCACGAAGTACAGGACACAGCACCTACATCGCACCTACATGATTTCTAATCAATATTCACTAAAAGATAGTATAATATTTTCCCTTTAGCTTATTGTATAATATGATTATGATAAAACTTGTAATACATAAATGGAGGAATTTAAAATGAATGAAGAAATTTTAGATATGTTAAAGGTTATATTAGAAAAGGTTGAGAGAACTGAAAAGGCCATTATTATCAAAGAACAAGCAACACCCTGTAATGAAGATACAATTATCTCCAATATAGTGAAAAGTAATACTGCTAAAACCGCTTGGGAAGAAGCTAAAGCTATAATTAAAGAAGAGTTAACTTCAATATCATATAAGCAATTCATTGAACCAATATCTTTAAGTACAGTTGAAGCAAGAGAGAAAATAATATTAAGTGTTCCTAATGAACATATAAAGGAAACGATAAATAAACACTACTATAATTTGATAATACATGCACTTAAATTAGTAAATAAAAATATTAAGAAAGTGGCTATTTCATGGAATTAGTTCCTAAATTATAGATAAATTCCAATTAAGTTTCAAAAATACCAATTTGAGGAGGTAATGACAATGGCAGAAGAAATCCAAGCGATTGGAAACAAAGATATAGAAGAAACAATAAATACATTGAAGAAAGATTATGGAATGAGTACAGAATGCTTATCATATTTGCTGAGAGTAAAAAGTGACGGAGATAAGATTGAAATACCAACAGGGTTTGAAGAAAAGCGTTCCTTTACTAATTTAATATTTATGTTAGACACTCTTTCAAAGGAAGAACCAGATTTCAAGTTTAAAGCATTTTTAGAAGTTCTAGTTGAAGTGCATAAGATTAGTGCCGATACCATTGCCAAACTTGCAAAAATTCCTACGCAGTATGTTTTAGATTTCATGATTGACAGTAGTACAGTTCCGATTGAGATAAAATATAGAGTTGCCTCAGTTATAATGGTATTAAGATTTATATTTAAAACCGTTGAGCCTAAAATATAGTAAATGTTATATTAAGAAATCTCAAATAAACTGAATATTATCTTATCAAGTGTTACAACGCTAACCTATTGTTCACAAAATTTCATATTAAAACTTCTAATTCATTAAAAGATTCTAAGAAAAAACTGTGCAAAAATATAAACACACAGTATTAATTTGTTAATTTTGAATAACAACCGATATTGTGTGCTTATGTTTTCATAGAAACTATTTATTTTGTATGTTCTTTAATGACGCAGCTAATACATTTACACCTTGTTGAATATCACTGTCACTAGAATTATCATTTCCAATCTCAATAAGGACAGTATTATTAGACAAATCCTCATTTAAATACGACAATGTATCTATATTAAATTCAACTATTTCTGACGTAACACCATTAGCCTTTTTTAGCTGTTCTAACAATTGGTTAGCGAATTTCTTATTTTCTTCATATCTTGGACTGGCCTGAGTAAGTATTAACTTTATTTTTTTTGTATCTGATGTACCACTATCAACTGTATCTCTAGATACATCTAATAAAGTTGTGTTAGCATAGTTCTTTACATTTTCTTTTATTATATTACGTGTATTTTCATATGATTTTGTATATTCTTTAGGTGCTGTAACTTTTATAAAGCTACTGTTTAATCCTAATTTAGTAAGTTCATCATTAATTAAAGCACCAACATCAGTTACATTCTTACCAGATAGATAAGTTTCATCTGGATGGGAATTGTAAATTACAATATCTGATGAAAATGGAACTATAGAATTTTCAGTATAACTATTTGATGAAGTTTTTGTATTGTTTGGTACTGTACTACTGGTTACTGCTTTATTAACAGTTAACTTATTCTGATACTTTGAATAAGTATATCCTCCAGCAGTTAAAGTAAGAAGGGCCACCACTACTACAACACTTTTGTAAATATTCTTCACTTCCGTATACACTCCTTTCTTTTAATTATATTTTTTTCCATATTTCATATACTTATTCATATAATTACAAAAATGTGTTGAATATACCTTGATATACTACATTAGGTCGTGACGTTCTCATATTGTTAAATAACAGCAAAATATTAACAAATAGAAAGTAGGGAAGAATATTGAAAATCCACTTGAAGTTTAAAAAAGTAGTAGAAAAACCTATAGCAGTTTTTTGCCTTTTTACTATAATAACTCGATAAATTTTTGCCTATAAACAAGAAAAAGAAGCCAATGTATAATACTGGCTTCCTCCGTTTTTAGCTTAACCAGCCTTTTAACAGACCCCTCATTCTTTCACTTGGAATATAAAGGTTGATTTCTTTGCCTTCTCTTATAGCACTTCTGAAAATCCATTGTACTAATTCGGACAAGGCTATCTTATCCTCATTGATTTCTATATCGTGAGCCTTAAAGAATTGCTTAATATGTGGCTGTGTAAATCTATTGGCTATATATGCCAATGCTGTTCTATCCTTAAATTCATTAGTGGCTCTAGAATTAACTGGAACAAAACCCTTAGTATATCCTTTACCTTTTAGAGAGTTCTGAGTGTCTTTAAATGTTGTCCACATATTCTCATTTGATTTGCTATTCAATATATGTTTAAAATAGTTTGACATATTATTCTGTACTAACCTTAATAGTACTGGCTTATTCTTTAGCCTTTTTAAATCTGTAGCAGAGAAAGTGTATTCGCCTTTACCACAATCATTTAATTTTCCCTCATAGATTTGAAGTAATTCGGCAATAGATATCAAATCAATATGTTTTTTGTATTCAGTTAGTTCGTATCTATCTCTTACTTTTGTAACGGATTTATACGTGTATTCAGTGCTAAAAATATCAAAGTAATATTTTTGTAAACTTCCTTCAAACATATATGTGAGTATGAATACATTATCAAAGGAATTAAATATCTGTATTGGAAATGTCCATATATAGAATTTTTTGCCATAGTGGTATACATTATTTAAAAAACAGGCTTCCATAGTATCTTTAAGTCCACCATTATAAGACCTGCCAGTTCCAACCCACTTAATCCACTTCTTATCATCTTCAATAATTGTCTGGCTTTTAAATAGTATGCTAATATCTTCCTCTACAATTTCAAACTGTTCCACAACATCAGCTACTTCGTCTAATATCAACGTATAGCCTGTTTTTTGTAATAACTCTATAACTTCTTCATCACATCTTTTAAACAGTGCATGGGTTGATACTATGTTTTCTCCTTTGGAAAGTAACTGCTTTAATCCTTCAAGTTTGCTCCCCTTTCTATTCTTAACGGAAGGCTCTTTAAAATTCATGTCAGATAAAGAAGTTTTAACTCTTTCTACCTCTGACAAAAATGGTGTTATATAGATGAACTTCTCTAACAAAGGTGCTTCGCCCATATATTGAATTGCCCAGCTTGTCTTGCCAGTTCCCATTATTGAGTCTATTACAGTGATTTTAGACATTTGCAATACCTCCCTCAAGCTGTTTAACAACTCTCAAAGTAAACACAGTACCCTCTATTAAATCTAATTCCGCTATTCCCTTAAAATCCAGTGTCTTCAATTGCTTGTTCACATTATTTATTTTTGTAGAAGTTAAAGCACACATTGTTTTCTTGTTTAGGACAACAGTACCGCCATTGCTTAGGGCATAAACAAATAATCTCAGCTCAAAATTTCCCAATTCAAAGCTAGCTCTCTCTAATAAGCTTTCCTTTCCCATAACAGATACCCCCGAATATTTAAAGTAAGCAGTATTTTCATGTCCTACTGCTCCTACCTTACTATCCATGTACCTTTATCTTTTACTACCTATACTTAGTAATCTTTTAACACTATCTAACTAAACCTTTTGCGGATTCTTCGCAGATTCATAGACATGATAAATATACCTTTGCCACTTTTCTGTAAAAAAAAGTTCCAAAACAATTTTAAAATGGCTCTATCGCTGGGTTTCACAAGTAATCCCTTAAAGAAAGGTATATATCAACATAACCACTAATAACTGTTAACTAACGCCCTTCGCTACGCTTCGGTTGTTGGATTCACCTCGTTATCACTCGGCTCTCCTACTCATCTTTGTAAATCTATAAAAAACTCCTTATTTAATTACAAAAATAGGTAGTAGGACTGGTACGTAGTAACAGGACTACGAGGATTGTTAAGGATACCTCCTAACCAGTTTGTAACACTAGTGGCAGGATAATAGTTCTCATAGCAATATCTATGGTTACTTGAAAAATAGAAGAAGCCACGGAAATTAATCTGTGGCTTATCTTGTCCTTATAACTTGTTGTTAACTTTAGAACTAGCCTTATTTTGTTTTAATATTTGTTTTTGAAAATTTAACTCATCTTTTAAATATTGTATTTGATGGTTTGTTTTTTCTATCTGGATTTTATTGTAAACATCTTCAGGCATAGTATAATAAAGTGTCTTTATACAATACTTATATTTATACAACTGTGCCTCTTTATCTTTAACTTCTCTACTTAGTAAAGCTATCTTTCTAGCGTATGACAATAGAGTATCCTGACATAAGTTTTCGTGTTCCGCCAAGTAAGTAGTGGCAGTTTTCAATTTCTTTTTTGTTGCTTTTAAAACTTTTTTTGTTGGATTGAAAAGTTGGTCATAAATTTGCTGAATAACAAGATAGTTAATATCGTGTGGTAACTTTTTAGAAAATATATCTTTAATGTATATAAAATCCATACGTTCATAACAATCTTCTTCATAGTCATACTCGTGAGCTGTAACACATATAAATTTTTCTTTATCCTCTGGTCTTATTTCTCTTTCTAATTTAATTTTATACATCATCATTTTATTTCCTCCTGCGTTCCTACCCGCCGGTATTTTATTTTGTTTCTCATTAATCATGTAGGTAAAAACTTTATTTTGTGACATGGAATATTGTTGAATTTAAGTATTTTTATTAACCCATGCTCATACCTCCTTGTTTTTCGCTCGTCAACTTCACTTTGTTTAACACTAACCATGTAGGAGAAAAATTAATTTTGTGACAAAAAAATAAGAGGAAAGTTATACCTCCCTCCTGTTTTTACTGTTTATTTCCTTGGGAATGATTGTCTGAGTATTCAAACAATAGTGAGACTGGCGTGTGACTCCATATCTTAGTTTTTTTAATGTGTGTTTCACGGAACTAGCTGTAATGACTTAGTATTTTAGTCCCTATTTTTATAAATTTTTCATATAACTGGATTTACACCGTATGAACACGAATTACGGAAATATTGGCAATATTGTGAGAAATATGTGTCTCGTGTGTGAGAAGTGTGATTTGGGCAGTTTATGAAGTTATCTGAAAAGAGGTACACCCTTTTGAAATACATTTTTGGTATTCCATATAAATACAATGCTTAAACACATTGCCAGAAGATAAAAATTGTTTTTGGGGATAATAAGTAGTAAGAATATTTATGAGAGTGATGATAATGAAAAAAAATTATAAGAGTATCCCAATCTTGATAGCTTTAATTTTATGCTTACAACTTCCATGTTTTACTTTTGTGTCAGCTAATAAAATATATGGTGATAACATACTATATAAGTCACCAGAACAATCAAGAGAAGAACTATATCAAGATATTTCATTCTCGCTACTTTCGCCATATATACAGAAATCGGTAGAGGATTATTATACAAAATTTCTAACTGATATACCCACAGTTGACCCTTGGGCAATTGATATTTTAAGTGCTGAGAGACCTAATGGTTATCGTACATTTGTTTTTGTTCTTAAAATACAGGTAAAACCATATGTTGGGCCACATCTTGGGGTAGGTGTTGACCGTATTACAATTACAGTAAATGGAGCGGGTGATGTTGAAGTCAATAGTTTTGAGCATATCAAAAATTACGATTTACCATCGCATTATCAAAATATTATTAAGAAAAATGATATCTTGAATAATAAATCTTTATATTTTGAAAAAGCGATAAAACAAGGAAACTTTGTAGAAATTACTTCTTCCAACTTATCATCAGATACGACACAATATCATACTGAAATTTATAATATTGATAAACTAGAGGACTTTATTAAGAATATTAAAGATAGAAAACCAGTTAAAATTCGCATTGTTAAATACGCTAGTGAGCATGGAGTTATATGGGCTAATAAATTATATGATTTAGAGTATAATGGCGAGAAAATAATAGATACTGTATATGATGTGTATTCTAATCCCAATGCCTTTCTCCCATCAACAATATACTATTTTGACCAAATAATAAAAAAGGATTACCCAAATGATATATGGTATGGAATTTGTGCAAAAACCGATAAAGGAGATAACTGCACTACTCTTACCAGCTTTAAAAAGAGTAGTATAATTAATTAGAGAATAGGTAATATTCTTTTATTGTTCCATCATATTGTATTTGATGACCTGAGTTCCAGCGGAAAATTCCGCCCATCTAATTTTTTTATATTGAGTTTCTATACTTACCAACTTCATCCTGTTTTATAGGTACTTGATATGAAAAAAATCCCAAAAACGGGACTTTCCATTTTCTAAATGTTGAATATAGACTTTGGTTTTGACTGCCCAAACTTGAGCCGTACTCTAAAACTTTTATATTCCCTTAGAAGAAATCAGATGAGTTCAAAATTGCACCTATGTATTAATATCCTGCTTTATCTAGCTCGTCTACAGCCTGTAGGCGACCCTTTTATTTCTCCGAGTTTTTCTTTCTCTAGTGTAGGAACTCCATCCATCAATCATTATTCCTGTTTGAATGATTTTCACAGTCTCGTCATCTTGACTATACTGTTCATGAAACTCTTTACCCTTAATTTTTACTGCTCCATCTGGAACAAGTTCGTCTTCATGTCTTTGAATGATTTTGACAATTGCTAGCTTATCAACTTCATAGTAATCAGCACCACTCATATTTATATTGGAGTATCCTCTTGCTTTTTTGTGGAGACATCTTGCCCCAACGAGGAAGGTACCTATACCATCTACCTTTACACCTGTTTTTACTACCCTCTCGGTACTATCATCTTGATAGCACTGTTCACATCTCTTCTTGCTATCCCACAGTTCCAACCGAAAAAAGATTATCTTTCTATCGTTCTATAAACCCTTCTCCTGTAATCTTAAAAGCACCATCTAAAACAAACAATGACTTCGTTACACTTACCTATGTCATATCATTTATCTGTTTTTGTTTCCAAGGAACTCAATGAGATTCCATATATCATATAGGCTTTTTTATTTATTTGTGTTTGTGATTTGTGAATTGGTGGATGTATTGGGGGTGTTTTACATAGAATGGCTTAATTTTGTCTTCCCTCTTTAAAACTCATTTTAAAGCCCCTCAAGAACAGTGGCTTTCACAGGTAACTTATATCCAGAGGTCATAACAAGGTTTAGGATTGATTATTCGCAGTCTTACAGAGAGAATATTGTGAAATTGAAGAATAGGCAATGTGGGAAGAACCCCTTGTAAACTGGATATAGTTCAGATAAAAGAGGTAAAAACATCCTGCAACGTGAAAGATAATTTATAACGTGAAAAGTAGTATTATCAATAGATTATCAATTGGTATGTTTTATTTTGGTTACATTTGGTTGCATTGTAACTATCTTCGGTATAACCAATATTTTCTGGTATGTTACTTTCAACTCTCTTATGCTATAATGTAAATAGCAGTAAAAATCAGACACTCCGATAAGGACTTTTAATATAAAACTGTGAAACACATTGATAATGCTGGGTTGAGAACTGCAATGGCGGTCTTTCGGACAGGGGTTCGACTCCCCTCGCCTCCACCAATCAAGTCCACAATTAACATAAAAAATTATAGGCATGAAATATTACATAAATGAAAAATATACTCCAGCTAAAATAAAGCTGGAGTTCCTACATTAATATATATATATATATACTATTTATCCCACTGTAAATTATTTATAGACTGTCTAACTCAAAACAAAACCTCCAGCTTTATTTTACCTGGAGGTTTTAATACTAATATTATTATAAGTGCTTATTAATTTTGTGGCGCTAAATCAACTTGATTCAATGACATTACTGTAATTACATCCCCATCATCCAAATTTATAGTTACTTGTTGCACTCCACCATCACCTAAAATTTCATTTACCTTAGGTATTCCCATTTTATCATAAACTATAAAATTTCCAGCTCCACTTGTAGGCGTTGCTATATACCTGCCGTTACCAACATCTTCTCCTACTACCCATCTCCCACTATAGAGTGATATTGCTTTATGCTCTGTTACAAAGGCTGCTGTGACAGGCTCAAAATGTGTGTTATTTATACTAGCTAACTGTATTTGTTCATCTTTTACAAGTTTAACTCTCACTTTAGAAATACCCATGTTGTTCGCATCACCCAAAATCTCATTAACAGATAAATCTGGTTGAGTTGCATTTTGAATTATAAAATTCCCAGCTCCATCAGTTGGAGTTGCGTCATACAATCCTTCTTCTATGTCCTTACCTACTGTAAATGTACCTGCTCCTAAGTCGGTGGCCTTCCCTAGGACTTGCCTTTGTTTAACTTCAGTGGTTGATTTATCCGTATTGCTATCAGTTGAAGTCCTTGTGCTAGCAGTATTGCTACTTGTATTTTTATTTGCTGTATTAGTAGGCTTACTATCTCCTGAACTTGCGGCTTTTACTAATCCTATAACTATAATTATTAATATTACACTTAATATCTTATGTCGAATGAAAAAGTTTCTCTGGTCTTCTCCACAATGCGGACACTTTTTAACACTCTTCGCAATATCTGCACCACAGGCTTTACATTTTGTCATATTCTTATTTTCCAATATATACTCCTCCCCTATTTATGTATATTGTAATTATATTGTAACAATATAGTAACAGTTTGTCCATATTTAGACGTAAAAGTAAAGCCTACCAGAAAGATCTCTAGTAGACTTTAAATAAATTTACTATTTGGAGTGTAAATTTGGAAGAATTAAGCTTATGTTAGGTTATAACGAATTAATTAGGAATGTTAACCTCATAAATATATAATATAATATACTATTTTACATATATTGTAAATAATTTTTATTGTTTTAAATATAGTAAATTGGATATAATAATACTATTCCTATAAATGTTTTATTATCTCACTCAATATGTT
>ENA-UOOE01001297-UOOE01001297.1-fermentation-metagenome-genome-assembly--contig:-NODE-1297-length-21466-cov-4.796366_pt1 | contig 21466 bp, 15 predicted proteins | sample MGYA00245776_ERZ724021 | MGnify/ENA primary metagenome ERZ724021 (study PRJEB28704, sample SAMN03018321) | fermentation metagenome | biome: anthropogenic terrestrial biome; feature: soil; material... | reverse complement strand
AAAAGTGGGGAATTCTACTTTGCAATATTGGGTAATTTTATTTTACAGCAAACAACATGAAGCCTTTGGCTTCAGAACGGATTATGAAATAATCAGTATAAAACAGATGAAAAAAATTTTTAAAGATACAAAAAAGTAAGAACATTCCGCACTTTTTTAAAAACAAAAAACGCTGAAGGTCACTGTCAATAAGCCTTTTAGCGTTTTTTGTTTCTCTCAACTGTCAAAGATAGGTATATACTATTATACTTTATGAAAAACAAAACACAAAACCTATGGCTTTGTGTTTTTGTTTTGCCTTATTTCAACATTAATTGTTTATCAATAGCCCGAGCAGCAGTTTTTCCTGCTCCCATGGCTAGTATTACTGTGGCAGCTCCTGTAACGGTGTCTCCACCAGCATATACCCTTTCTTTGCTTGTTGCCCCTGTTTCTTCTTCCACTATGATACCACCCCATTTATGGGTTTTTAATCCGTCAGTGGTAGACCTTATTAGAGGATTAGGAGATTGGCCAATAGCCATAATTACCGTTTCTACCTCTATTTCATACTCAGAGCCTTTTTTGGGAATTGGTCTTCTTCTTCCTGAATCATCTGGTTGTCCCAATTCCATCTCCACACACTCTATTGCCCTTACCCAACCATCTTCAGTACCTAGGATCTAAGTAGGATTAACAAGGAGTTTAAAGATTATACCCTCTTCCTTAGCGTGATGAACTTCTTCTAGTCTGGCAGGCATTTCTGCTTCTGAACGACGATAGATAATATAGACTTCTTCAGCACCTAATCTCTTTGCACTTCTAGCTGCGTCCATGGCAACATTACCGCCCCCTACTACTGCAACTCTTTTTCCTACTCTTACTGGTGTATCGTACTCTGGGAATTTATAGGCTTTCATTAGGTTAATTCGTGTTAAGAATTCATTGGCGGTATACACCCCATTTAAATTTTCTCCCGGTATATTCATAAATCTTGGAAGTCCGGCGCCTGTACCAATAAACACTGCCTCAAATCCCTGCTGGATAAGTTCATCTATGGAGTATACTTTTCCTATCACCATGTTGTTTTCAATCTTGACACCTATTTTTTTTAGTCCATCAATTTCTTTTTGTACAATTGCCTTAGGCAATCTAAATTCAGGTATTCCATACATCAATACTCCACCAGAGGTATGAAAAGCTTCGAAGATTGTAACATCATACCCCCTTTTCGCCAAATCTCCTGCACAGGTAAGACCAGCAGGCCCTGACCCAATAACGGCTACTTTTTTTCCATTAGGCTGTATCTCTAATTTTTCTTCCTTTTCCTGCTCCATATACCAATCGGCTACAAATCTTTCTAATCTTCCTATACCCACTGGCTCTCCTTTTTTTCCTCGTACGCATAAACCTTCACATTGACTTTCCTGGGGACATACTCTACCACATACTGCTGGAAGGGAATTAGTTTCTTTAATTTTATGATAGGCTCCTTCAAAATCTCCCTGAGCAACTAGATGAATGAATTCCGGAATCTTTACGTTTACTGGGCAACCTTGTACACAGGGTTTGTGTTTACATTGCAAACATCTAGTAGCTTCTTCCTTGGCCAAATCCTCAGTGTAACCTAAAACAACCTCAAGAAAATTTTTATTTCTAATCTCTGGCTCCCTTTCAGATATAGCTACCTTTTTTAAAGACATATTAGGCATTAAACACACCTCCTAGATTACACTCATGCTCTTCTAAGGACTGTCTTTCTTGATCCTTATACATGGATTGTCTTCTCATGGCTTCATCAAAATCTACCAAATGACCATCAAAATCAGGACCATCTACACAGGCAAACTTGGTCTCTCCCCCTACGGTTATTCGGCAGCCTCCACACATTCCAGTACCATCAATCATCACTGGATTCATGCTAATAATGGTTTTTATCCCATAGGGTCTGGTTAATTCACATACCATCTTCATCATAATCAATGGACCGATGGCAATGACTAAATCATACTCATTACCTTCATCGATTAAATTCTGTAATACGTTAGTAACAAAGCCTTTATTCCCATTAGAACCATCATCGGTGGCAACAAAAACCTTATCGCTTATTTCTTTTAATTCATTCTCGTAAATAATTAAGTCTTTATTTCTAAAGCCTATAATGGAATGAACCTCCGCTCCAAGACTATGTAACTTTTTAGCCTGGGGAAAGGCAATAGCTGTTCCTAAACCACCACCGATTACCGCTACCTTTTTATATCCTTCTAGATGGGAAGCTACTCCCAAGGGCCCCACAAAGTCCAGAAGACTATCCCCTTCTTCTAAAGCACCAAGTAATTTGGTGGTTTTTCCTACCTCTTGGAAGGTAATGGTTACTGTTCCCTCTTGCCGGTCATAGTCTGCAATGGTCAGTGGGATTCTCTCTCCATTTTCACAAACCCTTAGAATAATAAACTGTCCAGGCTCTGCCTTTTTGGCAATGGCTGGAGCATAAATATCCATAGATTTTACATAAGGGTTTAAAACTCTTTTCCTAACAATCTTATACATGCTTATCCCCCTTTTGCTTTTTATCTAATTTTCACTGTATATTCCTAACTTGTTGTACAGCTTTTCCAGCATTAGAATTATTTTATCATATTTCTTTGTGGTAGTACATTTTTTTCCTATGCATCAACAAATTTAAGAAGCAACCCTGAAAGGTTGCTTCTTAAATTTGCATTCATGGCCTAAGGTTTTAGTATATAATCGATTATAATAAAACACTTACCCTGAAACTACCTGGTGTGCTTGCTGCTTTATATGCTTCCTGTATATCTTCTAATTTATATTTTTTTTCAACTAGTTTAGATACATCAACAAATCTTTCATTAAGCAATTTTGCTGCTTTGAAAAAGTCTTTCATATCTGCTCCGTATGTTCCGATCAACTCAATTTTTTTATAGTGAATGATATTAGAATCGACATTCATTTCCGGAGCAGGATAACCTGCTGCAAAATACAATATGCGTCCATGAAACTTTTTTACCATTTCCATAGCCTGTTCATTTGCCTTTGTATTACCCACCGCTATAATTACAGCATCTGCACCCTGACCATTAGTTAGATTATAGACTTCCTTAATAGGGTCCTTTTCTGATACATTAATCACCGTAAAACCTAGGGACTCCGCTGCTTTAATTTTTTTCTCCATTATTTCCGTGATAATAACTCTAGCTCCATGGGCCCTTGCTGCCTGAGCATTTAATAGGCCCATGGTTCCTGCTCCGATAACTACGATTGTTTCAAAAGGTTTAACCCTGAGTTTTTCAAGGCCTTTAACAACTGTTGTCAATGGTTCTAGAAAAGCAGCTTCGCTAGCATCTAATTCTGGATTCATTTTCATTAATACCTTAGCATCTCTGACACTATAATCTGCATACCCGAAGGCTCCAAGATACCCATCTTCAGTAGCTTCATTCTTTACATTTATACATTCACTGGTAATTCCTTTTCTACATGGGTCACATTGACCACAATAACTATATGTCATGGCAACTCTGTCACCAATTCCAATGTCACTAAGCACATTTTTTCCTTTTTTTACTACTATCCCTGACCATTCATGGCCTCCTGCCATAGGATATCCCTGATGTTCCCTTAGGCCCATCCATTGGCCATAATCTGTTGTACATATATTGCATGCCTCATGTTTAACCAAAACCTGACCTTCACCAACTTCTGGTAAATCTCTTTCATGTATTTCAGCATTTCCCTTTTTGGTTAACACCGCAAATCTCATTTTTTTTATTTCCATGATATGTTATCCTTCCTTACTTAATTATTTTATAATGCTATATTAAATACCTTCATCACATCTTCAAATTGTAATTTAGCAAAGTTACCTATCGCACCACCATTAATACATTTTTGGCTCATACTTTCAAAATACTCGTCGTTAATATTTAAGTCCCTAAGTCGAATTGGTGCCCCTAATTGTTTAAAGAATCTTTCTGTTTCCAGTATGCCTTTCATCGCTGTTAGTTCTAGGTTATCTAAATCAATTTCAATATCCCATACCCTATTAGCAAATTGTACAAACCTATTGATATTCGTTTTATAAACATACTTCATCCATGCTGGAAATATTATAGAAAGTGTAAAGCCATGGGTAATATCATATTGGGCACTAATTTCATGGGCAATCATATGAGAAGCCCAATCTTCTTCCCTTCCCGTCCCTAAAAGGCCATTATGAGACAATGTACCAGCCCACATAATTTCCGCTCGAGCGTCATAGTTTTCTGGATCGTTTAAGACTATAGGGATATTTTTAATTAAAGATTTAAGTACTCCCTCACATAATCTATCTGTTAGATCAACATTTTTTATATTGGTAAAGTATCTTTCAAAAACATGGGCCATTATATCTATTGCCCCGGCAATAGTTTGTTTTTTGGGTAATGTAAAGGTAGTCTCTGGATTAAGAATAGCAAACTTAGGCCTTAGATTTTCTGTACTAAAGGCTCTTTTTAAACCTTCTTCTTGATTTGTTATTACAGTTGTTGTACTAGATTCACTGCCCGCAGCAGGAATTGTTAAAATTACCCCTACTGGCAAAATTTCATTCTCAAGAACTGCTCCATTAAAACAACTCCATAATTCTTTTTCACATTTTACGCCCATTGCTATAGCTTTTGCTGTATCTATAACGCTTCCCCCACCAACTGCCAACATGAAGTCTACATCTGATTTTCTTGCTTTATCAATACCTTCTAAGACTAAATCTAATCTTGGATTTGGTTTTACCCCTGAGATTTCAACGAAACTTATCTGGCTTTTATTTAACTGTTCGATAATCTTGTCATAAACACCATTTTTCTTTATACTACTTCCACCATAAACTAATAATACTTTTTTTCCCCATTTTAAAATTTCCTTTGAAAGGTCATTAAAGGATTGCCTTCCGAAAATTATTTTGGTTTCATTATAAAAACTAAAATTTATCAATTTGACACCTCCAATATACTTTTGTTTATGCCTTACCTACTGAACCAAATAACTCAACATAATATTTTAGCTTTTCTTTATATCCTCTTATACCTGTTTCAAAAGCGTCATATAAGTTTACATTTTGAATGGCAAATTCTCCACTCTTTCCATCTTTATTAACTATTACATTACCTGCTAAATAGTTATTTAGTTGATATACCCCTTCGTTAAACAGGTCAGTGGCAAGATTAACTTTTTGTATGCCTAGCTTTATGCATTTTGCCAAATTTTCGTCTCCTGTTCCAGATCCACCATGAAGGACTAATGGAACATCAACCTTGCCTTTAATTTCTTGCAATAATTCGAAGTCTATTCTGGGGGTTCCCTTGTAAGTACCATGGGAAGTTCCTATGGCAACGGCAAGACAATCTATGCCGGTATCCTTTACAAACTGAACTGCTTCATTAGGGTCTGTTAAGCCTTCATCCCTAGTCTTTTCATACTCTAGACCAACCCCAACATGTCCAAGTTCGGCTTCAACAGATACACTAACTGCATGAGCTATTTTTACAATTTCCTTCACTTCTTTTACATTTTCCTCATAGGGCTTTTGGGATCTATCTACCATTACAGAGGAAAATCCGCTTCTTATGGCTAACACAGCTTCTTCAAAGGTAGAGCCATGATCCAGGTTTAAAGAATATTTAACTTCTGGATATCTTCGTTCATAGAATCTTACCAATTCTCCTACCTCTTCTATGCCATGTACTCCTGCACAATCAATAATTATAGGTGATTTTAATTCCTTTGCCACTAAGAAGCATGCCTCAACGGTTTTCATATTAAAAACATTTGGGGCTGCAACACCGTACTTTCCACGTTTGGCTTCTTGTAATAAATCTTTCATGGGTAATAACATTTCATCGTCTCCTTTATTAAAATATTCCTACAAGTGAACCTAGCATACAAGCAGCTAATATAATGAAAACAATTTTCCCAAAATTTTGCCCCTTATTTTTCAGGTACCAATATATAGATAAAACTGCTAATAAGGGAAGCATACCTGGAAGTATACTATCTAGTATGCTTTGAATAGTAGTCATCTTGCCAGCCATCATAAATTCTATGGGAATATCTAGTTTAACTATATTGGCTGATAGTGAACCCATCATAAATAATCCTAGAATACTTGAACCTGTTATCAGTTCTTTCACAAAACCTGATTGTAAAAGAGTAGTAACTGCGTTTGTACCAAGGCTGTATCCTTTATTCCATAAATAATAACCTTCAAAATAGGTGATAATGGCAAAGAGAAAGCAAATAAAGAAACCTGCAATACTACCACCCGCACTAAAAGATGCTGCTAAAGAAAATATAAGTGGTTTCCATGTGCCCCAATCCACGGTATCCCCTATACCTGCTAATGGGCCCATTAATCCTGTTTTAATCCCTGTAATTGCACTTTCTGGTATATCTTCTCCCTTAGCCTTTGCTTCTTCCATTGCAATGGTAACTCCATGTACAGGGGTACCCCAAATACCTTGTGTGTTAAAAAAATTCAAATGACGCACTAACGCAGCACTTAGATCCTCTTTCTTTTTATATAGCTTTTTTAAAATCGGCAATATAGAATAACAGAAAGCTAATGCCTGCATTCTTTCATAAGAATTTGAAATTTCACAAGATAAATACCATCTATTGTATGATCTTACAACATCTTTTTTAGTTAGAAGATTTTCTTTATCTATCATGTTATTTTTTTCATCAGGCTTAATATCTGTAGAAATTTCTTGTCTTTCTTCTCTCCTCATTAATGTTATAAGTAGTGCTATGCAGATGCCAAAAATAGCTGAGGCCATAGTATTTATTTCCAAATATTTAACAGCAAAGAACCCTAAAAAGAAAAATGGCATAAGCGTCTTTTCCCCGATTACAAATACAGTAATAGCGAATCCTAGAGCTGGTAGAACACCACCTGTTACATTTAAACCATGAATTATCCATTCAGGCATTACATTTAAAAAATTCTCAACAACTTTTGCACCAAAAAGATTGGCAACAAATACTGGAGGGAACCTCATTATAAAACCAATAGCCATGGGATAAATTAGTGCACATTTAGTAATGCCTTTTATATCGCCTTCTAAGGCTAATTTATCGGCTTTATGAATAAAACTTGCATTGATGGTTCTCCTGAGTTGATCAAGGAACACTCCAAGCACGCCGAAAGGAACAGCAAGTACTACAGCAGTAGATGGATCTACTCCTATTTGTAATGCAATGGGTATGGCAATAACCCCCGCCAGACATTCATCTGCGGGTAGATTAGCTCCCGCTGCTACTATTCCTACATATACCATTTCTATTGCCGCGCCTACCATCATAGCTGTTTTCACATCTCCCAATATCAATCCTATTGGAAGGGCAACTACAATAGGCTGTTTAAAAACATAGTGTAGCGTATAGCCGGGAGCACCTGCAAAAAACCAAAAGTATAAACCAGTAAAGATTGCTAAAAACAAACTACCTTTCACTTTACATTCCTCCTAGTATTTTTTTAATATATTTTGTACTTCTACTTTTGTCTCTTCAGGAATAATGTGTACCGCTATTTCAATCCCCTTTTGAACCATTTCTTTTAAATATTCTACATCTTTATCATCAAGAGATATGGCTCTATATACAGCTTTTTTACCAGGTGCACTAGCAATCCCACCTAATTGAATATATTCTAAATGTAATCCTTTGCTAAGTGCCTCATAACATGTTGGAATATCTTTAAATAATATTAATAATTTTCCTATTCCAAACATATTTTCTTTATACTGTTCTACCGCTTTTTCAACACTATATATTTCTAGCTTTATTCCTTTCGGTGCTGCCATAATTGCAATTTGAGACATAAAGGAATCCCCTGCTAGGGCATCGTCTATTATGATAATTCGATTAGCTCCACACTTTTTTAACCATTTCGTTATTACCTGCCCGTGTATCAATCTACTGTCAATTCTTACTAAACTAATTTCTGCCATACTATATAACCCCTTTCTTGAATAATCTTTTCATTTTAGGTAAAAATTTAGCTTTAATTCCTTCTAGTCTTTTATTTTATTGGTTTACTGTCGAGTATAACACCTCCTTTAGATTTTTAATTCCTTCATTACCACTAGAAATACATTTTTCCACTAGTTCTGATAAACTGCATGTATTTCTAGAGATAGTCGCTTCAATAAGCATGGGTAAATTTACTCCAGTAATACACTCAAAGTTTAAATTTTTTAGATTGCTAGCGATTACATTAGATGGACTTCCTCCAAATAAATCAGCAAATACTAGCACTCCATCACCTGTTTCTAATAATTTTATACTTTCATATACCTTATTTCTTAATTCCTCTACGCTGTCATTGTGTTCTAAAGTCAAATAGATTAAATTTTCTTGTTTCCCTACTATTAATTCTGCACTTTTCACAATTTCCTCCGAGAATTTTCCATGGGTGACTACTAATATTCCAGTCATAAGCATTATCCTTTCTTTTTATTATGTTATGCCTTTTATAAAAGCAAGTTTTATGCCAACATTTGTATTCCATTACATGTACTTTAATTGCTCGAATTTAACCAAAAAAACACCTAAAACCTTGCAAGATTCTAGGTGTTTCCCTTATATCCTTTTAAATTGTATCATATATCTATTTGTGTATTGGACCTTTCTAATCTGTATCAATTAGGTCCATGAGATATGATAGTTCTGTATCGGGGATTTTGATACTAAATATATCTTCAATATTTTGTAAAGATTTTTTTATTATATCATATTCACATTTATTCTTATTAATTATTTTTTCAACTTCGTCAAACTGAAAAGCTTCATTCTTGATTATTCTCTCAATCATACCAGATACATGGAAAATATATACTAACTTTTTCCTATTTTTATCCTTTACTTCGCAATTATTTTTAATGTATTCAAAAGATTCGCTAGCTAAATCATACGCTTTAGATGGATCTAAAAAAACAAGAGTCTCTTTTAACGTTTTAGAAATTAAATTCATATTAGACTCAGTATGATTATAGTTAGCATTATCTTTTATATTAATATTGTGTATTATGGCTTCTAGTCTTTTATATCCATCTCCTAGCACTAGATCATCAATGGATATAAAGGGAGTATATGGTATCTTTGGATCAACTGCACCTACAACAGCAATAATATTATCATTCTCCATTACTTTTTTATCATATTTTATAGGTCTTATTTCTATATTATATTCATTAATCATGGGAATCCCACTTCGAATTAATCTTTCTAATTTAATTGCCGTTCCTTTTCCGGTAATGCAAGTAGTTATTATTGTTCTAGGTCCTTCATTTAAAGCTTTAAACTTTGTTTCATTGGTAATGATTCTACCAACATAAGGATGAGCTTTACTAATATCATCAACAATTTGCTCTAAGCTTATATCTGGTATAAGACTTTTTCTTAAAGCTTCTATAACTATTGGAGTAGATACCATTTCAATGCAATGAACTTTTATATTTGTCTTTTTGGTAATGATTTCTCCAAAGGCAATTAATGAACCCATGTCAACTAAGATGATCACGCCTTTTTTCTGATCAATTTTCTTAACCAAATGTATGGCTTTTTCAAGTATAACATCTACCTTTTCTTCTAAAGGCATATCAATCGCATGACAATGATTTGTACCTAGTAGACTATTAGCAACCTGTGCCATACTTGAGGCTGTATTCCCACCATGAGCCATAACAATGATTCCCACTTTTTTGCTAGAATTTTTTACTTCTGTATCAACGGCATGAATAAGCATTGCAACTATTCCAGCTTCCTCCTGGGGGATTTTCATATTTAATTCGGAATTTATTGTATCTATTATTAATTTTGCCTCTTGAAATTCATTATGATAATCTAATGCTATATCCCTTATGTTTTTATATTCATAATTCTCATTTCTAGAAATTCGCTCAATTAATGCACTGATATGCATCATTAAACTTATCTTAATCTTACTGGAATAAATTGTATTAAATTTACTTTCACTGGTTTTTACTGCTATCTCTACCGCATTATATATTTGAGGACTAACTATTTTAAATATTTCATTTGTAGAAGGTACTTCTTTTCCAATACTATATTTATTTAACAATAATTTTAAATACTTTTCTATATATGAATTTAAAATTTCTTTTATTTCCTCATTATTATATCCTTTATTCGCATATTGCATATACTTATCCTTTAAATCATTATATAAGGTGTTAGATATATCATATTCATCCTTAAAATTATTTTCTTTAACATCATCTGAAAAAAAATCGTGGAATCTCTCAATGCCTATGGGAATGATATCCATTATTTCATTTCTCATTTCGTGATATTTCTTTAATCCACTATACATATGTCCAGGAATTTGAGAAGTACTAATTTCAAATATATTTTTATTATAAGTTTTATACTCTAAAAATCCTCTAGCACATAACAATTGTATATCACTTTTTAATTGACCTATATTCCCATTACAGTCGTATAATAATAAAGAATACAATACTTCATTATAAACCCTAATCTTTGATCCAATAACTTTTGATTGATCTTCGAAAAATTTAGTAATTAATTGAAATCTTTCTGGTAGCATCCAATCATTTAAATCTGGCAAATTTATAACCATAGGAAATCTTCTTGTAAAGGTTTTTAAAAGAGACGTAGTTATATCCTCGGTTGTTGCTCCAATGATAAATACGTTTGACTTTCTATACTTTTCAGTATCTCCCAATTTTCTATATACACCTTTATCTATTAGCATAAAAAGCATCTCTTGCCCTTCTGGAGTAAGCCTATGAACCTCATCTAATAAAATAATTCCGCCATTTGATGTTTCTACCAGTCCTTTTTTGTCTGAATCAGCTCCAGTAAATGATCCTTTTACATGACCAAATAACATAGACAATAGAAGTTGTGGATTATCTGCATATTCTGCACAGTTGAACACAGTGAACTTTCCATTAGAGCCTATCGTATTACTTTGTATTGCATAATTATACATTGCTTCTGCAAAAGTTGTTTTACCAGCACCAGTAGGGCCTACGATTAAAGTGTGTAATCCTCTGGGAGGATATAAAACTGCTGCTTTAGCCTGTTTTATAGGAGTTCTTAAAGTATTAAAGGATCCAATGATGGATTGAAAAACATCTTTAACTTCCGGCTTTTCATTACTTCCAGTGATAAGATCTTTTAAAGTAAATTTTCTATTAGTGCTAATATTAATCTTAATTCCTGCAATTTCTTCTAACTTCGATCTATCAAAATAATAAACTGGCCTACCTTTAACCTTTATAACTTTCTGTTCAGCATATAAAATATTTAACTCTTTACTTGTATTGGGCCTATTTACTCCTGATAATTTACTTATATATTCTGTTTCAAACCCCTTTAGCCCATTCATTATTTCATCAATAGTGGTGCGTTCGCAAATAGATTTTAACGTAAGAAAAACTTTTTCTTTTCTGTTCATTAATAATACCTCCTATTGTTATTTAACTTTGATTTCTTCATCATATCCTAGCAAATATATCCCCTATATTATGGATTGCTTTCGTTCTCAGTAAAGCCTTGGGCATTTAACTATGGTTTTATATTCATTGTTTAGCCTTTCAATTAGATTAGTACCTACTATAAACTATAATTTTCTTTTTTTATACATTAATTTGCATTCATTTCATCTTCCGTTATTTCAATCATTACTTCACCTCCATTGATCAATACAGAAGTAGACCCTATATGGTGAGCCAATTATCTTTTTACAAATTTTGATCAACTTCTTATTGCCATAATCATTGGCTATTATATATTAATATTCTTTATTTTTGTTTAATTTCCTTTTTATACTTCTCGAAATAATTCCCTATAGAATTAAGAAAAGATTAACTTCAATATTCAATACATTTAATTTTCTATGGTTAATTTGCAGTATTAGGATACTATGTAATTTCTGGTATTTGTAACTATTTTGTTTACATAATATATACATTCCTGTATAATATCCTTTGTTACAGTTAAACACCTTGCTGAATCCTAAATTCTTAGGTACGGAGGAACCAAGATAAGGGGTTAATCCATAGTACATGGTAGGGGGCCTTCTACCCCGAACCCGTCAGCTAACTTCGGAAGCAAAATTAGGAAGGAGTGTACATCAATGAAAAAGAAAAGCATTGCATCAATATTGTTGGTTTTTCTATTATTAACTGTATTGACTACAGAGGTATTTGCTAGTGAGTCATCTAGAGTGCTAAAATTTGGAAGTAGAGGTAATGATGTTGCAAGACTTCAGCAAGCATTACAAAATAAAGGTTATTCCATTTCTGTGGATGGAATTTATGGAAAAAGAACAGAAAGAACGGTTATTAACTTCCAAATAAATAACAAATTAAGAATTGATGGTATTGCAGGTAGGGAGACTCAATCCAAGTTATTTGGTAGTTCTAGTATAGCTTCAAGGGGGACAGTCTCTACTAGAAACTATAGTTCTGGAGATATCTACTGGTTAGCTAGAATTATTCAGGCTGAAGCCGGTGGAGAATCATACAAAGGAAAGGTAGCTATTGGTAATGTAATTCTAAATAGGGTGAATTCTAGGAATTTCCCCAATACAGTATATGGGGTAATTTTTGAATACTATGGAAGTATTCCACAATTTAGTCCCGTTGCTGACGGTACTATTTATAACACCCCTTCTCAAGAAAGTATGCAAGCAGCAAAGGATGCAGCAAATGGTGTAAGACCCGTTGGGGACGCCACCTATTTCTTTAATCCTGCTAAAGCAGCAGGTAGCTGGATTGTAAACAATAAAAGCTATGTGATGAGAATTGGTGGACATACTTTTTATAAATAATCAAAAAGGTAGGGGCAGGACATGTCCTGCCCTTACGCTATTTAGTCTACACATTCCCTTATCCACTTTCCCCTTTACTTACTTTATTCAATACTTCAAAAATGTGATCATAAACTTTGTTCCTTCTCCCAATTGACTTTGGGCTTCGATGAATCCACCGTGCCCTTCAATTATGGCTTTAGCCAATGCTAAACCTATTCCTACTGAATCTCTTTTCTGGAAAGTTTTTGCCCTATAAAATCTTTTAAAGATATTAGGCAGATCTTCCTCTCCTATACCCTCTCCCCTATCTTCAATAGTGATTCTTTTATAAATAGGATTTTCAATCAATTTTATGTTTACCTTTTCTCCCCATGGGCTATGTTCTATACTATTTCCGATGATATTGATCAGGGCTTCCTTTAACCAAGGCCGATCATGCTCTAGAAAAATTTCCTTCCTTTGGTTGAATTCAAGTATCACCTTGTTTTCTTGGGCTTTGTTTTGGATAGCTTTTATAGATTCTTCTATGGTTTTGGTTATGCTTTGATTCTTTTTTCCAAATTTTATAGCCTGAGCATCTAGCCTTGCAAGTTTTAGAAGACTTTTTATTAACCATTCCATACGCTCTAATTGTTTCTGATTACTTTCTAAAAAGGGAAGCTGTTGTTCTCGGGGTAAATCTTTACTGAGCATTATGTCATTGTATACAATCATAGAAGAAAGCGGAGTTTTTAATTGATGGGAAATATCCGATAGGAGATTAACTAAAAATCCTTTTTCTTTTTTCAACTCTTCTAACTGATTGTGAATGATTTTTCCCATAGAGTTAAAGGCAATAGATAATTTTGAAAAGTCTCCTTCTTGGTCTTCTTCTATAAAAGTATCGTATTTCCCCTCTACAATATTTTTCGCTCCTTGAGTAATTCGTCGAACTTTTTTATAAAAGAAAACCTGCTGATCATAGTGAAAAATAAATAAGAAAAGACCCATAGCCAAGCATGTAACAAGGAAAATTTGACTAGTAGTTGAAAAAGTTTTGTTTATATAGGGAAATAAACTATTTTGAAGCTCCTTATCTAAGCCATATTCCCTTAAAAATTCTACACCTTCCATTGCTTCCTCTTGGGAAATCCCTTTTGTAAGAAGAGGAATGACTTTCCTCCCTAATTCGGGGTCCTCCTCTGTAATTTTAAGAGCAACAGACCCCAAAATACCAATATAATCTTCCTTTAGTTGATCATAGTGAAAATCTAAGATAAAAAATATCCCTGTAAAAAATACAATGATCATTCCTAGAAGAATTATTGAACTTCTTTTTAATTGTTGATTGGTAAAACAACTATCCATATGATCTACTCCTTAGTGACTTCTCTTTGCCACATATATCCTAATCCTCTTTTGGTAAGGATATATTGAGGCTGTTTTGGATTATCCTCTATCTTTTCTCTTAATCGTTTAATATAAACTGATAGAGTGTTTTCATCGAAAAAGCTTTCTTCTCCATCTATTATGAGACCAAGAATTTGTTCCCTTTGCAGAACTTTTTTGGAGTTATGAAGAAAGGTAAGTAATAACTTATATTCTAAAGCAGTGAGATTGATTTCTTCTTGATTTTTAGTTACTTGTGCGGTGGAAGTATTTACAATGAGGTGTCCACTTTTTAAAATAGTATCTGTTTTACTATTGGGTGCAGTTCTTCTTAATAATGCCTTTATTCTAGATAAAAGTTCCCTCACCCTAAAGGGTTTAGTAATATAGTCGTCCCCACCTATATCTAGCCCCAAGACAACATTCACCTCTTCATCAAGGGCTGTTAAAAAGATAATCGGTACATCACTTGTTGTTCTTATATGCCTACATAACTCATACCCACTTCCATCGGGTAAATTAATATCTAGCACAATAAGGTCAAAGGACTGTTGTTGATACAATTCTTTTCCCTTTTGTAATGTATCTGCAATATAGATTTTGTAGCCTTCTTCTTTAAGGGTAAATTCTATCCCCATGGCTAGGGCTCCATCATCCTCCACTAATAATATTTGCGTCATCACTTTCACCTCCTGAAAGATGACACCTTGAAATAAATTCCAGGCTACTATAATATGATGTGAAATTTCATTCCATCCTATAAAGTACATTATATCAAATAGAGGAGAATAAATTCTCCTCTATTTGATCACAAAAGTATCTTAGATTTTTATTTTTACCTATCCCATATTCCCTATCCCAGACCGCATAGGAATACCCAATAGCTTATCCCTATCTTTTAATATTCCCCTTTAATATTGTCTATTGAATTATCTTTTTTCATGCGAGCTAAAGGATACTGCACTGATAGATATCCAATAATAAGGGTGGCAAGGAAGGCGATACCAATGCTGATCCATGGAATATTCCAAAGGGATTCGCTAAAATCACTAAATCCTTGAAAGTAAATAAAGGATAATGCAGTGCCGATAATGGATCCGTAAATTACCCCCATAACCCCATAGAGCATTCCCTCTAGTATAATTACTTTTCTCAGTCCTTTATAGGTAAGCCCAATGGATCTTAAGGTAGCAAACTCTCTTTTTCTTAGTAAAATATTAGTAGTTAAAGTATTTATAATATTTACACTTCCGATTAAAGATACCACTATAATAATGCCATACAAAAGAATTTGTACCATCAATTTTCTGGATTTTTGATTTCTATGACTATCAATATGATTAATGAGTCGTAAATTAGGATTCTCTTTTATCATATTCTCTATTGCTGTCAGTGCTTCTTTTTCATCCTCTACACTTTTGAGTACAATATTAAGATTGATAGGATCGGAGATCTCTTGCCCGATTAGATTTTCTACCACTGGCTTGGATGCAATGATATTTAGTCCCTCCATATCTCCCCTGCGGTTAAAGATATGATTCTCAACAATCGCTTCCACTTTTACTTCTTTGTCTACTTTAGCAGCCTTAGTAGATCCATTTTCATCGTATATTCTATTAATAACGCCTATTTCATCCCCTACTTGAAGATCTGCTACAGGACCATGATAAAAGCTTCCTGTATTAGGATTATAAATTTCGTTTTTCCCAAGTAGGATGATACCATTTCCAGAATTTAATTGATTCACATCTATATTACCATATTTTGCATACTTCTTGGATACCTCCAGAGCAGCATTATCATAAACAGTGATGGTTCCATTGATTTCTGATTCGTCCTTAGAATCTGAATCTCGATAAATCTCTTGGTTAAAACCTTTTATTTCTTCTATTTCTCCATTTTTATTGATTTCCATAGTAAATTCATAAAAACCATATATTCCATAGATCTCTTGCACATAGGAAAGGTTTTGAATCTCTTCCATTATTTCTGGGGCAATGGTGAACCCCCTATCTATTCCCTGGCTATTCCTTGCAACAGTGAAATGCACATTTTCAGCTTCTTCAATCTCATCTGTTATGGTAGAGGCCATATCAATATAGGATTTAAAAGAAATAAAAAGCATCACACTAATGATAATAGAAAATAGGGTGATATGATATCTTTTAGGGTTTCTTTTAATATTTTTATAGGCCATTTCTCCTTCAAAGCCTAAGATTTTTCTAATCAACGGACTTTTTCTTCTTTTTATTTTTTCCTTTGCAATGGATTTTCTATTGCTAATGGCCACTAAGGGAGAAATCCTACTAGCAAAAATTGCTGGAAGTAGAGCAGAAATATAAATGGAAATCAGTCCAATGAGTGCACTTCCTCCTAATACCAATGGGGAGATCACTGGTTTTACAATTCTTAATTCCTTTCCACCTATAAGGCGAAATGCCAAAGAAACGCTATAGATTGCTATAATTCCAAAGAATAGTCCTATAGGAATTCCAATCAATGATAATAAAGTAGCCTCCCTTAAAATCATTTTTCGAATTTGTTTTGGAGTTGCCCCCACTGTTCGTAAAAGGCCTATTTCCTTCATCCGTTCCATCACACTGATTTGAAAGGAATTATAAATAACGGCAATAGTGGAAATGACTACTATAGCAATAATCACCCCTACAACCATATACGATCCTAAATATAGGGATTCCTCTCCTGCTCCTTGTGCCTGTAATAAATAAGTATTAATAGAAACTTGATCTTTTGTTCCAAGGACCTTTAAATCCTCCACTGCAGTCTTTAAGTTTGTTTTTGGGCTAATCTCTGCCAATAATATTGCATTTTCTCCTTTTAAATGCTCATCCCAAGTTAGAACCATACCTTCACTCTTGACTTGATTGTTTATATTATTCTCCAAAATCCCTATAAGAGTATATTTCTTGCCTCCAAGTTCAATAGTGTCTCCAATATCTGCATTGGGTTTTATGTTTCTTAATAACCAATCCTCTAGGGCAACTTCCCCTTTCTTTTGGGGTAATCTCCCTTCCTTAGGTTGATAAGGCAGAAGCTCTAAAGCTTGATCAGTAGCCACTAATTCAGAAACATTAATGATGTCTTCTATTACAAAGGTTTCTCCTACCCTATAGGTCCCACTTCTAGATACCTTTGGATGATTGGCTACCTTTCCCACAAGTTCTGGGTCTACATTTGTATATTGTACATGATAGGAACCATACATATTTTTCATACTTTCTATTTCTACTTCCTGAATTCCCTTTAAAAACAATCCAATAGAGGAGATTAGTGCCACTGATAGAATAATGCCAATGATGGTTAATAGAGTTCTTTTTTTATTACTTTTTAAATATTTCCAAGTGAGTTGCTTAAATTCTGTAATCACTTTACTTCCTCCTAACGATTCTGTAGATATTTATCTGAAATGATTTTCCCATCCTTTAAGGTAAGAATTCGATCGGCCATAGAGGCAATATTAAGTTCATGGGTGATTAAAATTAAAGTCTGGTTGTATTTCTTAGCGGTAAATTTCAGCAGTTCTATGACTTCCTTTGAAGTTGCACTATCCAGATTTCCTGTGGGTTCATCGGCTAAAATAATAGATGGCTTATTAAATAATGCTCTTCCAATGGCTACCCTTTGCTGCTGTCCTCCTGATAGTTCTGAGGGTAAGTGACTCTTTCTATCTTCCAATCCTAAAATTTGAATAAGCTCATCCAAATAATGCTTATCTATCTTATCATGGTCTAGTAGGGCCGGAAGAGTAATATTCTCTCCTACATTTAATATAGGCACTAAATTAAAAAATTGAAAAATAAAGCCGACTTTTCTTCTTCTAAATATAGCTAGTCTTTCTTCTTTGTAATCATAGATATTTTCTCCATCTACCATGACTTTTCCCTCAGTAGGCCTATCTAGTCCTCCTAGTAAATGAAGGAGGGTACTTTTTCCAGAGCCTGAAGCTCCTACAATAGAAACAAATTCTCCTTTATTTATGGATAGATGAACATTTTTTAGAGCCTCTACTTGATTTAATCCGCTGCCATAGGTCTTATTTAAATTTTCCACTTTTAATATTTCCATTTTGTCCTCTCCTTTTCATCTTCTCTATGCCCATTATAATGTTTCCCATTTCTATACTCCATAGCGGTTTCCTTACAATATAAAAGACTATCTTACAAAATTGTAAGATAGTCTTTTATTATGTTTTTTATATGTAGATCAAATGAAAAATCCTGTAATGATTTTTGTAAAGAGTTGGTGCGGAAAGGGGGACTTGAACCCCCATGAGCCTTAGCTCACTAGAACCTGAATCTAGCGCGTCTGCCTATTCCGCCATTCCCGCCTAATCTTTATTCTCTATTCTATTATAAGGAATTTTCAGTATAAATTCAATGTATTTTTCTTCCTCGGGCAGGACATGTCCTGTCCTTATTGTATTTATCAATGCTTCTACTTAGTTTCTTAACATTTCATCAATAATGGTCTTCATTTTTTTATTTTTTAACTGGGTTTCAAACTTTACCTCGTATCCATCAAGCTTAAGTTGCTCAAAGAACACCTTGGCACTGTTGATCTTGTCTTCTTCAATGCCCCTAAGCTGATTTTGATTTTCCACATCCTTGGTCTCTATGACTACATTCAATACCTTTGTCCCATCCTTCTTTTTTACCACATACATAAAATCTGGACTGTAGGTCCCGCCGTTAACGGTAGGAATACGGACGCTATTTCTTGGAATTTTACCAAAGACAACAACTTCATCAATATCACTTTGTATGTTTTCTTTTTCCAGTGGAGAATCATAGGCAATGACATCATATAAATACTTTTCCATGGCTTGCCCTTGTATTATCTTTGTTCCGATCCTTCCCTGGGAAATAATGTCCTTAGGGGTTCCATCCTTATAGGTTAAAGAAGTAGGATGTATGGGCAAGTTTGTCTTTTTATAGGTAAATCTCCCCTGTAAATTTTCATTTTTCCATACTTCAAAGTTGTTTATAAAATTCATTGCCGAGTATTCATTGAAATGCCTATCTTCTATCTTATCTTCTTTAGAATACTGGACAATTGCATGATGGATAGTCCTTATGGGCAGGCTAGTACTTTCATTTATCATAAGTAAAAATTTATTATAGGTCATTGGCTTTTCTAGGGTATAATACACCCCTGCACTTTCATTCACAATCATGCCCTTTTCACTGCCCCTAACAATATCTCTTTTACTGGTAATGACGATATCCTTAAAAACATCTTTTTTAAATAGCTTCACTAATTGTTCCTGTAGAAATTTTTCTTCTAATTTTTCATAGTAGATAATATACTTATGATTCAATATTTCCCATAGTTCTTTTAACTCAGTATAACTATCTTTTCTAACTTTTATTGGCTGAGTTTTAGACTTATTATTATCCTTAATCTTTCCTCTATTTAATCCCTCTGCAAAACCAGGATATTCATTTATAAACTCATCCTTTTTCTCTAGGTTGACTTTTTTATTTCGGTCTATATACTTTTTCGTCAAGAGCTCAAGGAATAAATCATCAGCATCCATGCCCAATTTTTTAGCAACTCTTTCTACATCCTTATCTTTAAGTTCTATTACCTGGGGCAATTCGCTATTAATCTGCCTTACTAATTCCTCAGCGAAATCTCTTTCGGTAAAGTCAACAATATAATTTAAGAAGAACTCTTCATTGGAAATTCTGTTGCCAAACTCATCTACAGGAAGCCTAAGACCTCGGCCCACCTCTTGAAGCTTGCTAATCTCACTACCGCTGGAACGTAGTTTTGCAATGGTAAATACATTTGGGTTGTCCCATCCTTCCTTTAGGGTCCATTTGGAAAATAAAAACCGTCTGGTATTAAAACTGCCATCTTCATTTCTAATGGATAATAACTTTTCCCTTTGAAACAATATCTCATTAACTTCCTGGGCTATTGCTTCATCTGAATCATTGTTATCTTGAGAGAAATATCCAGCATGGGTAGCTTCTATATTATTTTTTGAAGCCAATAGATATTCTTTGTATTCTTCACTGTCCCTTTTGTCAAGCTTAGATAATTCAATATCAATTTGCTCCTTTAATAGTCTTTCAAAGGTATTTTTTAAGTAAGTTTCTTTCTCTCCCTTTTCATCCTTTCTATAGGAATAGATATCATCTATAAAGAAAAGGGCTAAGGTTTTAATCTTATTTTTTCTATTGAAATTCTCCTTCTCTGTTTCAAAATGGCGCTTTAAGGCAAGCTTTATCATTTGTTCTTGATAGGAGGAGGAATAAATATCTGTGATAAATTCTTCTCCTTGATATTTCATCTGTCCATTGGATAATTCTATAAAGTTTTTGCCAATTCCACTTATATAGATTCCTTCAAAGGAGGATGTGATGATAGATAATGGGTCTCCCTTTTCTAAGGTATGGGTAATGGTTCTTTCTCCCTCCCTAAGATATTGGATATTCACCGATATTTTATTGTTTATGGATGTAATTTTAACCTTATCTTGTTTTTTAGATATAGGCTCAAAATGTTCCTTACTTACTCCCTTAATAAGATTTTGATTAAAGGCGTCACAGGAGCTTAGATTATATAATAAGTTATGATAATCCTTTATCCTTTCTTTTTTTCTTCTTACCTTTATTTCCCTGTCTGGAAAAGTTGCTCCAAAACGGATAATCATTTGGGGCGAAATTCTCTTTTTGATGAATTCAAAGGTTTTTTGATCTTTGGTAAATCGGTGGGGTTCATCTATTATTACAATTGGCCTAGTTGCCCTTAGGGCATCACTGGGGCGATAAAAACCCTCTACCCCATAATCATAATCATCACGGATCAGCATGGCCTTTTTTCTATCCTGTAAAAGATGCATGTTTGTAAGAAGTACGTGTATTTTATTGGATACTTGATTAGAGCCACTGACAAATTCCCGAACAGCGGAAGGAAAGAAATTTTTTCCTTTTTTGCTTTTCTTGGCTTCCAGCACATGAAGATCAATTTCACAATGATATCTTTGAGTTTCCCTAAAATGATGCTTTACATAGGATGAAGTGATAAACTTTTGCGTACCCGCCTTAATGGCTAAGGAGGGAACTACAATGATAAATTTATTAAAGCCATAGTTCTTATGAAGTTCAAATATGGTCTGGGTATATACATAGGTTTTCCCTGTACCTGTTGTATGCCAAATATATCCTCCAGCTGCGGTTGTGCCCATCTTCTTGTAGTTGGTTGATACTACAATACGTGATAATATACGTT
>ENA-UOOE01001291-UOOE01001291.1-fermentation-metagenome-genome-assembly--contig:-NODE-1291-length-21531-cov-29.142811_pt1 | contig 21531 bp, 12 predicted proteins | sample MGYA00245776_ERZ724021 | MGnify/ENA primary metagenome ERZ724021 (study PRJEB28704, sample SAMN03018321) | fermentation metagenome | biome: anthropogenic terrestrial biome; feature: soil... | reverse complement strand
AAAAAACTGCTTATAACGGGTAACACCTTCAATAAGGAGATTCTATTTTTCATAATTCATATTTAAAAAACATTTTCATTTTTTTTTATTCTACAGTTTCACTTTTGGAAATTTGTGTTCCTAGGACTTTGGCATAATTTCTTTTCCTGTTGGTAAACATAACCTGAGAGCTTTCTTTCACCCATTTTCTGTGTCCTGTGAAAATTTAAAGGAATTCAAGATGCAACTATGTATCGTATATTACTATTGTTTCATCCATGACCTGAAGCAACATTTCTGTTTTATTAGCAGGATCAGACGATTTGAGTTCCCAAATATTGGCTGACCTGTATTGTCGGAATGTTTGGGAAAAGCCTCCTGTTCAAGAATTAACCGATCTGTTTGAGCCTTTATACCCGTTTCGTAGAGTAACATAATCAGTAAAAACAATATTTCTTTATTATTAAACATTTACCTTTATTGCTAAACCGGTTAACTCACCGGGCAAAAAATTATTCACTTATATTAGTCATTCGTATTAAGCATGTCGTCTGATTTGTGCTTCAAGTAAATACTGATTAATCGTATTTTTGCCATTAATTTGATTCATTAGAATATCGACTGCTTTTTCACCCATATCCTTAATCGGTTGTTCAATGAAATTAAAAGGAATATTTGCAATTGAAAATGAATCAATTTTGTCAAAGCAAACAACATCCATTTCTTCAGAAATCCTAATATCTTCTTTATGCATATATTTCATACCCGTAATGAAAACCCTTCTAGAACAAAAGAATATAGCATCAACTTTATCCGTATTATTTTTAAATTCAACTATGGCCTTATGTATCTCTTCTTCTTGTTGCTCATAGTTAATATCCTTAATTAATGCCGGATCAAACAAATTGTGCTGATTTAAAACATCAATACATCCCTGTTTCCTGTCCATCAATGCATTTAACTTAATGTCGTAACAAACAACAGCAATTCTCCTATTTCCTTTTTCTATCAACATTTCAGTCATTTTTGCAGATATTTTATAGTTATCTACGATGATGTAGCTGGCATTGATTGCGGGATAAAAGCGGTCAACTTGGACTAATGGAATGTGTCTTGCAATTATTTTTTGCGTAATTTCTTCTCCTCCATCAACAGGAACTAAGATAATTCCATCCGTCTGTCTATTTAAAAGTATAGTAACGGCATCATTAAATTCATCTAATCTTTCGTTTGTGTTTGTAGTGATTACAGTATAACCATATTTTTTTGCTCTTTCTTGGATATGGAATGTCAGATTTCCAAAAAATTCATTTGAAATATCAGTAATGATCACACCAATTGACATGCTTTTGCCGGTAGTAAGGCTCCGAGCGATTTCATTTGGATAGTAGTTCATTTCTACAGCTAACTGTCTTACCTTCTGACTTGTTTCATCACTGATGCGACCTGATTTGGCTTTTCCGCTCAACACCAGTGAGACTGTTCCTTTCGAAACACCTAACTTATCTGCGATATCCTGCATGGATACTTTTTTCATATCTGATTCGAGTTGGAATAATAAACCAAACCGGTTAACTTATCGTTTCAAACATTTATTACATTTATTACAAAAATATGTTTAAATCATTAAGAAAACAAAAATAAAACATTATTTAACTCTCAAATTAAAAAATCTCTACGAAATAACTTTAGGCAAAGCACCTTAGGAGCAAAATGGATGTTTATTTCTTTTCATTTTCAATTTCATTAACTCGATGTAACCAATATCCCCAGTATTCATCGACAAATTTGATCACAGGTTTCGGTGACCAGTCATTATTATATAAACTAAAATTACTGTTTGAGTTATTTGTCACACTTACGAATTCCCATCCAAAACGAGTACCTTGAATGAGTGTATTTTCAAGAATCGCTTCCAGTTCACTGTTTTTAAAAGACACAAAATCGCTTCCATTAAAAGTCATGTGTTCAGTAATAGCCCAGTCTCTTTTCAGAGCATTCTTCACTTGATACACTCTATCATACGCCTTTTGATTAGGTTTATTTGAGGGGAAGTACCATGACCAATTAACCTGAATTATATTTGCTTGCGTGAGATGAGTCAAGAATTCAATTGGATCGCCCATCCGAAATTGTTGCTCCTTTTCATTTGCATCTAGATAATCGACAGCAATATAAGCATTATTGCCAGCTATTTCGCGGTAAGCAAGTGCATCTTCGTTAACCCATTTGGCTAGAAATTGTGCTCTGAATTTGTTCCATGTAGGATTTGTAATAAAAGACGCAGGTTGTGGAAATGAAGAAGGCATTTCTGATTCTGAATCAGTGATTTTATTCTCTTCTCTCCATTTATTATATTCATTGCGTGCTGCTTCACTGTAACAAAGTGCAATGGCACCCATGTATTGCGGCTCAACAGTTGTCTCAAAATATAGAATTTTCTTTGTATCTATGCCTTTTGCCAAATTTTTTATAAATTTATGGACAGTAGATCTATAACCGGGATGAAAAATTGAAACCACTTTAGATCCAAATCCATATTCGGTATCAGTAACCATTTCACCTTTGTAATCGATTGCAAACGCATCAGGATGTAGAGCCCAAAAACCTTCGGGGATAGTTCCTCCTCCCACTGCGTAGGTTTCGACCGATAGACACGGATACATTCCTTTTGCATAAATTGCATTGATAAGCTTATTTAGAGGCTCAAGAGATTTATCGGGTATACCATCTCCATCTGTATCGAAATGATGCCAATAGCAATTAAGCTCAAGTGTATTAAAATGATAATTCCTCAATTTATCCAAGTTTGAAATAAACATGTCAACCACTACTGGGTCAGCAAAATTAATTAATGGCTTACCAATTTTAAGAAATACCCATTCATCATCCAAATAGAATTTTCCGTTTTTTATATTCCATAAATTATAATTTACTGTTGGATTTGCATTAATAGGGGGGTTAGGGTAGTCGGCTTTTGTTAATGGTACATTCTCCGGTTGAGTTTGTTTGTCATTACATGAATAAAGACAAAGCGAAATACAGCACAAGGTAATTAACGCAAAAGCTAATTTTTTCAGATACATAGTTTAAATCTTTTAATAATAATTATTTATATTCGTATACTCAATGAAATTGTTGAAAGTTTTGGTTAAGTTACTCTCTTAAATATTTTTTTAGGTATGAATTGTCTTTCCATATTTTGCTTAACTCATCCACAACAGGTTTTGGATTACCTTCAAAATCAATAAGAGACGTATTGATCATGCAAGGATAGCTGTCGTGCCCCATCCAGATAATAAATCCACCGCAAGTCGGAAATCTTTCCTTGCTTTTTTTTAATGCAAGGACAAGGCCCTCCATTTGTCGATTTTGACTCCATTCTATATATTCATTGAGATTATCCACGCTTCTCCCGGATTTTAAATATTCTTCCCACTGAATCCACCAACTAACGCTACGCCACAGTGGATTTTCCATACTTGCCGGTAGTAATTGAAACTGACCTTTATATTTATTCATAGTTTCTGCTGACATAGCACCCGGGACTCCCACCTCCGAGCGGAACATAGCATCATCTCTATCCCAATATTCTTTAACAGCAGACATTGTTCTGTCTGTTTCTGTATATGGGAGGTCCCACGGGCCGTGTACATCCCAGTTTTTCCCTGTCCCAAAGTTATTGAGGTTTCCATAAATGTTCGGGCCAGACGGGCTTCCTGTTAGAAATCTTCTTGTAGGATCTTGTAACATCAAAACCTCTTTTATAGATTTTATCATTATATGTTTGTGAGTGACAGGCGCTGTATCTCCCAATTCATAAAGTTCATTTCCTCCACACCACAATAACAAACTGGCGTGATGATGAAGACGCTTAACATAGTGATTAACGATTTGGGTCATTTCGTGCACTGCTTTTAAATCTTCTGGAGGATAATTCTCAAGTCCTGAAGAGCTTAACGGGAAGTCCTGCCAGATAAGTATTCCTAACTCATCACATAAATCATACAGCCACTCTTTTTCTGGAAAACCTCCTCCCCAAATACGAATAGTATTTATTCCCAAATCTTTGTATAGATGAAGTAACTTAGCATAATCGTCAAACTGTAAATCAGCAAAGTTTGGCCTAATAGGTGTCCAATTTATGCCTTGTAGAAAGATAGGTTGACTGTTAATGTTACATATCCAAGGCTCTGCATCGATGGGGGCATTTTGACTTTTTGTCCACTCAACGTGTCTGAAACCAATACGTTTTGTGGTTTGCTGTAATAAGTTACGATTTTCATCTATTAAGTTTACGTGTAAATTATATAAATTTTGCGGGCCCAGTTCATTAGGCCACCAGCGTTCAATTTTCAGATCGTCCCAAACCTTATTAAACTCCAATTGATCTGTTGAAAAAGAATCTTCGAATACAACTTTCCCATCGGTACTTGTAAGAGAGATTTGAAGATGTTTTCTTAAAGCCGTATTATTCAATTCTAGTGAAATTGATAATTTGCCGATATTCTTACTTTTGTTAGCTTCGGTAAAAACTTTTAAATTATTAAACAGGGGTTGATTATCCTTTATTTTATGAAAAAAAACTTTATCCCAGATTCCAGTTTGAACTATTCTGGGCATCCAGTCCCAACCATAATTAAATCTTGATTTCCATTCAGTTATCTTTGAAGTCCATCCGATCTGTCCCAAGTTCTCAGGTGGACATTCAAAAATAAGGACAATATTGTTGTTATTTTCTTTAATAAAAGGAGTAATATCGAAACGATGCGGAATAAACATGTTATCAAACTTCCCTGCTTCTTGCCCATTTACCATTACAATACCCTTATAATCTAGTCCCAGAAACTCAATAATCACCTTTTCATTTTCCTGTGCAGACAATTTTTCGCTTGGTATTTTGGCCCCAATTAACCAATGCCTATTTTCAATCCATTCAATTTTTGTACTGTTGACGCCCATGTTCCAATCTTCAATAATGTTAGCATTTTTTAATGCTAACTGTACTGATCCAGGTATATTAATTGGGATATTGGCATACTCAGCCCAACTACCTTCAAGTTTTTCAAAATTAAAATTCATCCTCCAAACATTCGGCCTATATCCCCATAAACGCCATTCCAGTGAAGAAGCATCGAGTGTGTATCCCGGTTCCATATTAAAACTGTTTGCATTTATTCTTATGGTTAGGATTGGGAAAAGGCTCAAATATAATAGAGTAAGTAGTAAAAGTTTTTTCATAGTTTGTTATCTATTTCTTATTTAGTGTTGTTTTGTAAAAATGGAAAAAATTATAAGCGTCAATAACTTCTATATCAAGCTCAGGTCTCATCTCTTTTAATCTACTTATAGCCGAAATCACTTGGTTAGGGCTTGTCCATACTATTCTAAAAAAGTAATATTTTGGTGTTTCATCAGTTGATTTTGGGATAGATGATGACATTTCCTTAGCCGTTTGTTCAGCATTGTGGAAATTTGCTGCGTTATTAATTAGCTCAATTACCGGCATCCCATTCCAAACGTGAGGTGTAGGCAATTTCCCTCCATTGCCATGAAAATCGATAACAATCGTAGCAAATCCATCCGGAGAAAATTGTGTGAATGCATCTTTAACGGCAGCAGAGGGTTCGTCCCAATCAAGGACCATGGGTGATAATGACATGTCCCATTGTTCATAGAATTTTTTATTATGATTAATAAACAATGGCAGGTAGGCCGGATCAATACGATTAGGATTCATATATCCTGCAGCACTTGCGTCCGCTGCAAAAAAATCATTGTCGGTTTTGGTTTCATATAGATACTGCATAATATCAGGATAAGTTTCGGACAGATTAGGATTTATTCCCCATAAGAAAGGCATTGAGCCTCTTTTTTCATCATCCCAACGGGTGGGCATAAATTCGTACAATGGTGTAGCAGAGTCATAATCAGCCATCAAAATAGCAATGTACGTTTTGTTTTTTTCAGGATTTCTCAATGTTGGCCGGCCTTGTTTCATATTTTTCTGTGGAGCTTGAGAATGTACTGTTTGATTAAAACAATTATGCGCTACAGTATTCTGATAACAGTTGTAAGGTGATATAAGGTGTACGGTCTCCCATTCAGTTGGTACTGGATCGTGTTTACTTGGGTAGCCTTCAATGTTACTGTACTTAGGGAAGGAGAAGAAACCTGCAACTTCCGTCATTTGTTGACCATTTGTCAATTTAAAAACGGCTTCCAACATCAATTTGTAAGTATCCAAATCTGTGCCAAGTGCTTGATTTGGATCATCCAAAGGGACTTCATCACCCCAAGGAGATAGGTCATAAACAAAAGCGCGGTTATAGACAGCCCAATCCCTTGTTACTATATAGCTTACGTCACCTTTATGGCGGGTCATATATGAGTCTTCGTACAAAAATAACCAATGGGGGTTACATCGTTTTGTTTCCAGATATTCTTTTATTGCCCAACGATATGCATCGTTTTTTTTACTCCCAGTAACAGAGCCCGTAAACATTCCCCTAAAATCTTTAATAATAGGTAAATCGATTATATTTAAATATTTATTAGCCATTTCAGGGCTTAAAACCAGTCCATCCTCTAAACCCGCTAAGGTAGTTGCTACGTTAATTGTAGCAGGGACTTGGGTATCCCAGATAATAACACCCTTCATTTTTGTTTTGGCAATTTCCAGCAGTTGTTCAAAAGTATCTATATGAACTTGTTCTTTACCAGCCATCCAGCCTTTTGTGGAAAAAATGTTGAGCCAATAGGAGGGTTTATTTAAGGTATTAGACAATACATACAAGTGTGTCCCGTTTCTATTTAGTACACCTTGAATGCAAGCAACTGCCATTGCTTCGTCATACGATGAGATTGTAGACGAACCTTTCAATTTGTACAAATAGATAGCATTCTCCGGCTTTTCAATAACTTTTAACTTTGGTGTATCCTCATGCTTATTGCAACTACAACTCACAGCCATGATGAAAATGCCAAGAAATAAAGTAATGAGAAAATGTTTAAATATATTCATAGTTAATAGGTACTAATTTATCATTAATTACTATAATGTTATGAAGAGTTTTTTTTGAACAATAAACAATCAAGCTAGGACTATTGCCACAAGCAATAGTCCTAGCTTGATCGAAGTGGTGTCAGTACTCTTCGTAAAACTTCATATTGTCTATTTTAACTTCAACAGGTCCCTGAACATCAAGATGATACATTCTAAAGAAGTTGATAGCAGAAAGATCAATATTACCTCCTGATATCTCAGCTTCAGACAATTTCAGAACAACTCTGTTCCAGCCGTTCTTGAGTCGAAGTTGACTCATGAAATTCCAATGTAGCTCTTGTGAATCAGGATTTCCGGAGCTTGTTATTTCAATCTGACCCGGCCAGTCCCAATTGAAAAGTGAAACGTCTGAGATATATAAATCAAATTGTAATACACCGTATTCAAGTCCCACTTTAGAATCAACAGGCTGATCGAAGTTTTTTTGTATGATGAATCCACCGCCGGAAGTAAACTTAATGGCATATGATCCTTGCTGGGGATTCTCTGAGCTCAAAACTGGCCCGTCACCTCCAGCCCAACCCTGTATTGATTCACAATTGTCGAATATCGTCCCTACAGGTTCTGGCTCAGGCACAATTTCGCCAATTTCAAACAGCTTAGAAGGTGCATAATTAAACTTAATTCCAGGAACAGAAGTTACGGCACCAACTCTAAAGTAGTAAGATTTATTAGGTTTAAAGAAAGTTGAGTTTTTAGCAAGATTTATTGCTAATTTGAAAACTTCTTCTGAGTTAACCGGCCTATTAATTATTCTTTCACTTGCAACTAGACGAACAGGTTCACCTACAATTGATTCACTATGAGCATATAAACCAATTTTTCTCACTGCATCAGGGGTGTTCTGTTGAATTGAAAATGTTACAATTATCGTATTTCCATCTTTTACAAAAGATACATCTTTTATTCTTAAATACGGTGTAACAACAAAATCCAATTTCGTATTATTATCTATTTTAATTTCTTGTTCATCAAGTTGCAGGAAATTCCTTGAATCAGGCTGAACCGTGTATGTATTTGAAAATAAAAGTGTATTAGCATACGTCCCATCACTCTTAACTCTCAAATATTGTGGTGAAACGGGATCATAGCCATGTTCTATCAATTTAATTGTTGTACCGTTAATTAGATCTGATTGAACCAGTTCATTAGTTTCAGAATCAATTATACGTCCTGAAATTGAAGCATCAGGGTAATCATAATTATCAAGTTTACATGAATATAATAATGTTGAGAAAACGCAAGAGAAAAAGAGATATTTGATTATTGTCTTCATATTATATTATTGTTTATTAGTTAATATTCAGGATTTTGTATCAGATCATTTGATCCTATTCCCGGAATCGGACCGTAGTACATCCTTTTGTCAAATGAAAGCGGAACACCTCTGATTATATGTTTTCTGACAAAGATATACTTTGGTGGGCTTACTCGTAAATCTAATACAGGTAATAAGGCTTTGGGAATTGTATTATTAAATTCTTCATGAAACTCCCTTCTGCGAATTAAATCCCACCAGCGTTTATTCTCAAAAGCAAATTCTACCCGCCTTTCTCTTAATACATTTTCTATTGTCAGGTTTATATTAGTGGTGTGACCAGCCCTTTTTCTGGTTTCGTTTAAAGCATCTTTGGCAATAGTTTGAGCTCCTCCTTCTGAATATCCACTTTCTACTACTGCTTCAGCATAATTCAACAAAACTTCTGCGTAACGAAATTCCATCCAGTCGTTCGTGGAAAAACCTAATGAACTATTTCCATCAACCGGAGTTGGGGAAAGAAACTTTTTAAAGCTAAATCCTGTACGAGTCATTTCAGCCAGATGTTGTTGGTCAAACCCTGAATACTCTTTCCATGAATCTGCGCCAAATGTATGGTAGGTCACTCCATTAACAGTTATTGATGCTTTATCAGCTTCAATAACTGGTGTGCCATCCGGTTGAATGTACCCGGCTTGTATGTTGATTGTGTTCCCTTTCCATTCTGTACCGGGTAATATTACTGTAGACCACAACCTCGCATCTTTGTTTTTAAAAATATCAAACGGTGTATCAAAGTGTAAATAATTTTTATCCCCACTGTAGCCGTTATAATCATTTATATTGCCGTTTGCAGTGGTGACAATTGGTGAATCCTGACCAGGGTTTTGATAAGATTCATAAGTATCCACTAGCTCTAAAGTAGGATTCATCCGTCCAGGATGTGGGGCGCCATCAGCAGTTTGATTAGGGTTAAACCAGAAATCCATGCTGTGGCCACTTCCCGGTTTCCCGTAACCATATACGAGTATTGCTTCTTCTGGAGCTATATTTGGATCTTGAAAAAGTTTTAAAATGTTGTCTATAGCTTCATCTACGGTTGATGGATTTGCTTTATATAGCCCGTGAAAACCGCCATCCATAATGGCTTTTGATGCTTCTATACATAATTTATAATAGTGGTTAGCATTTGATTCGTCCATTCCCACTAATCCTAATGAAACGGCTTCTCCTGATAACGGAGCTTTGTTCCAATACTTTGCGATGGATCCGGCATGAAGTGCAGCCCTGGATTTCAGTGCATATGCCGCCCATTTTGTGGCTCTTCTTGAATCATTTCCGCTTCTTTTTTCAGGTAGAAATTTAATAGCTTCATCACACTCGTTCATAATAAAATCCCAAGTCTCTTTTTCAGTACTTCTTGGAACTTTTAATAGGTCAATTTCAGAGGTATACTCCTGAAAAACATCAATAATAGGTAGTCCTCCATACCGTTTTGCTAAAGCAAAATAAGTAAATGCTCTTAGAAAATGTGCTTCACTAAGAAGTTCGTTTTTCTTATCTTCACTAAGAGTTGATATATTAGGTATTTCTTTGAACAATAAGTTAATATCTCTATTTAATTTGTAACCTGCATTCCACCAGGGGAAGTTCTCCCCATCAACTAAGTGATTGTATTCCGAGTTAACAGCGTTGCCCGCTTGAGCATCAGGATGAATGCCAACAGTATTAACCAAGCCGGTATGAAAACCTACACGATTGTAAGTAAAGTCCTCGAAAGGAGCTTGATAATATAAATTTGCAAAATATACACGAATACCATCTTCGCTTGCCAACAATACTCCTGAGCTTACTTTGTCAAGTGGTTGTAAATCCATTATATCGCGACAAGATGAGAAAAATATCAAAGAAAATGGAATTATTAATAATATATATATTCTTTTCATAAAAGTAATTTATTTAATTAGTGCATTAATGTAATCTGATGTTTTCATTTTATTCATTGATAACAGAAGTAATATAATGTTTACGACATTCTAGAATGTTAGATTGACTCCGAGATTAAAACTCTTATTTAGCGGGTATACCCAACCGGCATTATATGCTCCCTCGATACGCTCCGGGTCAAAAGGTTTTACAAACGGATCAGTTAAAGTAAGTAGATTATAGCCGTTTATGTATACTCTAAGATTTTGCATGTTGAGTGAATTTACAAACTTTGAGGGTAGACTGTATCCAACTTCTAGTGATTTTAATCTTAAATAAGATGCATCGCGTCTCCACACTGAACTTTCATGGTACATGGCTCCCACATCAGGTTGTCGTCTTATCGCAGGCCAGTCACCTTTTATCCATTCGCTGTCTGAGGTATATGGATCGGACAAATGCCATCTGTTGTAGAAATATGCTGGCATATTGCCATCATTCCAGAGCATTGTTGCATAATTGTGTGTAAATCTTACGCTATATTTACCTGATCCCTGCCATAACATGTTAAAATCAAAATCTTTCCATTTTGAATTGAATATTAAACCGTAATGCAATTTTGGATTACCTCCCCATGCTAAAGGGATAATATCATTTCCATCAATTACACCATCATCATTGACGTCTCTGTATCGAAAATCACCTGGAATCTCGAGACTGTTACCCAAAGTGCCATTTTGAATTGGAGCATTAACAATTTCTTCTTTTGATTGAAATTGACCAATATAGTCATACATCCAAATTACATCACTCCATCTTTCATTTTGTCCGTTGCGCCAACGATCCATACTATTTACAAAAGGACCCCTTTCTGCATATACAACCATTCTGCGTGCAAAATTGACATTCCCGCTAACATTAAATGAAAAATCAGTTGTCACTTTTTTAGCGTAGCCGATAGAGAGTTCAATACCCCTCACTCTATCTTTATTTAAATTCTCTTGAGGTAAACTTGCTCCAAAAGTATTTGGCAGTGTGGCATTTCGGTAAGCCAATAATCCCGAACGATCTCTTTGATAAACATCAAATTCAAGATTTATTTGATTGTTTAATAATCCTAAATCAAATCCAAGATCTTTAACGATCGAAGTATACCATGTCAATTTTTCGTTAACAACCCCAGGCGCAGATGCCCCACTTGTCCATGTTCCATTAGCAAATTCATGCCCGCCAGCGTTCAAAGAAAAACCACCTATGTATTGAAAAGGACTTCCTGCATCTTCACCTATAACACCATATGAACTTCTTAATTTTAGATTTGATATGAAGGGTACATTATTTTTAATAAAGTTTTCTTCCGATATTCTCCATCCCGCAGAAACAACGGGAAAAAATCCCCACCGTCTATCCGGATGGTATCTAAAAGAACCATCATACCTTGCTGCAAATTCAAATAAATATTTTCCCAGATAATCGTAATTTAATCTCCCCAATAACGAACGAAAACCTGATCTGTCTTCCATTCCACTTGTCCTTTGATTATTCTCATCACCCATATTAATTTGGTCAATAGTAAAAAACTGGAACTCTCTTTGTAATGCAGCAGAACGAGACCAACCATTACGCTCTTCATACACTCCTGTAAATCCTAGATTGTGTTTTTCATCAAACGTTTTCTTATAATTTACATGAGCTTGTAAAGTAATACCATTTCCATCGGACCATCCATTATTTAAAGTGGTTGGATGACCAAAGCGTATTGGAACATATTCATCACTTGTTTGATCGTAAGTGAACATGTTAAAACTTTTGTATAACGATTTTGAGTAACCGTTACCATGTTCATAGTATGCTATCCCTTTTAACTCAAGGCCTTCAACAAATGGCACATCATATTTTAATGATACGGAAGATTTAAAGGATTTAGCAACACCTTTGGTATAGCCAACTAAGTCTGAATTTGATGTGACTAATGGATTATATGCTTGACCGTCATAAACATAGGCCGGGTAATCTACATTGTTGTTTGCATAGGGAGTATGAATTGGCAGCTCCGAAACAGTTCCTCTTATGATATCCATTATTGGCCATCTTGAGCCATCCTTTTCATCATACCACCCTGATAAATCAATTTCAGTAGTAAGATTATTATTCAAGCGTGCAGTAACATTTGATCGAAAAGAATACTTTTCGTACTGGATGGCATTTGATTTTAACAATCCGGGATCTTTTAGGAATCCCAGGCTGGCGTAATAATTAACTTTATCACTTCCGCCTCGAACGGAAAAAGTATGTTGTTGCTGGATGGCTGTTTTTTTCATTGTTTCATTATACCAATCAACACTTTCATAGCCTTCCCCTCCTTGTCGCCACAATTCGACTTCTTCTTTGGTGTAAATAGGAGCTAATCCCATATTTACAGCGGCATCATTACGCATCTCAATCCACTGATAAGCATTTGCCATTTCGGGCATTTCAGTTGGATTGCTAATGCTGATAGATCCGTTATATTGAAATTTTGGTTTACCTTCAGAACCCCGTTTTGTGGTAACTAAAATAACCCCGTTTGCCGCATTCATACCATAAATTGCGGCTGCTCCATCTTTAAGAATAGATATGTTTTCAATATCTTCTGGATTGAGACGTTGAAATTCTGTACTACTGACCCTGGTCGTGCCATCTATTATAAATAAAGGAGATCCGAACCCACGAATGTTGATCATTGCATCGTATTCACCAGGAGCACCTGTGTTTTGACGAATCTGTAATCCTGGTATTTTACCCTGTAACCTTTGAGCCAAGCTTGTATGCGTGGTTGTTAGAATGTCTTCATTTTTTATTGTGCTAATTGCAGCTGTCAGATTTCCTTTTTTTTGTGTACCATAACCAACGACCACTAATTCGTCCAATGTTTTCGTATCTTCCTGGAGTACAATGTTCAAAACATTTCTGCCATCCACTTTAATTGTACTTGTAATCATGCCTATGTATGACACTTCTAATATAGCATCCGAGTGCACATTGCTTAATACGAAATTACCATCACTATCCGTAACTGTCCCATTATTACTGTTTTTCTCTATAACAGTTACTCCTATCAACAATTCTCCGTTTATATCAGTAACAGTACCTCTGACGGTAGTGTTCTGAGCAAATACACATAGTGGAAATATCCACAACATGGTGAATAATATCCCTTTAATTAGCTTTAATGATTCTTTTTGCATTTCATTCTCAATTTAAGTTACATTTAATTATTTGGTAAAAAATAGGTGTCACATTACAGGTTTTTTTATTTTAAAAATTTATATATTTGATTATGGAAAATATAATTAGCGGCTTGCTAAACCGGTTAACTATGTTTTTCGAAATTTTTCCTAATTTATTAATGTAAATCTTTACTTAAACTAAATCGTTGTTTAATATTTTTTTGTTGATAAAATTATATTTATCTACTAGTGAGTTATGGCATGAGTCAATTTTTTAAAATACTTTGAGAGATCTCATCAAGTATGCTAAACCGGTTAACTATACTTGTCTACAATTATATATCGTATTTTTGTCAAAAATAAGTAATTTCTATCAATAATACAAAACATATACAATAAATTAACTAAGATTAACTAAACGTGGAGTGTTATAGATATTTACGAGTTTCTCGGGTTTTTAAAAAGCTATCAAAATATTTTTAAATTTACACGTAAAACGAAGAGTCGATGTTAAAATTTTAGTTTCAAGTCGCATGACGAATGCTTCAAATCCCGGGCAAGTTCACCCATGAGTTTATTATTTAATCTTCTGTTCGGTTTAATCCCTGACATGCAAATAAATCGTTCAAGCAGATAAACATTGTTTATCATTGTTTTACATGATGCCTTCAAAAGGAGTTTCCTCCTTCTTTTGCCGGGTTAACAGAGGTAAAAGATGCGTTAAAGTTGAACAATGGCTTTGTAACGTTCCTTGCCTGCGATTATCTGTGTCCGGAGAAATTTTTGGTATCCCTGAAACAACACCCAGTTTGGAGATATTTTCGGGATCAATGGCTATGGCTTTTCGATCTCCGGTTAGGACCCTGTCCGACAAAGACAAGTTGAACTCCATCCAATCAAAATCCTTCGAGAAGTTCTCGCTATATCGCCATTCACACGATTTTCCATATCTTCCCGATTGTCGGAAATTAATTATCCCGGAAACGACCAAGTATAAAAATAAACGCCCCCATAAGGAATCATTGGAAACTTTTGTTTAACTTCGTGGCTAGTTTACCAGAAACATCACTACAGATACCTCTATATTGGTCAAGCACGCTGAACTTTTTTACGTTTTTAATAGTTTTTAATCAGCTGTAATTATGTCGAAACCAGAAATATAACTATCTTATTTATTTTGAACTATGTTGTGTAAATCATTGAAATTAATCAGTTATTTGAATATTTACCGAAGTATCCCCTAAAAAGATATCTTCTCTTTTTATTTTTTACATGCAATGGGAACAATAAATTATCGCCGTTTTTCATGCAATGTTGTCACAATTGTTTTCATCCTGTTTTTGGGGATGAAAACCCCTCTGCAGGCCCAACAGAATTGTTCATTTCCTCAGCGGCGTACATTCTCAGTAGAAGATAACAAAATTCGAATATACACCCCGGAAGTCGAGGATACCGTCAAACTACTGGTAGCATCCGATACCCATTTATGGATGAGCGATGAACGTGAAAACGATTTTCAAAAATTCAGTAAACGAATGTCAGACGCATATCACGTTACAAGGCATTACGATACAAAGGAAGACACCAATCCCGAAAAAGCTTTTCTCGAAACAATTTCAAAAGCGAGCAATTTAAAAGTAGATGCCATTGCACTGTTGGGTGATATTTTCAGTTATCCGTCAGAGGCTGCAATTGAATGGGCAGCCAAAAATCTGAACGATTCGGGCATACCTTATTATTACGTATGCGGAAATCATGACTGGCATTATGAAGGTATGCCGGGACCATTAAAAGACTTGCGGCAAAAATGGATTAATAATCGGCTCTTAAAAATGTTTCATGGAAATGATCCCATGAAATATTTTGTCGATTTAAAAGGAATGCGACTTCTTTTTATCGATAACTCAACGTATGAAATTTCATACGAACAATTGATGTTTCTGCAACAACAGATTGAAACAAAAAAACCACTTATTGTGATGATGCATATTCCCTTGTATGCAACAGGGCGAAATGTCGGATTTGGCTGTGCTCATCCAGATTGGAAATCATCAAACGACCACTCATTTGAGCTTGAAAAACGCGAACCCTGGCCGCGAGATGGGCATTCTCCAGTTACATTTAAATTTAGAGAAGAAATAATTAATGCTCCTAATGTACTTGCGGTTTTTGCCGGTCACATTCATAAACAGTCGCTCGATGTTATGAAAGGAGTTCCTCAATTTGAAACACAGTATAATGCTTGTGGTGCATTTTACGACGTAGTGATTATTCCCCAACGAGCTATAAGTGTAAAATAGAAAATTAATTGATGTCGTATAAGTGGTTTATTACATATCGATTTTGGATGATTTGTTCAGTTGCAAGAACCAATAAGAGTCAATAAAAATATGGAGGGAATTAAAATAATCTATTTAGGAATTATTATTGCAATACTTTCAAGTTGTAGCGGTAAAAACCCGAAATCAGACTACCTCTTTGATGAAACAGGGATATCAAGAGAAAATCTGGAAAACTATCTTCACCGGTCGGTAACGATGGCAGAATTCCTGACGGTAGACCCTTTCTGCAACGACGCCACCTACCCGGATAAGGAAAGAGATGTGAAACTGATTCAAAATATTGGAGCCAAATTTATTGGTCGCTCCATTTATCGCTGGGGGGATGAGGAAGACTTTAACGACCCCTGCTTTTTGCAAAACGCGAAGATTCTTGTGTCGAAGGTACACAAAAATGATCCGGATGTGATTTTTCAGGCGGCAATTTTTGAGGCAATAACCACGGAAGTAAACAGTATCGAGTTACCAGAATGGGTTTTTGTCGAATTTGGAATGCCTTACGAAAAACGTAAATTCCGCTACGATGAGATGTTGAATAGGGACGGCAAATATGTTGATTTTTGGGACAAAAACTCGAGTGTTCCCGATATCACACGTTCAGAAACTCAAATGTGGTTCATGTTTCTCGCCGGCACATACATGCATATCGGTTGCGAAGCGCTTCATTTGGGACAGATCGCGCTGATAGGCATGGAAGACCGGAATTACGAACACTGGGGGAAAATGCTGGACAAGATTCGCGGTTATGCAAGAAAGCATGCCCGCAGAAAATGGGTGTTGCTGGATGCACATACACCCTCTGGCGGGATGGTTGTCAATGGTGAAAGCCTGTTGGATTTCAATTCATTCCCGTTGCGGATCAAAGAGATCCCTGACAAACCACAACATTCTGTTCTGGAAATGGGTTATCTCGACAGCTTTTTTGGTCGCAGCCAAGGAGGCATCACTCCTTCCGGATGGGAATGCGAGTCTTTGCCATACCTGGTTGAGTTCGACAATTTTGGGGTGAGCGACAGGCCGGGTGAGGCGACTATTGATTCGCACTATGTCTGGGGGTACGATGAGATCACATGGTTTTGTCTTCAGAAAGAAGTCTACCGAAAAGAATGGCTGAGGTATGCCTACGACTGGATCCTAAAACATGACCCTAACGGATTTTTACAGATGCCTGTGTGCCGCATCATGGTGACAGGTGATGGGCAGCCGGTTAAGAAATGCCACGCTAACACACGAACAGCCGATTTCCCCCATGGGCTGAACCTGGAAGAGACCATTAAAAATATTTGGTTGCAATAAACAGAATACAGTGAAAAACTACAATCGATTGATCCTATTCATCCTATTCAGCATGCATACAATCTTTGCAGAATCCCAGCTACAGCAGCTGGACTGGCAGATAGCGTATCACAAAGAAGAAGCGGCTTCACCCCAAAAATGGGTTAACGCACAGGTTCCCGGAGCTGTACAGTTGGATGTAATGAGCGGAGAGGAGTATGCACAGCCCTGGTGGTACGGAGACAACTTTCGTCAGTTCGACTGGATGGAGTCCTGGTATTTCACATACAAAACCCGTTTTAAGAAACCCGTTTTAAAAAGAGGGGAACGGCTGTTCTTTTTTTCGAAAGGGATCGATTATCAGTTTAAGATGTACCTGAACAGCCAGAAGATATGGGAACAGGAAGGGATGTTTACTTATGTTGATCTGGATATAACGGACTACCTGGAAAGGGAAAATGAGCTGAAAATCGTGCTCATGCCCATTCCAACGATTGGCGTTCCCTATGAAAAGGGTAAGGAGACGTACCGCCAGAACGCACGTGAGAGTGTTAAGCCCGCAGTCAGCTATGGCTGGGACTGGCACCCGCGCCTGGTCACCCGCGGCATATGGGATGAAACCGGACTGATAGTCCGTAATCAGTCGCGTTTCTGTGACGTTAAACTGGACTACAGCCTGAATGAGGCCCTGACAGATGCAGATATATCCCTTGGGATTGAAGGGAATGAAATTGCCGGGAAAAAAATCAGATGGATTTTGACCGATCCGGAAGGAAAAATTGTTGTTGATAAACAGTTTCTGGTAAACGACGACAAGAGTATCAGCTATCATTCCCTGCCTGAAATCAAGCTTTGGTGGCCCAACGGATACGGCCTGCCATCGCTATATAGCAGTAAGCTGCTGCTGTTGGATCAAAACAATAGGGTGTTGGAACAACATGCCGAAAGGATAGGGTTTCGCAAGGTGCGGCTGATCATGAATGAGAAGCTACAGGAAGAATCCGATTTCCCAAAAACCCGCTCTGTGGCACCCATGTCGCTGGAAATCAATAACCGTAGAATTTTTGCGAAAGGCTCCAATTGGGTTCATCCCGAGCTGTTCGTCGGATTAATCACCTCCGAGCTGTACCGGAAGCAGCTCATCCTGGCCCAAAAAGCCAATTTTAACCTATTACGCGTGTGGGGTGGGGGCATCACCAACAAAGAGGTTTTTTACGATATTTGTGATGAGCTGGGCATCATGGTGTGGCAGGAGTTTCCATTGGCTTGCAACAACTACACCGATGATGAGAAATATCTGAAGGTTCTGGAGCAGGAAGCTCGTTCAATTATCGACAGAATAAAGAAGCATGCTTGTCTTGCCATCTGGTCGGGGGGAAATGAATTGTTCAACAGCTGGAGCGGGATGACTGATCAGTCGCTGGCCCTGCGCCTGCTCAACAGTCTTTGTTATGAGCTGGATCGCCACACTCCCTTTATATACACATCACCGCTTTACGGCATCGGCCACGGACATTATATTTTCTACGACAGAGAGCGGGATGAGGATGTGTTTCAATGGATGGCACGAGCCAAAAATACCGCGTACACAGAATTCGCGGTTCCCGGGGCTGCCAATATTGAAGTGTTGAAAAGCTTTATCCCGAAAGAAGAGTTTTTTCCTCCAAAACCGAATACGGCCTGGGAGAGTCATCACGCCATGGGGGCATGGCAGGCGGACAGCTGGCTGGACATACCAACACTGGAGAACTACTTCGGCAAAATAAAATCAATCGAAGAGCTGGTTGCCTACAGCCAGTTGTTACAGTGTGAGGGATTGAAGTTTATTTATGAAGAGGCACGCCGTCAAAAGCCTTTTTGCAGCATGGCGTTGAGTTGGTGTTACCAGGAGCCTTGGCCAACAGCGGCGAACAACAGCCTGATCAATTGGCCGAACGAAGTGAAGCCTGCATACCACCATGTGACCAAAGCATGTCGACCCATATTGGCCAGTGCGCGCATTCCGAAATTTGAGTGGAGTGCCGGAGAGCACTTTTCATGCGACCTATTCATGTTGAACGATGCCTATAGAAGTCTTGAAAAATCAAGCATGGAGGTTGTCCTGCAATATGATGATAAGGAAATGCTGTTGATGAGATGGGATTGCCCTGCATCCGATGATTTCCGCAATGTGGAAGGCCCCACAGCAACAGCAGTGATTCCTGAGATGGAGAGAGATCTGTTCACCCTGTCAATACGGGTAGCGGGTAAACCGGAATACAATTCATCCTACCTGCTATACTATTCAGGGAATAACAGTAAAAGAGCGCTGCCCTCAGAGGCATACTACAGAGGAGAAACAGAATTTACCTACAATAATAATTAACAGATCAACAGTCGAGTTGATAATTTTTTTTACTTGTAAGCTGTTATGAAAGTTATTATTCAATTTCAAGTATAAGCTTGTCGTTCAGTAATTTTTCTTTTAACAGTGTGTAATCAATATCCTGTACCGCCTTCCTTTGGTCTATTGCCTGGCATGCAGCCGTTGCTGCGGATTGCCCCAGTACCATAAATACGGGTTCCATACGAATTGAACCAAACGCAATATGGGTTGCGCTTAAGCACACGGGCACCAGTAGGTTTTCGCATTCATCTTTTTTAGGAACGATTGATCGATAGCTTATCGGATAAGGATTTGGGACATGCGCTTCCACGTTCCCTTCGTTCTGCACAAAACCGTTGGCATCGACATATCGTTTTACGTGGTGCGAATCCATACCGTAAGCTCCCATACCCACAGGATCTTCAACGACCTCTATTCGTTCGCAATTTTTCTGCGTCATAACATATTCGCTTTTCATGCGGCGGGCCTCCCGGATATAAAGCTGTTCTTGCCAGCCGTTGCTTCCCTTTTCATATTCATCCTTACAGGTACCCCACTTTGATACCGCATCCCTTACTTTTTGAGGAATCCGGGGATGATAAGCCAATGTCCACATTAATCCCTGCTGATAGTTGCGATGAGCCTTAACGATTTTTTCCCTCTCTTCATAACTTGCTTCGGGATAATCGTAGTTCTGCCCGATAAAATCGGTGGAAAATCCTTTTTGATTGTTTGTGTCCGTTTTCCTGTTCGGCATGGGTGAATTTATCCAGGGAACCAGTTTATCGCCGTAAGTATACATTTCTTCAATCGGGCCGGTTGCCGCTTCGTAATTTCTGAAAAGGAGTTCATAATTTATCTCCTTGTAGTTGTCCGGTTTTTTGAAAGGAATCCTATTCTCGGGGTGATCCGTCAGCGTCATTCGGAAACAGTATGCCTGGATACCTTTGTCTCCGTGTCCATCAATCCCCGGTTTTCCTCCTTCAACGATGTAGGGTAACAAACCACTGCTTGGGTCGCCTTTAACCACGTAAGGATCTACTGCATCGATAAAATTATGGTTATGGGCGTTTCTGGAAAGCGTCCATTTTAAAGTCCTGTTTATTCTGTTTGCCTGAATACCGTTCAACGTTTCTCCATATTCGTTATTTGATTCTCGGCCAACGCTGTACGATACTTTGGCTGCTGCCATCAAGTCGCCCTCATAGGTTGCGTCGATAAACATTTTTCCGAAATATCTGGTGCCATTTTCCATTTCAACGGAGATAATTTTACCGCCTTCTTTTATTACACCGCTTTCTCTGTTTAATCTTTCTCCGTACACAATATCGACTTTCTCATGAGAGAGCATTTGATGATATACTTTCAAGGCTGCAGAAGGTTCAAATGTCCACATGGCATCTTCACCTTTTTCGGTTCTTGTTTGCCCTTCGTCTACATAATCACTTCTTTCTTGCCATTTCCAGTTTTCAGGAATTTGGTAGTACTTGCCAATATTTTGGTAAAACTCTCTGGAGATTCCGCCCACCACGTGCTTGTTTCCGATATCCGTTTGACCCAGTCCTCCTGTAGTCAGCCCTCCGAGTCTTTTACCCGGTTCGATAAGTACGACCGATTTGCCCATTCTTGAAGATTGAATAGCGGAGGCTATACCGGCTGATGTGCCACCATATATTACCACATCGTACCCGTCTGTCTTTTGACCAAAAGAGGAGACAAGAATAAAAGTTAGAAAAAAGTTTGTCAATAATAATCTCATAGGTTTTTTTTGAGGTTATTGCTTGTATTAATCTTGGGTTTCTTCGTCTTGTAATCTTAAGGTGTTTGATAAAAACATTGATTCACAATATATATCTAATCTTTAAAAAGCCTAGGCTTCTCTAATTTGTAAAATTATACAATTTAGTTTAGATCAAGCTGTTTTTTAGAAACAAAAAAATGTATTCAAGAAAGTGTCAGAAAGATGTTTCCTATTTGTTTATTATCTTCTTGAAATCGAATGTGGCGCTTAGCATCACACTGATCTCATTTGTTATTATAAATTATTTCCACCTACTCTCCGATAATTTGTACTTCACAGACTCTTTTTCTTTCACGGATCTGGTCCCAGTCCA
>ENA-UOOE01001289-UOOE01001289.1-fermentation-metagenome-genome-assembly--contig:-NODE-1289-length-21546-cov-7.691080_pt1 | contig 21546 bp, 17 predicted proteins | sample MGYA00245776_ERZ724021 | MGnify/ENA primary metagenome ERZ724021 (study PRJEB28704, sample SAMN03018321) | fermentation metagenome | biome: anthropogenic terrestrial biome; feature: soil; material... | reverse complement strand
TGTCCTCTGTCCTCTGTCAATTGTCCTGTGAAAAGTTGCTTCGCATTATTTTTATATTGTTCATCAAATAAAAGGGCTTCATTGCCTTTTTATTTTACCCTTCTGATCTTACTTTAATTAGTTCTCCTACAATACTTACTGCAATTTCTTCTGGTGTTTCTGCTCCTATACTTGTACCTATTGGTGAATAAACACGTTTAATTTCTTCTTTTGTATATCCCTGATTAATCAGTTCAGCAAAAATCTTATCCCGTTTACTCTTACTTCCTATCATGCCAATATACTTGGCATTGCTGCGAAGCACATGCTCTAGAACAATTCTATCATAAAGATGTCCCCTAGTCACAATCACTAAATAACTATCTTTATCAATATGTAAATTCGGTAATTTGTTAAATGAATCAATGACCATAAGTTCTGTAGGTTCTGAAAATCTGTTGCGATTAGCATACTCTTCACGATCATCTAATACTACTGTTCTAAAACCAACTGTCTCACTTAAAGGTGCAATTCTTTGAGATATATGACCTGCCCCAAAAATATAAACTGTTCCTTCAGGGCGTAAAGGTTCTACTAAAAAACGCTGATTATCTATTACTTCAGCATGTATGGATATTTTTGCTGGTCCAGCTATTAGTTTTTCTAAGATATATGGGTCACAATCAACTTTACCAATAAGAGTTTTATCTGGTTTTACTATGCATTGTTGTCGTCTCAAGTTAGAAGTACCAGAAGCATTGTCGAGCACTGTAATAAACCATGCTTTTTCCCTCTTCTCCTGAATTTTTACTGCTTCTTCATATACCAACCGGTTATTTTCATCCTGAGTATCTATAAAGTCTATTAGTACTTCTCCTTTTCCGCCGCAAATCATATCCATAGAAGCTACATCATTGTGAGTTAGGTCAAAAGACTTCATTACTGTTTGTTTTAAAGATATTGACTTCTGTGCAAGATCTATGGCATCAGCTTCTAAACGACCTCCACCTATAGTTCCAACAATTGAGCCGTCATTTTTCACTACCATTTTTGCACCAGCAGTACGTGGTGCCGAACCAGTTTTGTCGAATATAGTTGCTACTACAAAACTTTCTTCTTTTTTTAAAAGTTCTACTATATCTTTATATAATGATTTCATTTACATGCCTCCCTTATTTATTTGTTTTCAATTTATTTACTTGATAGTATTTTTAACATGTTTATATATAATTATTTACTACAATAAATTAATATTTTAAAACATTTACTCTTGAATTGTATAACAAAATTTGTACTTATTCAACTTACATTACTTTAGATTTCTATTCTTAAAATTTGATTTATAGGTTATCCTTTTTACTGTTCAACGTAAAAATAAAAGGAGCCGTTGCACTAAGAATTTAGTACAACAACCCTCTGTTATTTTTTAGGCATTTGAAAGAAAATAACAAGTCAAAGATGCTACGGATATTTTTTATCATACTGACTGGTTATTTCGGTGTAGTTCAAAAACTGATATAATGCTATATAAATAAAAATGATCAATGCAGTAAAATAGCAGGATTAAAAATAATAACATGTCCATATTTGAACTACGCCGTTATTTGTTTGAAAATGCCTTATGCTTATTCAATTCACAAAACTCTGTAATAGTTAAGCTATGTCTTTATTGACTAACTCCATGCAATTTAATATAATCACCTCTAAAATAAGTTACCCCAAATCCAATTGGTTTATCTTTAGCATCGTATAATTTTTGCTCTACAACAAATAGCGCAACTTCATCATTCATTTTTAAAAGTTCTTTAATCTCTTCTCCTGGCATTTTAGCATACATTACAAGTTCCTTATTTAAGCTATAAAGAGAAGTCCTATTGGACATCATTTCTGGGAAAGTAGCATTTTCAAGTTCATTTTCTATAATTGGAACTCCCCTTTGATATATTAAGTACTTTAAATCATAAGCCATAGCATCCCCTTGTGTATAAAACAATCTTCTAATTCTTATTATTTTCCTATTTTTACTTATACAAAGGTTAGCTGCAAGTTTATCGTCAGGCAAAACAACATCCACAGATAGAAGTTTTATACGATCCACATCATTTATTAAATTGTTCCTCTCACTATAAAAAATAGTATATTTGTTGTAATTAGGTTTTTGAACAAAATATCCTTTTCCTGGTATAGAATATATGTATCCATCATTAGATAAAATAGAAAGTCCCTTTCTAACCGTCATTCTACTTGTACTATACTCACTACACAAGACTGCTTCAGAAGGCAAATCATCCCCTGGTTTAAGTTCGCCACTAATAATTTTATCACGTATATCATCAGCTATTTTACAATATATAGAGTTCTTCATTAATTTACATACTCCTTGTTGAATCTCATCTAATCTATATCAAATAAATTTAACATAATTATAATATTAGAATTATAAAGCGTCATTGTCAAGTTTATATACTTTGAAACTGCAATTCGTAATATACAATTTATGCATTAAATATTCAAAGTTTTTGTATAAATATTAGCCTTTGAAATCCCCTAAAACCGCATTGCTTCGTTGAAAAATTTTTTATTTAATTTCAAATTACGAATTGCAGACTTTGAAAGTTAAATCATTAATAAACAGAGTCCTAAGCATACATAAAATTTAATTTCAAGTACACTTAGAACTCTATAATCCAGATAAATATTTGCCTCTTCTTCCAAAGTAACAGCTCAAGTAATCACTTTATTATCTAGAGATGGGGGTCTCAGAAATGGAAGTTAAAAACTAAATAACAATCTGATAAATATAAACTGTAATTTATTTTCTAAAGGAATTACAGTTATAGCCAATATGTTTTTCAACAGCTTATATAACTTGTGTATACATGTTATATAAACATGCTTTATGTTTTTATTATATATCAGTTATTTGCGCTTTGTCAACGTTTTTATTACAATTCTTCTACTTTTCAAAATATGTTTAAATAAAATATATTCTTCCATAATTCAGAGTATAATGTTCGACAATTTATGTCAAAAATAACAGTTATAAATAAAAAATATTGATTTATGTAAAAATATATGATAATATGTCTATGATGCTATGAATCAGTATTAAAAGATTAGTAGATATCCCCTATTTATTTATATGCTACCCCATGTGAATTTTTTCACGCACAAAAAAGTCCACCTATAAATTAACTTATATGTAGACTTTTAATGCATACCATATAAAAACTCACTTTTTACTTTTATTATGTTTTACTCTATTAGGTTTAGCCTTAGGTCTTATCTCTATGTTCTTTTCTTTTCGTGAACCTTTTACATCATATATGGCACCGCTTCTTAAATCCACAAACCATAAAAATAAAACTAAAAATACAGCAGAAGATATGTACTGCCATACACTCCCATTTAAATTATATCTAAAATAGGTTGCTATTATTATAGGCAAGAAAAAAGCTACTAAAGACAATAAAAGAATTATCCATCTATTTGGATGAAATTTGTATAAAATACGTATTTTTAATTGATTATATACAAGCAAAAATATTATTGCAATAAATGCTACCTGTAATAGAACTTGCAACCATAAAGGCATTTGCTCTCCCCCCTTAGTTTGTCTATATATATTATTATATACTTTATAACTTATATCAATACCTTTTTTATTTATAAACTAAAGAGACTGTCCACTTTAGACAGCCTTTTTTAAAATATATATTTTTCTTTTCCTGGTTTTCTGCTAAATACAGTTACATCATCAATTTCTTTCTGTTGACATACAAATCTAGTCATTCTTTCAACTCCGAAGCCAGCTCCTGCTGTTTTAGGAAGTTCTCCTCTTTTAGCAAGCTCAATGTAGTTTCTAAGTAAGTTTTCATCCGTTTTAGCTTCTCTCATTCTTGTAATTATTCTATCATACTTATATTCCCTTTCTCCACCGCTTAATCCTTCTACATAACCCATAGGCCATATTAAATCATAGTTTCTATAAGTACCCCTGTTATCTAAATCCTCAGCATCGTAGAATTCTCTTTTGTGGTTTGTTAACCAAAATGGTTGCGTTGCCTTTTCTGAAGCTATAGCTTCGAAATCATCTCCATATTTTGCTTTTAACTCTTGAGTTGTATGTCTCTCAAAAGGACCTGTTATATCTAAATGAGATGTTCCTATTCCCAATTTTTCAAACTTGTCCTTACATTCTTCTTTTATATAGTCAAATACGTATTTTACAAGACCTTCCATAAATTCAAACACTGAATCCATAGTACCATCTTTAAATTCAAAATCCACTTGAGTAAACTCAAATAAATGTCTTTTATCTCCTCTTTCTGGTAATTCCAATCTTACATTTGGAGATACAATATAAATTTTTTGCAAGTATGGACTTGAAAGAGCTATTTGTTTATGAAATATCATGGACTTTGTTATATTAAATTCTTGTCCCTGATAGGTAATTTCGCAATCTTCTACGCTGTGGCAAAGAGGATCCGTTATAGGTGATAACATATTAGGTAAAAGCCTAATTACCCCATTTTTATACATGTAATCATCTACTGCTTTTAATATAGCTTGTTGTATACCAAGTATAGTAGGCAATTTTTCTCTTCTAATTTTTTCTATAGTTTCATTTAAAAGTGTTAATTCCTTTTCATCTTTTAATACATATGTTTTCATATGTATGACCTCCCTCAATAATTTATATAAATTCTCTAATAAACATTTTTTTGATACCTTCATTAACAATATAATAATACTTTTTAATCAACTTTGCAATATCATTAATTAATATTATAAATTTTTATAATATTGTCATTTTGCTGTATTAAAAATTAAAAATTCATAAATTATTTATTAATGATAAGGTTTACAATTATTAATTTATCAAAATTTCTGTTATAATGTTATTGTACACACATTAATTTAAAGTTTTTTGAAAAAAATACAGATAACTTTAAAAGGAGGAATATAAATTGAGCTTAAAAATTAATGGTTTAGACGACTTGGACCTTCAAATTCTTGAAATTCTTTTGAAGGATTCAAGAACTCCTTTTCTAGAAATAGCTAGACAATGCCATGTAAGTGGAGGAACCATACATGTTAGAGTTAAAAAAATGGAGGACATGGACATAATAAAAGGTACTAAACTTATAATTGATAATTCAAAAATTGGATTTGACGTATGCGGCTTTATAGGCATTTATTTGGATAAAGCTAAATCTTTTAGTAACTCACTAGATGAATTAAAACAAATAAAAGAAATCGTGGAAATCCATTATACAACAGGAGACTATTCTATATTTGTAAAGGTGCTATGTAAAAACATTACTGATTTACAAAATCTACTTATGAATAAAATTCAGTCTGTAGATGGAGTTCAAAGAACCGATACAATAATATCTTTATTTCAACCTGTAGATAGAAGTATTGATATAGATGTTTTGGATGAGTAACCTGTTTTTCATTTTCTTTTTATTTAAACTCATAAATTTTATAGAATATGCAAATAATATTTTTGTATAAAAATAAAAAGGAGATGTAATTATGAGAACGTTAGATATAATTGCACTTGTATTAGTTGTAATAGGTGCTTTAAATTGGGGACTAATTGGTTTTTTTAGATTTGATCTTGTAGCATCACTATTTGGAACAATGTCCACAGCTACGAGAGTAATATATGCTCTCGTAGGACTAGGAGGATTGTATGCACTTTCATTTTTCGGAAATGAAAGAAGCACTGGGGATACAAAAGAAGTCAAATAATTATAAGCGTAAGTGGAAAACAATTATTAAAAGTCTTCTACTTACGCTTAATTTTGCATATTATCTGAGATTTTTCTTAATTCCTCTATTTAATGTATTTTCATAGTTTATAAACTCATATAAATCATCTGAAAAAAGAGAACTAAACTTTTTCAATTCACCTACAGAAACATCTTCTATAGCCTTATCTCTTTCTTCACAATACAATACAATTTCACCAATTACTTTATGGGCATCTCTAAAAGCCATTCCTTTATTAACCAAGTAGTCAGCTGCTTCTGTAGCATTTAAAAATCCTTTTTTAACAGCTTTAAATGTATTGTCTTTTTTAATTTTTAATGTGGAGAGCATACCACTCATAACTTTAAGACAGCTTAATACGGTATCTAAGGAGTTAAAAAACTGTTCTTTATCTTCCTGCATATCTTTATTGTAGGCAAGAGGAATGCCTTTCATTGTGGTAAGCAGTGACATGAGCGAACCGTATACTCTCCCTGTTTTGCCCCTTATAAGTTCTGCAGCGTCAGGATTCTTTTTTTGAGGCATTATGCTGCTTCCTGTAGAAAATTCATCATCTATCTGTACAAAATCAAACTCTTTACTGCTCCATAATATAAGTTCTTCGCTTAAACGGCTTAAGTGCATCATTATTATAGAAAAATCTGATAATAACTCAAGAACATAATCCCTGTCACTTACCCCATCTAAAAAGTTATCTACAGGCTTTTTAAAGCCTAATTCTTTTGCAGTAAAATTCCTATCTATATTATAAGTTGTTCCAGCAAGAGCACAGCATCCAAGTGGATTTTCATCCATAATTTCAACTGCATTTGATATTCTTGCCTTATCTCTTTTTAACATATTGTAATATGCCATTATGTGATGCTTAAAAGTTACAACTTGTGCCCTTTGAAGGTGAGTATACCCAGGCATGATTACATTGTTATTTTTTCCAAGAGTTTTGATTACATCTTGAAGATTCTCTATATTTTTTATAACTTCCAAAGCACTTTTTTTACAGTATAATCTAAAATCCACTGCTACTTGGTCATTTCTACTTCTAGCAGTATGCAGTTTTTTTCCTACCTGTCCTACTCTTTCTATTAAATTTACCTCTACAAAAGTGTGTATATCTTCATAATCTCCTTCTATTTTAAGTTTTCCATCTTCAATGTCACTTAAAATAGATTGCAATCCTTTTAATATGGATTCTCCTTCTTCTTTAGACAGTATATTACATTTGGAAAGCATTTTTACATGAGCCATACTTCCCTCTATATCTTCACTATAAAGAAGTTTGTCAAAACTAAGAGAACTATTAAAGTCCTCCATAAGTTTGCTTTCAGACTTTTTAAATCTTCCTCCCCAGAGTTTCATACTAATTTTCCTTTTCCTTTTTTACTGCAGCTCTTATTTTAGAAGGTAAACTGAAAATTTTAATAAATCCATCTGCATCTTTATGATCATATAAATCACTTGCACCAAAAGAAGATATACTTTCATTAAATAGAGGATGTAGGGCATCTATACTTGCTGGCATTATATTTCCCTTATATAATTTTAATTTTACTGTTCCTGTTACATTTTCCTGGGTAACCTCAACAAAAGCATCCAGTGCCTCTCTAAGACTTCCAAACCAAAGTCCATCATATACAAGTTCACCATATTTTTGAGATACTAATTGTTTATAGTGAAAAGTATCCTTATCTATAGTTAATCTTTCAAGAGCAGTGTGTGCAGCATATAATATTGTTCCACCAGGAGTTTCATATACACCTCTTGATTTCATGCCAACTAATCTGTTCTCTACCATATCAACTATTCCGATTCCATTTTCTCCGCCTATTTTGTTTAGCTGTTGCATCATATCTAAAGGTCTTAATTCTTTTCCATTTAATTTTTTAGGTTCTCCTTTTTCAAAATAAAGTTCTACATATGTGTCTTCATCTTTCGCTTTTTCTGGTGTAGTAGTCATAAAGTACATACTTGTTTTATGCTCATTTCTTGGATCTTCCAAATCCCCGCCTTCATGACTTACATGCCAGATGTTTTTATCATTTGAATATATTTTTTCCTTAGTTACAGGAACATCTACTCCCTTTGAATTTGCATAATCTATAGCATCTTCTCTAGACTTTATGTCCCATATTCTCCAAGGTGCTATTATCTTTATTGTAGGATCAAAACTTGCTACTCCAACTTCAAAACGTACCTGATCATTTCCCTTTCCCGTACATCCATGGGCTATATATTTTGCTCCTTCTGCATGAGCTATTTCAACTAATCTCTTTGCCATAAGCGGTCTTGCAAGAGATGTACCTAAAAAATATGCATCCTCATACAATATATTGGCCTTTACTGCCTTAAATAAATAATCTTTTACAAATTCTTCTTTCAAATCTTCAATATATACTTTAGAGGCCCCTGTTCTAATGGCTTTCTTTTTTACTTCTTCCATATCATCATCTTGTCCTACATTTATGCAAGCTGCAATAACCTCTAAGTCATAATTTTCCTTTAACCAAGGAATAATAATTGATGTATCTAATCCTCCTGAATATGCTAACACAACTTTATCCTTCATGAATTCGCCCTCCATATATATTTAAATTTTAATAAACAGCTTAAATAAATAAAAATAATTAAAGTTACAGTTAAAATACTAACCTTTTATTTTAAAACTTTATTTAAAAATTCCTTAGTTCTATCTTCTTTCGGATGTGAAAATACTTCCTCTGGAGTCCCTTCTTCAACTATCTTTCCTCCATCCATAAATATGACCCTATCAGCTACTTCTCTAGCAAATCCCATTTCGTGAGTTACTACTACCATTGTCATACCTTCTTTAGCCAGGTCTTTCATTACATTTAAAACTTCTCCCACAAGTTCAGGATCTAAAGCTGATGTTGGTTCATCAAACAACATTATATCTGGATTCATTGCAAGAGCTCTTGCAATAGCAACCCTCTGCTGCTGTCCACCTGAAAGTTTAGATGGATAATAGTCCATTTTATCTACAAGTCCTACCTTACTTAAAAGTTGCTTAGCTCTTTGTAGAACCTCTGACTTTTTTTCTTTTTTTACAACTAATGGAGCTTCCATAACATTTTGAATAGCTGTCATATGTGGAAATAAATTAAAATTTTGAAAAACCATTCCCATCTTTGTAGTTATTTTTCGGAGCATTTTTTTGTCCTTAGGGTTTAGTTTCTCCCCTTCTATAATTATAGTTCCACTATCTAATTCCTCCAGATGATTTAGACATCTTAAAAGTGTACTTTTACCTGATCCTGAAGCCCCTATAACTACAAGGACTTCACCTTTTTTTACTTTTACATTTAAATCTTCAAAAACTAAAAGATTATTAAAACTCTTAGTTAAATTAGATGCTTTTATCATATATTCATTTCTATCTAAATTTTCGCCATTATTTAAAATAGCATTTTCCATAAATCAAACCTCCACTTAAATTACTTTAATTTCTAACTATAAACGGCCAATCTTCTTTCAAATATTCCAAATACAGTTGTAAATACAGTTGTCATTATGAGATACAATATTGCCGCAGTCAAAAATACAGATATAGGATCAAAGCTACTTGCATATATTTGTTGAGCTGACCTCATAAGTTCAACCATAGCTATAGTAGACACCAGTGAAGTATCCTTTAATATAGATATAAATTCATTTCCTACTGGTGGTATTATTATCTTCCAAGTTTGCGGTAAAATAATTTTTCTCATAGTTTCTACATAACTAAATCCAAGAGCTTTTGCTGCCTCAAATTGTCCTTTATTTATAGACTGTATTCCGCCTCTTATTATCTCAGCCATATATGCGCCACAGTTTAATCCCAGTCCTAATATAGCTGCAGTAAAAGGAGTAAGCTCTATTCCAATAAAAGGTAATCCATAATAGAAGAAAAATAGCTGCAGCAGTAAAGGCGTTCCTCTAAATATCCATGTATAAAAACTTGATAGTACCTTTAATACTATATTTTTAGACAATTTTAGAAGTGCTAAAAATATTCCAAGCATAGTCCCCAATATCAAAGTAATTACTGTAAGTTCAATTGTCATTACACTACCCTTTAACAAAATAGGTAATATATCTTTAATAAATCCTATGTTCACTTATCTTACCCACCTTTTGCATATACTATTTATATATATCTTCTCCAAACCATTTAGTAGATATTTTAGACATTGTTCCATCTTTTTTTAACTCATTTAATGCTTTTTGTACTGCTGCTTCAAGTTCTTTGTCTCCCTTTTTAAATCCTATTCCCATAGGCTCATTAGTAAGCTTTTCATTAAGTACTGTATACTTTCCTTTTTTGTCCGCACTGGATATATAATATTTTCCAACTGGTTCATCTACTATAACAGCATCAATTCTTCCTATTAATAAATCTTGAAGTTCTTCTGTAGTCTTATCATACTTTTTAACTTCTTTTATACCTTGGAACTTTTGAACAACTTTTTCGCTAGTTGTACCAAGTCCTACTCCTACTTTCTTTCCAGCTAAATCTTTTGAAGTTTTAATTGCTTCATTTCCAGTTTTAGTAACTATAATTTGTGCATTTTGTATATACGGTTCTGAGAAATCTATTTCTTTCTTTCTCTTTTCATCAATACTAAGTCCTGATATTATAACATCAAATTTTCCAGATTTAAGTGCTAAAACTATTCCATTAAATTCAGTACCTACAAATTGAGTCTTTACTCCCAGCTTTTTGCCTATGGCATTTGCCATATCTATGTCAAAACCTTTAAGTACGTTTTGGTTGTCCCTAAATTCCATTGGCGGAAAGGAATCTTCAAGACCTACCTTTAGTACTCCTGCTTTTTTTACCCTCTCTAAAGCATTCTGTTCTTTTTGTCCATCTCCGCTATTACTGTTACTGCTCCCACATCCTGCAAATAAAGCAGCTGCAAAAACAATTGTCAGCATTACGATTATTGTCTTTTTTAACTTTTTCATTTTTTTTCCCCTTTTCTATATTATTAATTTTAACTCCTTAGGTTAAATATATAAATAATTATACATTTAATATTATAATTATTCAATACCTTTTTTGTTTTTTGCCATACTATTTTTATTCTGTCCTTATACATATTTCTATATTTATTCAAAAATAAAAGAGGTTGTTGCAATAGCAATTTTTTAGATTGCTTTGAACAGTCCCTTTTATAGATAAATCTGCTTAAAAGTTGAGAATTGACAATGGATAGTTGACAGTTAATTGTCAACTATTTAAAAACATGTATACATGTTAAAAGGGCTGACATACTAAATTAATTAATGCAACAGCCCCCTGTTTATTATATATTCCTGTACTTTTCCATTTTTTCCTTGAACAACTCTGCCGTAGAAGGAGGACTATAAGAAATAGCATTTGCACCTGCTTCTATGGTTTCCCTTATACTTTCCTCTGTTCTTCCACCTGTAGCTATAATAGGAAAGTCCTTATATTTTTCTCTTATTTTTCTTACAAGAGAAGCGCTGTTCTTACCTGCAGCTACATTTAATATGGAAGTTCCCGCCTCTATTCTCTTTTGAATATCGTCCTTTTCAGCTACTACTGTAACTATAATAGGGATGTCAATAGCATCTCTAACAGCTTTTACAACTTCATTAGGTGTAGGACTATTTAACACTACTCCCATAGCTCCGGTAAATTCAGCGTTTAATGCTAAATTTACAACTCTTTTTCCTGTAGTAAGTCCACCACCTACACCACAAAATATAGGTACGTCAGAAGCTATAACCAATGCCTCTGTTATAACTGACTGAGGTGTAAAAGGATAAACTGCTAAAATTGCATCTGCATCTATATTTTTTATAACTGCTATGTCCGTAGTAAATGCAAAAGATTTTATCCTCTTTCCAAAAACTTTTATACCACTGGCCTCTCTTATTATACCAGGAAAATTTATCATATGTCCTCTAAGTGCTCCCCTTATTTCTGGTACATACTTAACATATTTTTTATTAATTTTCTCACCCATTTCTTTATCTCCCAAAATATTTGATATTACCTCTCTTATATATCATTGTATATTAACTAAATAAAATATTCTAGAAAAATTATTTCCATCTAAACCGAAAATAACTCCTCTGCTATCTTTACAGTTTCTCTAGCATCTTTAGCATAATAATCTGCACCTATCATATCTGCATAATTTTGATTTAATACTGCTCCACCTACTACAATTTTACAATCAAGCCCCTTATCTCTTATAGCATCTATAGTCTTTTTCATATTACTTACTGTAGTTGTCATAAGTGCACTGAGCCCGACTAATTTTACATTATCTTTTACTATAGCATCTACTACTTTATTAATATCTACATCTCTTCCCAAATCTATAACTTCAAATCCATAGTTCTCTAAAAGTACTTTAACTATATTTTTTCCTATATCATGTATATCTCCTTTAACAGTAGCAAGTACTATTTTCCCCCTGGATATTTTATTTTCTCCACTTCTAATCATATTTTCCTTTATTATTTCAAAAGATTGTTTTACAGTTTCAGCTGATTGTATTAGTTGAGGTAAAAATATATCCTTATTCTCATATTGCACGCCTACCTCATCTAACGCTGGAATTATATAAGAATTTACTATATCTACTGCCTTTTTACTCTTCAAAAGCTCATGAGTTAGCTCTACTGATTCCTCTTCCATTCCATCAATAATGGCCTGTTTTAAATCTTTATCATTTTCACCTGAATTAGGTATATCGTTTCCCCATTTTGCTTTTTCACCTTCAAAGTTACTTCTATATTTTTTTACGTATTCCTTTCCCTCTTTGTCTATGCTTGTTAAGACCTCGAAAGCTGAAATAATATCTTTCATGCCTTGGTCTCCTGTGTTTATTATTGGCAAGTCAAGTCCTGCCTGAAGGGCAAGTGCAAGAAAAGTTCTATTTAATATACATCTTCTAGGTAATCCATAGGATATATTGCTTACTCCAAGAGTAGTCTTTACTCCAAATTGTTCCTTTAAAATCTTTATGGCCTTTATTGTCTCAAGAACTTCTTTTTGCTGGGCAGATGCAGTTAACGTGAGACAATCAACTATTATATTCTTTCTCTTGATACCATAGTTTTCAGCATTTTTAATTATCTTCTCTGCAATCTTTACCCTCCCCTCTGCGGTATCAGGTATTCCATTTTCATCTATAGTAAGCGCTATAACACAGCCTCCATACTTCTTTACTATTGGAAATACTTCTTCCATACACTCTTTTCTACCATTTACTGAATTTATTATAGGTTTACCGTTGTAAACCCTAACCCCAGCCTCTAAAACTTTAGGATCGGGACTATCTATATCTATAGGCAATTGTACTACTTTCTGTATTGCCTTTACTGCTTCTTTCATAGTTTCAACTTCATCAATTTCAGGAAGTCCTACGTTAAGTCCAAGTATATGTGCTCCTTCTTCTTTTTGCTGCACTGCTTCTTTCTGTATAAAATTTACCTTTCCTTCCTTAAGCTCTTTCTTATAGTCCTCTCTTCCTGTAGGATTAATTCTCTCTCCTATAAATTTTATTCTATGGTCTAAAATTACACTATCTCGAGCTGAGCACACTGCAGTATAATTTTTTTCTTTTATTTTTAAAGGTACTGTATTTTTTAAACTTTCTACCAGCTTTTTTATAAATTCCGGACTAGTTCCACAACAACCTCCTAAAATTCTAACTCCTTTTTTAGCCATAGCCGACGTATTTTCTACAAATTCCTCAGGACTCATATCATAAGTAGTATTTTTTCCATCATACTTTGGAAGTCCTGCATTAGGCTGTACCATAACAGGTATGGAAGAGTATTTTAAAATTTCATCTACAATCCCCTGCAATTCTTTCGGTCCAAGAGAGCAATTCACTCCTAAGACATCTACCCCTAATGATTCAAGTACAAAAACCATAGTTTTAGGATCTGTTCCCATAAGAGTTCTGCCACCCTGCTCAAAAGTCATTGTACAAAATATGGGAAGAGAGGTGTTTTCCTTTGCTGCAAGAATAGCTGCTTTTGCTTCGTACAAATCAGACATAGTTTCTATTAAAATTATATCTGCTCCTGCTTTTTCCCCTATAATAACCTGACTTTTAAACAATTCATATGCAGATTCAAAGCTTAAACTTCCTGTAGGCTCCATAACCTGTCCTGTAGGTCCTATATCAAGGGCTACTAATTTATCCTTTGCCTCTTCCCTTGCAATTTTTACTCCAGCTGTAATTACATCTTTTATTGTATAATCAGAAGAACTATATTTAAGTTCATTGGCACCAAACGTATTTGTTATTATGACATCTGATCCTGCATTTAAATATTGTCTATGTACTTTCCTTATAACCTCTGGGTTTGTTATATTTAATATTTCTGGAAGTTCGCCTACTTTAAGTCCTGCTTTTTGAAGCATAGTTCCCATAGCTCCGTCAAAAAATATAAACTTGTCATTAAACTTATTTAATAAATCTCCAAATAACATTCACTGCACTCCTTTTTCCAATACAAATTTCATATTTAGGTTATTTATTCATTGCTTTTTGTATAAAATTTTAAACTTAAAACAAATTTTATACAATACATTCAGACTATTTAATTTTTTATAATTGCATAAATATACATTAATATTATTTTAAATTAATATTTATTTACTCAACTTTCGCACATACGAAATTTTGACTTAATAAAAAAATTACGAAGCAACTTTTCACAGGACAATTGACAGAGGACAGAGGACAGAGGACAATGAAGGTGAGTTTTCCTCCTTACGTCAGAAAACTAATTTATTTTTAAGCTTGTTTTGCTAAAGCAAAACATCGCTTAAGTAGGTATCTAAAATCTATGATTTTCAGATAATTACTTACTAAAAGAGTACCCATGAAAAACAAAAGAACATAAATTTCTTTTAAATTGAAAATTTTTCGTAGCATAGTGGAGAAAAATCATCCTTCACTGTCCTCTGTCAATTGTCCTCTGTCCTCTCAAAAATATTGCTTCGCAATATTCTTAAACTGCGAAATATATTTTCATTAAATTATACAAAAAGTTGCCTTTCAGTCAGAAAAACAACTTTAAATTTCATAAAATCAACTTTCCTTATCCTTGAGAATTCGTTTTATTCTGCAGGAATTAGCACCAATACACTTTAGTTTCGGTTGTTGGGTTTCCACATGACCAATTCCTCCACCTCTCATGATAAAAGTGCTTTAATATTAATACTTTAACTATCAATTGTCAATACTACTTACAAAACTATTTTACTATAATTCGTAATATACAATTTGCTAAATATTTTTTTATTTTTCTATTGACAAACCTTATCTATATCTGGTATGATTTTCTCAATCGAATACGGAACTTCTTATCCAGAGTGGCAGAGGGACTGGCCCTATGATGCCCGGCAACCTGAATGATCATTTTCATTCAACGGTGCTAATTCCAGCAGGTGTTAACCTGAAAGATGAGAAGCATGAAGATAAAATCTTCTTGTAACTTATCTTACAAGAAGATTTTTTTATTCTGCAAGGTTATAGAAGTTTCGCTCAAAATATTAAAAGGTATTTTAGGAGGAAGAAAAAATGAGTGAAGAAAGAAAATTAGGATTTGAAACATTACAAGTACATGCAGGCCAAGTGCCTGACCCAACTACAGGTGCAAGAGCAGTTCCAATTTACCAGACTACATCTTTTGTATTTAAAGATGCCGATGAAGCTGCAGACTTTTTCCAGCTTAAAAAACCAGGAAACGTTTATGCTAGAATAATGAACCCAACAGAAGATGTATTTGAACAAAGGGTAGCAGCCCTTGAAGGCGGCAGTGCAGGTCTTGCTACATCTTCAGGTCTTGCAGCAATATTGTATTCCATATTGAACGTAGCAAGTGCAGGAGATAATATAGTTTCAGCCAGCACACTTTATGGTGGAACTTATGAGTTATTTTCAGTAACTTTGAAAAAATTAGGAATTGACGTAACATTTGTAGATCCTGATGATCCTGAAAACATCAGAAAAGCTATTACAGATAAGACTAAGGCAGTTTATGCTGAAACAATAGGTAATCCTAGAATAAATATTTTAGATATAGAAGCTGTAGCAAATATAGCCCATGAAAATAAAATACCACTTATTCTAGATAATACTTTTGGAACCCCATACCTGGTAAGACCTATAGAATATGGTGCAGACGTAGTTGTTCATTCTGCAACTAAATTTATAGGTGGACACGGAACTACAATTGGTGGAATTATAGTAGACGGTGGAAAATTTGACTGGGCAGCAAGTGGAAAATTTCCTGATTTTACAACACCTGATGAAAGCTACAACGGACTTGTATATGCAGACCTTGGCCCTACAGCCTTTGCTACAAAAGCTAGAGTTCAGCTTTTGAGAAATACAGGAGCTACACTAAGCCCACAAAGTGCATTTTACTTCTTGCTTGGACTTGAATCACTTTCACTTAGAGTTGAAAGACACGTAGAAAATACAAGAAAAGTAGTACAATTTTTAAGTAAACATCCAAAAGTTTCATGGATAAATTACCCCGAACTTGATGGAAGCCCATACAAAGAACTAGCTAAAAAATACCTTCCAAAAGGAGCAGGTTCAATATTTACCTTTGGAATAAAAGGTGGTCTTGAAGCAGGAAAGAAATTTATAAACAGCGTTAAATTGTTCTCCTTACTTGCAAATGTAGCAGATGCAAAATCATTAGTAATTCATCCTGCAAGTACAACTCATGCAGAGTTGAATGAAGAACAACAGAAAGCTGCCGGAGTTACTCCAGACCTTATAAGACTTTCAATAGGCGTGGAAAACATCGACGACATTATATACGATTTGGATCAGGCACTTGCCAAAGCTTGATAAGTTAATTTAGCTCCCATAATTTTTATATTATTTCAATCTATACATAATGGTGTTCTTCTTCATAAATGAAGAAGAACACCATTATTATTTATTTAAGCATATTTAATTATATTTTTCTGCTACTTTTTGAGCTGTTTTTAAAAATAATCCTTCAATAATCACTTGTTATTTTCTTTCATCATATTTAAAAGTCCGCCAAACTTTATCATGTCTCTCTGCCTGTCAGTAACACTAAATAACATTTTATATTGTTCATTCTTATTCTTATTTTTCACAGTTACTACATCATTTTTAATTTGCTCTAAAGTATCTTCTATAACCAATTCATCCATAACATCTATCTTGTCATAGTCATTTTCATTTTCAAAAACTAAAGGTATTATTCCATTATTTATTAAATTTGCCCTATGAATTCTAGCAAAAGATTTAGCAAGAACTGCCTTTATACCAAGGTAAAGTGGAGCAAGAGCCGCGTGTTCTCTACTTGAACCTTGACCATAGTTACTTCCAGCTACAATAATTCCTCCTCCATTTTCCTTTGCTTTTTTAGGGAAATTCTCATCACAAGGAGTTAAACAATATTCAGCCAAGTGAGGTATGTTTGACCTATAAGGAAGTAATTTTGCATTTGATGGCATTATGTGGTCTGTAGTTATATTATCCCCAACTTTTGTAAGCACCTTACCTGAAGTTATATTCTCACATGGTTTTGCCTTTGGGAAAGGTTTTATATTAGGTCCTCTAACAACTTTAACACTATCACCTATCTCATCAGGAGGAACAATCATATTATCTTGTACAAGAAATTTATCTGGCATTTTAATGTCAATAGGATCTCCCATTTCTCTTGGATCTGCAATATATCCTTTTATTGCAGATGCAGCTGCAATTTCAGGACTTACAAGGTAAATCTTAGCTGATCTTGTTCCAGATCTTCCCTCAAAATTTCTGTTAAAGGTTCTAAGAGATACTGCATCTGTAGCTGGGGACTGTCCCATACCTATACAAGGTCCACAGGCACTTTCAAGTATTCTAGCTCCTGCCCCTACCATACAAGCAAGTCCCCCATTTTGGGCAATCATATTTAAAACCTGTTTCGAACCAGGTGATATAGTAAGTGATACATTTTCATTAACTGTTTTTCCCTTTAATATGCATGCAACCTTCATCATATCTACATAAGAAGAATTAGTACAACTTCCTATACATACCTGATTTACCTTAACATCTTTAAGCTGGGATACCTGTACAACCTTATCCGGACTATGTGGACAAGCTACCATAGGCTCAAGAATGGATAAATCTATTTCCATTTCTTCATCGTAAACTGCGTCTTCATCCGGCTGTACATATGAAAAATCCTCTTCTCTTCCTTGTGCTTTTAAGAAATCACGTACTACATCATCACTTGGAAATATGGAAGTAGTGGCTCCAAGTTCTGCTCCCATATTTGTTATTGTAGCTCTTTCAGGTACAGATAAAGTTTTCACTCCTTCTCCTACATACTCAAATATCTTTCCTACTCCGCCTTTAACTGTAAATCTTCTTAGCATTTCTAAAATAATGTCCTTTGCTGTAACCCAAGGACTTAACTTACCTTTCAAATTAACTTTTACTATCTTAGGCATATTTATATAATATTCTCCACCGCCCATAGCTACTGCCACATCTAATCCACCAGCACCAATAGCAAGCATTCCTATGCCTCCGCCTGTAGGTGTATGACTGTCTGAACCTAAAAGTGTATCTCCAGGTACTCCAAACCTTTCTAAATTAACTTGATGACATATTCCATTTCCAGGTCTTGAAAAATATATACCATGTTTTTTTGCCACAGTCTGAATATAAAGATGATCATCTGCATTTTCTGGACCCGATTGAAGTATATTATGATCTATATAAGCTACAGATTTTTTAGTTTTAACTCTCTTTATTCCAAGTGCTTCAAATTGAAGATAGGCCATAGTTCCAGTTGAATCCTGTGTAAGAGTTCTATCTATTTTTATAGCTATTTCTTTTCCAGGTACCATTTTACCTTTAACCAAATGATTTTTTATAATTTTTTGTGCTGCATTTAATCCCATTCTTAGCCTCCATTATTATAATAAATTAATATAAGCTTCATATATTAAAAATTTAATGAAGCTTACATTCCTCTAAAATTATTGTACAAACTTAACATTTATCCTAGCTTACTCTCTCTTGTCTGTTTTCAGAAACTTCTGGCATTAACTCATTAACTAATAATTCTAATTCGTCATTTCCTATTATACTAGTTCGTCCTGCTTTATATTGTTCATCTACCCAGTCTTTTATCTTACCAACTCTATCATCTAGCTTATCAATTTTTCTGTCACCTGGTAATTTATAATAAGTATTAATCCAAGCTGCTATTCCAGCGTGTCCAGAATATTGATTTATAGCTACTACAATTGGTCTTCCTAAAATCTTATCTGTATTAAATATATTATAAATTTCTTCATCTTTTAATATCCCATCTGCATGTATTCCAGCTCTAGTTACATTAAATTCTTTCCCAACAAAAGGAGTTCTAGGTGGAACTGAATATTTCATTTCATTTTTAAAGTATTCTGCCAATTCTGTTATAACTTCAAGTTTCATATTTTTAGTATTTCCTTTTATTTGTGCATATTCAAATATCATAGCTTCTAGTGGACAATTTCCTGTCCTCTCTCCAATTCCCAAAAAAGAAGTATTTATAGCTGATGCACCATATAACCAAGCTGTTGTAGAATTATTAACTACTGCATAAAAATCATTGTGTCCATGCCATTCTATGCATTCTGAAGGAACTCCGCAATTGTTTCTAAGTCCATATATAATAGCCTGCACACTTCTTGGAAGTTCTACTCCACTATAAGATACACCTAATCCAAGAGTATCGCAAGCTCTTATTTTTATAGGAATACCTGATTGTTTTGATAATTCCATCAATTTATTTACAAGTGGAACTACAAACCCATAAAAATCAGCTCTTGTTATATCTTCTAAGTGACATCTTGGTCGAATTCCATTACTCAATGCTTCTTCAACTATATCAATATACATATCCATAGTTTCTTTTCTTGTCTTTTTAAGTTTTTTAAATATATGATAATCAGAACAAGACATTAGCATTCCTGTTTCTTTAATACCCATTTCTTTTACCAACTTAAAGTCTTGTTTATTAGCTCTTATCCATGAAGTAACCTCTGGAAATTTATATCCTCTTTCCATACATATTTGGGCAGCTTTTCTATCCTTCTCTGTATATAGAAAAAATTCAGTCTGTTTTATTATCCCTGAATTATTGTCAAGTTCATGAAAATAATCAAAAATTCTAACTATCTGTTTAGTAGTATAAGGAGGCATTGACTGTTGTCCATCTCTAAACGTTGTATCTGTAATATATATTTGTTCAGGCAAATCTTGAGGTATCTGTACTCCATTAAAATTTATTTTTGGGATTTCATCATAGGGAAATATATTTTTATAAAAATTAGGGCTATCTACATTATTTAATTTATATTCATAACAACTTTTTTTCATTTAATTCATCTCCTCTTAATATTGGACCTATCTTTTAAAATGGTTTTTTGAATTATTTTTGCTCTAATATTTCATATGTAAATTTTGTTTCTATTTTTTTGCAAATTATATTTATGTGTTATTTTGAATATTTATTAGTTTATTCACTGATTATTACGGCTATTCTATAATAAATACATTTATATTGTATCACTTTTACTATTTATAAGCAAATTTTTATTTGTTTATTTTCCATGTTACTTTTGACGTCATTTCTTGTAACGTATTCATTATAGGCCTTTTATGATATACAATAGGATTTTTGAATTAAATATTGGCTCTATATTAATTTAAAAGTACTGTATATGATATAATAAATGTTGTATTATCATGAACTCATAATTAGAATTTTTCAAGGAGGAATAATTTTATGTTAAAAACTATTTTATTTTATTTTGTTTTTTTTCTGTACATGGTCTATTCATTAGTTAAAAAATTAAAATTAGATAGAATTAGAAAAAGTGGTTCTGAAAAGGAAGCTGAGAAATATATATATATGTGTGTAAAAAAATGGTCTAATTTTATATTAAAGCTTATAAATGCATCTGTAAAAGTAAAAGGTACAGAAAATATTCCACAGGTTCCCTGCCTTTTTGTTTCAAATCATCAGGGTTTTTTAGATATACCTATAATAATCTATTCTTTAGATAGAACTGTAGGATTTATAGCTAAAAAAGAACTAACAAAGTTTAAATTAGTTTCTTACTGGATGAACCAAATTAATTGTATTTTTATAAATAGGAAAGATATAAGAGAATCCATAAAATCTATAAATAAGGGTACTGAACTCTTAAATGATGGATATAGTATGGTAATATTTCCTGAAGGCACTAGAAGTAAAGGCCCTAAAATAGGGGAATTTAAAAAAGGCAGTTTGAAACTGGCTTTAAAATCTAAAGTACCTATAGTTCCAATTGCTATAGATGGAAGTTATAAACTAAGAGAGGGAAATGCACATTCTATGATAAAATCTGCAAATGTAAATGTAACTATATGCAAACCTATTTATACGGATTCCCTTTCCAAAGAAGAAAGAGAATCTCTAGCAGATAACATAAAATCAGAAATAAGTAACCTTATTTATTTGGAAAATTAATATAGGATTTATCCGATGACTACCTGCTCTAATACTCCCACTTGGAGAAAAGCGACTGTCACCAAATCGAAGATTTTGTGACATCTGCTTTTACTCCAAGTGTACGTGGCGAGCAGCTAACGTCCCTGGATAACGATTTTCCCTAAAGAATAACGCCTTCTAAGTGCCAAAGAACACTAAGAAGCCTGTTAATAAGCATCAGGTGGAGTTAAAACTCCATCTGATGCCAAGAACTCTGTT
>ENA-UOOE01001288-UOOE01001288.1-fermentation-metagenome-genome-assembly--contig:-NODE-1288-length-21549-cov-3.538476_pt1 | contig 21549 bp, 21 predicted proteins | sample MGYA00245776_ERZ724021 | MGnify/ENA primary metagenome ERZ724021 (study PRJEB28704, sample SAMN03018321) | fermentation metagenome | biome: anthropogenic terrestrial biome; feature: soil; material... | reverse complement strand
GAAAGGCAGTATTTATGTAAAAAGTAAAATAGCCCAGGGCTCGGAATTTATTGTAGTACTTGATAGAAAATCTCCAGTACCTAATTCAATAAGCCAATTGGCTACAATAAGCGAGAATTGTGGTGACATAGTAAATATAGAAATGTCAGATATTAATTAGAACAATATATAAATTGAAAAGCATATAATGCCAAATTAATTTAAGCATTATATGCCTTTCTATAATTCTTGGTGGAAAGTAAACTTATAAGAATCAATTATTCTAATGGGCTTACCATCCACTTTTTGTGTGTACTTATTTTATTATAAATTTTTTTCGTACTGTTCTACCATTTTCTTAACCATCTGTCCGCCAACAGATCCATTTTCTCTTGAAGTAAGGTTTCCATTGTATCCATTTGTTAAGTTAACGCCTACTTCTTTAGCAGCTTCCATTTTAAATCTGTTTAAGCCTTCTCTAGCTTCTGGTATTAATGTTCTATTACTGCCTCTTGCCATTTTTACTACCTCCTTTTTCTTTGGTATTATTATCTTAACCACATTTGAAATAAATATATTAGTTTATTAGAGGTACAAGATGTAGTTTGTACACAAATTGGAATACTATTACAATTCAGCAAATTTTCATTAAAACAATAACATTGGACAATAGTTCTTGAATAATATAAAATGATACTTAAAATAGAGGACAAGTATTAATAACTGTCAATTGTCAACTGTCAATTGTCAATTATTAAAGAGGGTTGGTGATTATTTTGGTAAAAAAGAAAATAATATTAACAGGTGGAGGATCAGCAGGACATGTAACTCCAAATATAGCTTTAATACCAAAGCTCAGAGAATTAGGCTATGAGATTCAATATATAGGTACTAATGATGGAATAGAAAAAAATATTATAAAAAATGAAAAAATAAAATATCATGCAATATCCAGCGGTAAACTTAGAAGATATTTAGATATAAAAAATTTTACTGATCCTTTTAAGGTACTAAAAGGAGTATGGCAAGCTAAGTGCATTATAAAAAAGGAAAGACCTAATATTGTATTTTCTAAAGGAGGTTTTGTATCTGTTCCAGTAGTAATTGGGGCCTATTTAAACAAAGTCCCTGTGGTTGCGCATGAATCAGATATTACTCCAGGCCTTGCAAATAAGCTTTCAATCCCTTATTGCACAAAAGTTTGTGTAACTTTTCCAGAATCATTAGATAATATAAAGGGAAAGAAGGGAGTATTAACAGGGACTCCAATTAGGGAGGAACTTTTTTCGGGAAAAACAGAAGAGGCAATAAGAATATGTGGTTTTAAAGAAAATAAACCTATATTGCTTATAATAGGAGGAAGTTTAGGCTCAAAATTTATAAATGATAGTGTAAGAAGTATATTAACAAAAATTTTAAAAGATTTTAATGTAATTCATATTTGTGGTAAAGGAAATTTAGATGAAAAACTCAATAACATGCCTGGATATAAACAATTTGAATATGTTAAGGAAGAGCTTCCTCATTTTATGAAGGCAGCTGATATAGTTATTTCAAGGGCAGGAGCTAATGTGATTTTTGAGCTATTAGCTTTAAAAAAGCCAAACTTATTAATACCTCTTTCAAAAAAATCCAGCAGAGGGGATCAAATATTAAATGCAGCTTCCTTTGAACAGTCTGGATACAGTGTGGTTTTAGAAGAAGAGGAATTGACCAATGAATTACTTTTAGAAGAGATAAAAAAACTATATAAAGATAGAAAGAGATATATAAAGACAATGGAAGAAAGTCCAGTTCAAAATGGGGTAGATAACATTATAAAGCTTATTGAAAAATACGCAAAGTAAAAAAATTGTCCATATTTATTATTTGTTCTTTATACTTTATTCTTTAAAAAATTTGTGTTATAATAACTTTGCAAAGGTTTTAATAGAAAAAATTTATATATAACTAAAAAATAATAAAAATTTTATAAAATTTTTGAATTAAAAGGTTATTTTGTAACAAAATATAACTAATATGTTTTACATATTTGTTTTTTTGATGTATACTAAAGAAGATTTTGTTAAACACTTTTTTAGAATGATTATATAATATATTTTTAAGCTTATTATAAATTTTGTGGATTTTCTACAAAATTTTTAAATATTTTTATGCAATTAAATCTGTAGAAAGAAGGGAATTTTCAATGAGAAGAATGAAAACTATGGACGGTAATACCGCTGCTGGATATGTATCCTATGCATTTACTGATGTAGCAGCAATTTACCCAATTACACCTTCATCACCAATGGCAGAACATGTTGATGAATGGGCTGCACAAGGAAAGAAAAATATTTTTGGACAGACTGTTAAACTAATGGAAATGCAATCAGAAGCTGGAGCTGCTGGAGCAGTTCACGGTTCATTACAGGCTGGTGCATTAACTACTACATATACTGCATCACAGGGTCTTTTACTTATGATCCCTAACATGTATAAAATAGCTGGTGAACTTCTTCCATGCGTATTCCATGTTAGTGCAAGAGCAGTTGCAACTCACGCTTTAAATATATTTGGAGATCACTCCGATGTTATGGCAACTAGACAAACAGGATTTGCTATGCTTGCTGAAAGCAGTGTACAGGAAGTTATGGATTTATCAGCTGTTGCACATTTATCAACTATAGAATCCAGTATTCCATTTGTAAACTTCTTTGATGGATTCAGAACATCACATGAAATTCAGAAGATAGAAGTTTTGGAATATGATGAATTAGCTAAATTAGTTGATATGGATGCTGTTAATGCATTTAGAGCAAAAGCTTTAAATCCAAATCACCCAGTAACTAGAGGTACTGCTGAAAACCCTGATATATTCTTCCAGGGAAAAGAAGCTAGTAACAGATTCTATGATGTTGTTCCAAAAACTGTTGAACATTACATGAATGAAATCAACAATTTAACTGGAAGAGATTATAAATTATTTAACTACTATGGAGCACCAGATGCTGAAAGAATAATCATAGCTATGGGTTCAGTTTGTGACTGTATCGAAGAAACTATAGATTACTTAATGGCTCAGGGAGAAAAAGTTGGTTTAGTTAAAGTTCATCTTTATAGACCATTCTCATTAGAACACTTCTTCAAAGCTATACCAAAGACTGTTAAGAAGATAGCTGTTTTAGATAGAACAAAAGAACCAGGCTCAATAGGAGAACCATTATACTTAGATATTAGATCAGCATTCTACAGCTGTAAAGAAATGAACCCAGTTATTGTAGGAGGAAGATACGGATTAGGTTCAAAAGATACTTTACCAGGACACATCATTTCTGTATTTGAAAACTTAAAAGCAGAATGTCCAAAGAACGACTTCACAATTGGTATAGACGACGATGTAACATTCAAGTCACTTCCAGTTGGAGAAGATGTGGATACTACACCAGAAGGAACTACAGCTTGTAAGTTCTGGGGCCTTGGATCAGATGGTACTGTTGGAGCCAACAAGAGTGCTATAAAGATCATAGGAGACCATACTGATATGTATGCTCAAGGATACTTCGCATACGATTCAAAGAAATCTGGTGGTATAACTGTATCTCACTTAAGATTTGGTAAGAAAGCTATAAAGAGCCCTTACTTAATAAACAAAGCAGATTTCGTTGCTTGTCATAACCAAGCATATGTTCATAAATACAATGTACTTGATGGATTAAAGAAGAATGGTACATTCTTACTTAACTGTATCTGGACTCCAGAAGAATTAGAAGCTCAGTTACCAGCATCCATGAAGAACTACATTGCTAATAACAATATTAAGTTCTACACAATCAATGCTGTTAAGATTGCTCAGGAAATTGGTCTTGGTGGAAGAATCAACATGATTATGCAGGCTGCTTTCTTCAAGCTAGCTGATATCATTCCTGTTGAAGATGCTATTAAGTACTTAAAAGAGGCTGTTGTTAAATCCTACGGCAAAAAAGGTGAAAAAGTTGTTAACATGAACAACGCTGCTATAGACAAAGGAGTAGAATCCATTGTTACAATCAACATTCCAGGATCATGGAAAACAACTACTAAAGGTTTCGTACAAGAAGCTAAAGAAAAACCAGAATTCATAAAGAATATCGTTGATGTTATGAATAGACAAGAAGGAGATAAACTTCCTGTATCAGCATTCAAAGGATATGAAGATGGTACATTCCCACAGGGAACAGCTGCTTACGAAAAGAGAGGAATAGCTGTTAATATTCCAGAATGGCAGGCAGATAAATGTATCCAATGTAATCAGTGTGCATTTGTATGCCCTCACTCAGTAATTAGACCATTCTTACTAAATGCTAAAGAAGCTGCTAAGGCTCCTGCAGGATTTAACATGGTTGCTGCTAAGGGTGGAGCTGCATTTGCTGGATTACAGTATAGAATTACTACTACTCCACTTGATTGTACAGGATGTGGAAACTGTGCTGACGTATGTCCAGCACCAGGAAAAGCTATTATTATGAAACCAGCTGAAACTCAGTTAAAAGAAGAAGAAAATTGGGAATACGCTTTAACATTATCACCAAAAGAAAATCCAATGAACAAGATGACTGTAAAAGGAAGTCAGTTCGAACAGCCATTACTTGAGTTCAACGGAGCATGTGCTGGTTGTGGAGAAGCTTCTTACGCTAAATTATTAACTCAGTTATTTGGTGACAGAATGATGGTAGCTAATGCAACAGGATGTACATCAATATGGGGAGGATCAGCTCCTTCAACTCCATACACTGTTAACCATAAAGGACATGGTCCAGCTTGGGCTAACTCATTATTTGAGGACAACGCTGAATACGGATTAGGTATGTCCCTTGGAACTAAACAGATAAGAGAAAAATTGGCTATGAATGCTAAAGAAGCTATGGAAGCTGGAGTAAGTGTTGAATTAAAATCAGCTTTACAGAACTGGTTAGATAACATGGACAATGGAGAAGCTTCAAAGAAAGCTACAGAAGTTCTTATCCCATTGCTTGAAGCTGAAAAAGGTAAGAATGTAGCTGTAAAAGATATGTTTGAACACAAGGATTATTTACTAAAACAATCACAGTGGATCTTCGGTGGAGACGGTTGGGCTTACGATATCGGATACGGTGGAGTTGACCACGTTCTAGCATCTGGAGAAGATGTAAACATATTTGTATTTGATACAGAAGTTTACTCAAATACTGGTGGACAGTCTTCAAAATCTACACCAACTGCTGCTATAGCAAAATTTGCTGCATCAGGTAAGAAGACAAAGAAGAAAGACCTTGGAATGATGGCTATGAGCTATGGTTATGTATATGTAGCACAGGTAGCTATGGGTGCCAATCAGAACCAGACACTAAAGGCTATGCAGGAAGCTGAAGCTTATCATGGTCCATCAATAATCATTGCTTACGCACCATGTATCAACCAGGGATTAAAAGTTGGAATGGGCTGCAGTCAGTTAGAACAGAAGAGAGCCGTTGAATGTGGATACTGGCAGATGTACAGATTCAATCCAGCTCTTAAAGAAGCAGGTAAGAATCCATTTACACTTGATTCAAAAGAACCAGATTGGGGCAAATTCAAAGACTTCTTAATGGGCGAAGTAAGATATGCTTCATTAAAGAAAGCATTCCCAGAAACAGCAGATTCATTATATGCTAAGACTGAAGAGGATGCAAAGGTAAGATACGAAAGCTATAAAAAATTAGTTTAATTTTAATAAAAAAGGAGATCACGAAGTGGTCTCCTTTTTTTTAGTTAAGGAATAAATGACTAAAGGTCACTCTTATTTACTAGTATTAAAAACTTATATGGAGAGAAAATAGGAATAATACTTATATAGAAGGGAGATGAATTTATATGAATAAAAAGGTATTTAATAAAAGAAGGAAAAAAATGACTGTTAATGATATGACAGACGGAATAGAAAAAGGTGTAAAAAAAATAGTTAAAAATATTAAAAAGTCCTTCTAAATTAAGAAAATCCTTAGCAATTGCTAAGGATTTTACAGTATTAAAAAATATTTTTCAAAAAGGTCTTTTAAAATTTTGCATTTAAGGTTAAAATTATACCATAACCGAAAAGGAGGTGGAAATCTGGTTTTTTTTAAATGCCGGATGAATATTATGGATAATGAAAAACTATATAATTGTGGTTGTGAAAATGAAGGCTGCGAAAGCGAAGGTTGTGGATGCGGCTGTGAAGATCATGATCATGAACATGGCGCCTTAGTAGTAGATTTAGAAGATGAAAATGGCAAGGTAGTAACTTGCGAAGTGGTTGACGGATTTGAGTATAAGGAGAATGAATATGTACTAGTACAGAATCCGGAGGATGGTTCAGTATACTTATTTAAAGTTGTTGGAGATGAAGAAAATAGTGAACTTGTAATTCCTGAGGATGAAGAGTTTGAAGAAGTTTCTTCCTATTACCAAACTTTAGGTGATACAGAAGAATAATTATTAAAAAAGAACCCACGGAAGTGAGGTTCTTTTTTCAATATTAAAATATATATAGTAAGTAATAAGAATAGATGATGAACTGGAGGATTCTTAAATGGAAAATGAAAAAGTAAAGCTAGCCATATTTGATGTGGATTTTACCTTAACTAAAAGGGAAACATTGATAGAATTTTATAGATTTGTATTAAGAAAAAAACCCTATCTGATTAAGTATATTCCAAGGAGTCTTAAAGCGGCTTTTTTTTATGTTTTTAAAATATATGATGCAGGAAAAGCAAAGGAAAATTTTATATCCTTTATAGAGGGAATTAAAGAAGATGATATGAAAAAGCTGGTAAAGGAGTTTTATGAGAAACGTTTAAGTAAAATATTTTACAAGGATGCTATAGAATATATGGAAAAATTAAAAAAACAAGGATATAAAATATATTTGATATCAGCATCTGCTGAATTTTATTTAAATGAATTGTATAATATAACTATAGTAGATAAAGTCATCGGAACCAAATTTACTATAAATCATGGAGTATTTAGTAGAAAAATAGAAGGAAAAAACTGCAAGGGCGAAGAAAAAGTAAATAGATTAATGGAAGTTTTAAAAGAGGAGAATATTGATGTAGACTTTGGGAAATCATATATGTTTTCTGACTCATTATCTGATTTGCCATTGTTCAATTTAGTAGGGAATCCATGCTTAATTAATTACAGAAAAAAATATAACAAAATAAAAATATTGAAATGGAAATAATAATAACTATTAACTATTAACTATTAACTAAAAAAGGGGAGTGTTAAAATGGGAATATCTAATAAGTATTTTTTATTAAATGAGGACTTGATAGATGTTAAGTATTTTGAAGAAGATAAGATTTTTCAAGGGAAGAATCTATATGAAGTTATAAAGGTTAAAGAAGGGGTTCCCTTGTTTTATGAAAAACATATAGAAAGACTTCATAATTCTGCTAAGTTAACTAATTTACAACCATGGATTTCAGATTCATATATAAAGGAAGGATTAAAAAAACTTATAGAAGCCAATGAAGTAGAACAGGGAAGTTTAAAATTTCTTCTTAATTTTGACAAAAAAAGTTTTTTAGCTTTTTTTGAGGAAAATAATTTTCCTACAGAAATTCAGTATGAGGAAGGTGTGGCTGCAGCATTGTATCATAGGGAAAGGGTAAATCCTAATGCAAAGGTTCTGAATGCAGAATTTAGAAAGGATTTAGACAAGTTTATAAAAGAAAAAAATATATTTGAGGCCATATTGGTAGATAGAAATGAAGATATAACTGAGGGAAGTAAGTCAAATGTATTTGTAATAAAGGATGAGAAAGTAATAACCACCCCAGTAAAAGCCGTGCTGCCAGGTACCACAAGAAGTACTATTTTAGAAATATGTAAGGAAGAGAATATAGAATTAATAGAAAAAAAGCTATATTATAAGGAAATTGAAAATATAGAAGGAATGTTTATATCAAGTACTCCATTTGATATACTTCCAATAAAAAACATAGATGAAATAAATTTAGCATCAGCGGATAATAAGGTAATTACAACTATAATGAATGCATATAGAAATAAAATTAAGGAATATATAAAAAAAGATTTAAATAAGCAATAATTAAAGAATAATGATAAAATAACGATAATTTATAAAAAGGGTTTAAGCATAGGAGATCTTATTTAAGTTTGTGGGGGGATACAAATGAAAAATATTTTTAAAGACTCCAGTTTAGAAAAATGCATAGGGGAAGCTTGCAAGGTTTATCAAATAGAAGAAAAAGACTTAAAATATGAAATACTAGAAGAAAAGAATGGGATATTTAAAAAGAAAGTAGTTATAAAGGCTCAATGCCCGCCAGAAGAAACTAAAGATGGAAAAGATGAAAAAGAATTAGATAAAATTGAAATAGATAATAATAAAGATAAGGAAGGAAACCAGGGGACAAATATATTAGAAAATAGTATAAATCATAATGAAAAAAGTGGAAAAGTAAAAGTAGAAAATGGAAATATTATAGTCACTAATCCAAAACAGGATGGTTTACCGGCATTTATTATAATTGATCCATCCATGAAGATTATTATAGATGGGAAACAGGCTGTGGGTAAGGTGGAGGTTTATGAAGAATCTTCTATAGAAATATGTCTAGAAGAAATACCACCTACCAGACATTTGGATATAAGTACTACAAATGAAAAAATGGAGTGCTATATGACTTTAACCTATAGCCCGGGAAATATATATGCACTTAAAGACAGTAAAGAAAGCAACAGTATATCCTTAGAAAAAATATTAAAAGCTCAAAAAATGCCGCCAAAGTATACTGTAGAAGAAGTTAAAGAAGAATTATCCAAAAAGGGGATAGTTTATGGTATAATGGAAGAAAATATTGCTAAATATGTAGAAACAGATTGCACAAATATCATTATAGCAAAAGGGGACATGCCTATAGACGACAAAAATGATACTATAGAATACAAATTTTCTATGGACAGTACCTTAAAAAAATTAGCAGAGGATGAACAAGGAAATGTGGATTTTAAGAGCATAGGTTCAGTAGAATCTGTAAAAGAAGGGGATATAATAGCCAAAAAGGTTCCAGGTACTCCAGGAAAAGATGGAAAAAACATTCTTGGCAAAGTAAAAAAACATAAGAGTGGTAAAAGGATACAATTAAGAACAGCAGATGGATGCAGTCTAAAGGGTGGTAATACTGTAATTGCCACTATTGAAGGTAAGCCCTGCGTAAGAAATAATGTTTTTTATGTTTATAAAGTTCACGAAGTAAAAACTGATGTGGATTTGAAAACTGGAGATGTGAAGTTTGTTGGAGATATATTAGTTCATGGGAATGTAAAAGAAGGAATGAAAATACTTTCTGGCAATTCCATAATCATAAAAAAACAGGTAGATAGATCAATTATAAAGGGCAAAGGCGATATAATTATAGATGGAAATATAATAGCCTCAGAAATAACAGGCGGGGGAGAAGATGTAGCAAAGTTAAATTATATAGATGATTTAACTAAGTTTAAGGATATTTTAGAAAAGTTGATTGGAACAGTAGAAGAAATTAAAAAATATAATTTACTTGGACAGGATAAAAAAGATGGAGAAATAATAAAAATATTAATAGAAAATAAATTCAAAGATATTCCTAAAATGTGTATAAAAATTACTAGAGATATAGTTTTAACATCTGATTCAGAGGGAGAAAAAACACTACTTCCAATAATAAAGGGGAAATTAATAGGATTAAGCCCTATTAACATAAGACATTATGGTGAATTGCAGGATATTGCTAATTTTTTAAATGAAAAGATAAATAAGGTAAAGGGAGAGCTATCATTACCGGTAAATGTAAAAATAAGTTATTGCCAAGATGCTAAAATAAACAGCTCAGGAGATATAATAGTAGCTGGAAAAGGGCAATATGTATCCACATTAGTTGCCAATGGTGGAATATATTTTACGGATATTAGAGGCATAGCTAGAGGTGGAGAATTAAAAGCCAAAAATGAAATAAAGTGTAAAGTTGTAGGAAGTATAGGAGGAGTAGCTACAAAACTTATTGTAGAGGAGAAGGGACATATATGGGCTGATATAGCTTATCAGAATACAATTTTTACAGTTGGGAAAAAGGAACATCTATTAGAAACACCAAGCAAGGATATCCATGCTTATATAGATAATCATGGTGAACTAACAGTAGATAGATTTGTATTATAGGAGGCGTATTATGGCAAATAAGGAGATCAAAGTACTAATATTTTGCATTAATGATGAATACTATGCTGCGGATATTATGGAAATAGAAAGAATATTAGGTTTTCAAGAACCTACAAAGCTTCCTGATTCACCAAGTTTTGTAGATGGGGTTATCAGTTATGATGGGAATATTTTACCTGTAATATCCTTGAGCAAAAGATTTGGGTTAAAAGAAAATGAAAGAAAAAATGATTCAAAGATAATAGTAGTAAAGCAAGATGACAATAAATTTGGGATTATGGTTGATGTTGTATCTGAGGTGAGAGATGTATTTGCAAAGGATATAGAAAATCCGCCAGATATAATAGCAGGAATATCAAGAAGATATATAAAAGGTCTTATAAAAATAGATGAAAAGATTGTAATTTTCTTAAATTTAGAAACTATACTCACGGAAGAAGAAAAGAATCTTATTTAAATTTAAATAACAAGCTGCTAAAATGAATATTTATTAAAGTATGAAAGGTTGCATATTATGGAAGTAAAAGAATATAGAGTGGGGATTGCGGATTTAAATGTAGCTACGTCACCAGATAAAATAATAACAGTGGGACTTGGTTCCTGTATAGGCATAGCATTATATGACAAGATTAATGGTATAGGTGGATTACTCCATATAATGCTGCCAGATAGTACACAGTTTAGCAATGTGACCAATCCATTGAAATTTGCAGATTTAGGTATTCCTATTCTTATTGAAAAATTGGAATCAAAAGGTGCAAATAAGGGAAACTTAAAGGCTAAAATTGCTGGTGGGGCTTCCATGTTTAATTTCTCAGATAAAAGTATGACAATGGATATAGGAAACAGAAATGGTATTTCAGTAAAAAAGGTTTTAAATAAATTTTCAATTCCAGTTCTAAGTGAAGATATAGGCGGCAATAAGGGGAGAACAATGATTTTTGATACTGCCAATGGGACAGTTCAGATAAAAACCGTTGGAATGGGCGTAAAAGAAATTTAATGGAGTTGATTGACATTGAAAAAAGCAAAGGTTTTAGTTGTAGATGATTCTGCCTTAATGAGGAAAATAATTTCTGACATGATAAATTCACAGTCCAATATGGAGGTAGTAACAACTGCAAGAAATGGTGAAGATCTATTTTCTAAACTGGAGGAGTTTTCTCCAGATGTAGTAACTTTAGATGTAGAAATGCCTGTAATGGATGGTATATCTGCATTAAAGAAGATGAGAAGAATTGGAATTAATATTCCTGTAATAGTTTTAAGTAGTTTTTCAAAAAAATCTTCTGAACTTACTATGGAATGTCTTGAAAATGGAGCCTTTGATTTCATTCCTAAACCTTCAGGTGCTATATCTTTAGATTTGGATAAAGTAAAAAATGATCTTATAACAAAGATAAATTTAGCTTATGAAAAATGCCAGGAAGGCTGTACAAAAGGCGAAATTAAAAGACATGCTAAAGAAGCTGCTATGACTATAAAAGAAATTGCCAAAAAAGAAAATAAAGATATAAATGTAAATAATATAGTAAGAAGAAAATCATTTAATAAGATAGAAGCTGTGGTAATAGGTGCTTCTACAGGAGGACCAAAGGCGCTTTATTCAATAATTACAAAGTTACCAGAAGATTTAAATGTACCTGTATTTGTAGTTCAGCATATGCCGGCTACTTTTACAAAGGCGTTTGCAGATAGATTAAATAGTAATAGCAAATTAAAAGTAGTAGAATCAAAGGAAGGCGATATAATAGAAAAAAATGTGGTTTATGTAGCTCCAGGGGGATTCCACATGGAAGTAGGAATGGATAAAAAAATACATTTAAATTCCGAACCGCCTATTTGGGGAGTAAGACCAGCTGTAGACAAGCTTTTTTTATCTGCAGCAAAGTTATATAAGGAAAAATTGCTGAGTATTGTACTTACTGGTATGGGTAAGGATGGTGCGGAAGGCACAATAAAAGTTAAAGAAAATGGCGGGATAACAATATCTGAGGATGAATCAACTTGCACAATTTATGGAATGCCCAGGGTCGCATTTGAAACTGGCATGGTAGATATGGTTTTGCCTCTTAATAATATAGCAGATGAAATAGTAAGGATAACTAAGGAAAATTGGAGGTAGTTATGGATTTAGAATACTTTAAAGAATGGGTCCTTAAAGAGTTTGGGATAGATTTAAAAGCCTATAAGCCTACTCAATTGCATAGAAGAATTTTAAGTCTCATGTCTAGAGTTGGTGTGAATTCTGTAGAAGAATATATAGAATTATTAAAAAAGGACAGAGAGCAAAGACAAAGATTTTTGGATTTCATAACAATAAATGTATCTGAATTTTTTAGGAATCCAGAAATGTTTGATGATTTGAAAGATAAAATAAAAATAGAGCTTTTACCTAAAAATAAAAGCTTAAAGATTTGGAGTGCTGCTTGTTCCATAGGAGCAGAACCATACTCAATAGCTATGATTTTGGATGAATTAGCACCTGCAAAAAGACATACTATATTGGCAACTGATATAGATAGTACCATATTGGAGAGGGCCAAAAGAGGAGAGTATTCAGAGTCAGAAATAAAAAATGTTGAGAAAAAACGTCTTGAAAGATACTTTAATAAGCAAGAGGACAAGTATATAATTAACAATAAAATAAAAAACATGGTTACTTTCAAAAAACATGATTTAATATTGGATAGATATGATACAGACTTTGATTTAATTGTATGTAGAAATGTGGTAATATATTTTAATGGAGATGTAAAGGATAAAATTTATAAGAAATTTAGTGAATCCTTAAATAAAGATGGGCTGCTTTTTGTAGGAGCAACAGAAAGTATTTATAATTATAAAGACTTTGGCTTTGATAAAGCTTCAACATTTATATACAGAAAAATATAAGGAGGGAATGGTAAGTATGGATACATCACAGTACATGTCAATGTTTTTAGAAGAATCTATGGATAATCTTCAAACACTAAATGAATCACTGCTCCAATTAGAACAGCAGCCAGATGATGTAGATAAATTAAATGAGATATTTAGAGTTGCCCATACTATAAAAGGTATGGCAGCTACTATGGGATTTAATAAGATGGCAGAACTTACTCATAAGATGGAAGATGTCCTTTCTGAATTTAGAGATGGACAGCTTAAGGTTAATCAAAAGGTAGTTACAGTTCTCTTTAAATGCTTAGATACCTTGGAACAAATGGTTAACAATATATCTGATGGAATAGAAGAAGAAGTACCTATAGAAGATATAATCAAAGAACTTGAAGCAATAACTTCTGGAGAAGATTCATCAGAAGCAGCAATAGAGAAAATAGAAGAAAAAGAAATTAGTACAAATGACGAAACACAGGAAAATCAGCATATGGATTTAAATGAATATGATATAAATGTTATACAGCAGGCCACTGATAAAGGTTTTGATGCTTATCATATAAAAATAGAACTAAGTAAAGATACACTGTTAAAGTCTGCTAGAGCTTTTTTGATTTTTAAAAATTTAGAGGATCTAGGGGAAATAATAAAATCAGTACCTGGTACAGAAGATATTGAAAATGAAGATTTTGATTTTGAAATTGACTTAGTATTTCTTTCCACCAAAGATAAAGATGAAATATACAATATTTTGATGAATATCTCTGAAGTTGATCAGGTTATCATCGATAATGTAAATGTAAAAGAAGAAAAAGCAAAAAAAATTAAGGATGGGGAAAAGAAGACATCTGAAGTAAAGGAGAAGATATTAGAACAGCAAGAAGAAAACAAAACAAAAAAAGTATCCTCTAATCAAGAAGAAAATAAAGTTAAACAAATAAAAAATACCAATAAGGGAAAAGAAGCTACACATAAAAAGCAGCATCAATCTGTAAGAGTTGACCTAGAAAGATTAGATAAATTTATGAATATGGTTTCTGAATTGGTAATACATAGGACAAGACTTGAACAGATAAGCTCAAATTATAAGCTTACAGATTTAAATGAGACTTTAGAACAGGTAGCTAGGACAACCTCTGATTTACAGGACTTGGTAATGAAGATAAGAATGTTACCTTTGGATGTAGTATTCAATAGATTCCCAAGAATGGTAAGAGATCTATCAGTAGAGCTCGGCAAAGAAATGGAACTTATTATTCAAGGGCAGGATACAGAGCTAGATAGAACTGTCATTGACGAAATAGGAGAACCATTGATACACTTAATACGAAATGCAGCAGATCATGGTATTGAACCTAAAGATGAGAGAATTAGGAAGGGCAAGGATGTTGTTGGCAAAATAAGGTTAACTGCCTATCAGGAAGGTACAAAGGCTATTATAAAGGTATCAGATGATGGTGGTGGAATTGATGTAGCAAAAGTAAAGGCTAAGGCAGAAAAAACAGGAATCAATACAGAGGGTATGTCTGATAATGATATAATAAATTTAATCTTCTTACAAGGCTTTAGCACCAATGAGGAAGTAACTGATATATCTGGAAGAGGAGTTGGCATGGATGTAGTTAAAACAAAGATTGCATCCTTAGGAGGAAGTGTAGAAGTAGTAAGTGAACGTGATAAAGGTTCTGTATTTATTATAGCACTTCCACTTACACTCCAAATTATACAAGCTTTACTTATAAAAGTAGGCAGTGAAACTATGGCTATATCATTAGGATATATAGATAGGGTTATTGATTTTGAAGAAAGTTTGGTTAAGAGAACAAATAATAAAGAGGTTATTATTTACAACGATAATGTAATTCCACTTATAAGGTTAAACGAAAAGTTAAACATAGAAGCATCAGAAAGTAATAAAAAATATGTTGTCATTGTTAAAATAGGTGAAAAAAATATAGGCCTTATGGTAGATTCTCTATTAGGTCAACAGGAAATTGTTATAAAGCCTTTGGGAAAGACACTTCAAGGTATGAAAGAATATACAGGAGCAACTATTCTTGGAGATGGCCTTGTAACACTAATTCTTGATGTTGCTGCTTTAGTTTAAGGAGGAAAAATTATGGCATATGAACACCTTACCACTATTCAGATGGATGCCTTGAGAGAGGTTGGAAATATAGGCGCTGGGAATGCGGCTACAGCTTTATCACAGCTTTTAAACAAAAAGGTAGATATGGCTGTACCATCTATAAATGTGGTTCCTTTTGACGAAATATTTTCCGGAATAGGTGGAGATGAAATTGTGTATGGAGTATTGGTAAGAGTTTTAGGAGATACTCCAGGAAACATTCTATTTGTATTTGAAAAGGAAACAGCTGTTAACATAATAGAAACCTTGATGGGAGTAAAGGAAGACATGGTTAGTGAAATGGGACAGTCAGTAATAGCAGAGATTGGAAATATAATTTCTGCTTCCTATATGAATGCTATAGCTAAATTTACGAATTTAACTATGATACCGTCTGTGCCAGCAGTAGCCTATGATATGTTAGGTGCAATTCTTTCAACAACTTTTATTGAGTCAGGTCAATTCGATGAATATGTACTTGACATAGAAACTCAATTTTTACAGGATAATTCGAAAATTAGCGGGCATTTTTATTATATCCCAATGCCCGGTTCTTTAGAAATAATATTAAATTCATTAGGAGTAATGTAATTTGGAGGGAATAAAATGGCAAAAGTATTAATTGTTGATGACGCTGCTTTTATGAGAATGATGATTAAAGATATTTTGGAAAAGAATGGCTTTGAGGTTATAGGAGAAGCCAATAATGGATTAAAAGCTATAGAACTTTATAAAAAGGAAAGACCTGATGTAGTTACTATGGACATAACAATGCCTGATATGGATGGTATTGAGGCAGTAAAAGAAATAAAGTCCCTTGATGCGTCAGCAAAAATAATTATGTGTTCTGCTATGGGACAACAAGGTATGGTAATGGATGCAATAAAAGCTGGAGCAAAAGACTTTATAGTAAAACCATTCCAACCAGATAGAGTTTTAGAAGCAATTAATAAGGTAGTTGGACAATAAAAACAGAGTACAAAGTACAGATTACAGAGTACAGATTACAGATTACAGAGTACAGAGTACAGATTACAGAGTACAGAGTACAGAGTACAGAGTACAGATAAGGAGGTTTTTCTAGGCATAGCCTAGAAAAACTTAAATCATGTAGTTTATGAAATTTTTTTTGCTAAGCAAAAAAATTTCTTCAATAACTGTCCTCTGTCCTCTGTTATCTGTCAACTGATTATTAGGGGGTGAAGCTTTGCAAGTTGTAATATTTAGATTAGGCAATGAACAATTTGCTGTAGAAACTGCCAAGGTTCAAAGCATAAATGATATGATGAAAATAACAAAGGTACCTAATGCACCAGAACATATTAAAGGGCTTATAAATCTTAGAGGAAATATTATATCCCTATTGGATATAAATTTATTATTAGGTGTAAACCATAATGGTAATGAACAAGACAATATTATAATTTTAAATATAGAAGATGAGATGGTAGGAATTACCGTTGATCAGGTAGATGAAGTATTAGAAGTAGATGAAAGCCTTTTAGAAAAACTAGAAGAAGATAGAAAAAGAGCTTATATAAAAGGAGTTATAAACTTTAAAGATAGAGTAGTTACATTGATTGATATAGATAAACTCCTTTCAAATTAGCAAGAAATGAGGGAGAAATATGGCAGATGTTTTATCACAAAGCGAAATAGATTCCCTTTTATCTGCTCTATCATCTGGTGAAATTACCCCAGATGAAATGCCAAAGGAAGAGGAAAATCAAAAGGTAAAGCCATATGATTTTAGAAGTCCACAGAAGTTTTCAAAGGATCATATAAGAACTTTAGAACTTATACATGATAATTATGCAAGAATTATATCAAATTATTTAACCGCCCAGATAAGAGCAAATGTAAAGGTGAAAGTAGAATCTGTTCAGCAGATAACCTATGAAGAATTTATACATTCTATTCCAAATCCTACCATATTAACTATATTCAAGATGGCGCCATTAGATGGTTCCATTCTTTTTGAGACTAATCCTCAGTTTATTTATGAAATAATGGATGTGCTCCTTGGCGGAAGTGGACATGGTAAATTCAAATTAAGGGAATTTACGGATATAGATAAAAATATTACAAAGCATATAACTCAAGGGCTTATATCAAATCTTAAATTGGCCTGGGAGGATATTTTAGAAGTACACCCAGAAATAGAGGGAATGGAAACTAATCCTGCTCTTAATCAAACTCTGGCACCAAATGAGCCTGTAGCATTAATAACTTTTTCTGTAGAGATGGGTAAAAGCAATACCTTTATAAATATATGCATACCTTATCTAAGTATAGAAAAAACATTGGATAAGTTAGTTGTACAATATTGGTTCCAGCAAACTGATGAAGAAGTTTTAGATAAGTCAAGGCATAAATTAAGGGATAGATTAAATGTAGTTGATGCAGAAGTATCTGCAGTAATTGGTTCAACTAATATTACTGTGGAGGAATTTCTAAAGTTATCTATAGGAGATGTATTGGTTTTAGATGAAAAGACTAATAGTGCATCTAAAGTAATGGTAGAAGATGAATTATATTGTTTGGGTAAGCCAGGATTAATAGGGGAAAATATGGGTGTTCAGGTACTAGATATAATAGATAAGGATGTGGAAAATTATGAGTAATGGATTCCTTTCGCAGGAAGAAATAGATTCATTGTTAAACGGAAACAGCGCTGGCAATGATATTGAAATAGATAATGCAAAAGAAGCAGCAGCAGGGGAAAGCCCTGAAAAAGTTGAATTAAGCGATCTTGAGAATGATTTGTTAGGCGAAATAGGAAATATTTCTATGGGTTCTGCCTCTACAGCCCTATCAACTATAATAGGACAGCCAGTAAACATAACAACTCCAGTAGTTACTGTTACTACCTTAAGGGAACTTAAGAATACCTTTGAGGTACCTAATATTGCTCTAGAGGTTAAATACACCAGTGGTATTGTTGGAGAAAATTTGTTAGTTATGAAAATAACAGATGCCGCAGTGATAGCTAGTCTTATGATGGGTGGAGATGGAAAAGTTAATGAAGTAACTACTCTATCAGAAATAGAAGAGAGCGCTGTATCTGAGGCTATGAATCAGATGATAGGTTCTGCGGCTACATCCATGGCTACTATGTTTTCTAGAGAAGTAAATATTTCTCCGCCTGTGTCAAGAATATGGAATGATCTTACTTCTCCTCTATCTGATGAATTAAGTGAGGATGAAACCATAGTTCAGGTTTCCTTCAGCCTTACCATTGGAGAATTGGTAGATAGTAGTATAATGCAGCTTTTGCCTATATATACAGCAAAAAAAATTGTAGACATAATGATGGGAAAAGAAAACAATACTAATAGTGATACAGCTGCAAAAACAGCGCAGCCTAAAGAACAGAAACAGCCTAAAGAACAGAAACAGGTTAATAAAACACCTAAGGGAAATCCGCCACAGGAACATAAACAGCAGGCTAAGGTGGTAAAAGGTTATAATACTGAACATCCACAATCACCCCAGGGCGCTTCTGAGCAAAATTATGGCTCTGAACCAATTGTAGAGAAACCAATAGAGGTTCAGCAGGCAGCATTCCAGCCCTTAAATGCAGAAGCTCAAGGAACGCCTATGCCTAAGAATATTGATCTTATAATGGATGTACCATTGGAAGTATCAGTAGTTTTAGGAAGAACAAAATTAAATATAAGGGAAATATTAAATTTAGGTACAGGTTCTTTAATTGAACTGGATAGATTAGCTGAGGAACCTGTGGAAATCCTTGTAAACGGAAAGAAAGTAGCTTATGGTGAAGTTGTAGTGGTAGATGAAAACTTTGGTGTAAGGATAACTAGTATAGTAAGTAATGAGGAAAAAGTTAAGTCTCTTGGTAGGCAAAAATAACGGCTGTATAGGCCGTTATTTTTTAGTGTACACATATAAACAAATAAAGTTTAATCACGATAATATAAATAGCATATAAATTGGAAATATGTAGGAGAGTTTAATTCCACATATAATATAATTAAAAAACAACAAAAATTTATCTATGTTGTAAAACAGTATGTGTGTAGGATAAGGGGTGTATTAAATGAAAATTTATGGAATAAGTGCAAATAAGATATTGAATTCCTATGGAGATAATAAAAAGCAGATAGAAAGCAAAGAAATTAGGAAAGAAAATAGTAGTGATACTATAGAAATATCTTCAATAGGCAAAAGTCTAAGCTCATATTCTATTGATGAAAATAATGTAAATTTAAAAGAAAGAATAGAGAAGATAAAAGAAGAAGTATCAAAAGGCACTTATAACAGAGATTCAAGGCTGGTAGCGCAAGGCATAATTGATGCTATGAAAAACAGAGGGTAGTATTCAGAGTACAGAGAAAATTGTCAACTGAATTAAGGGTGGTGAATTAGTTGATTGAAGATTTAAATAGAATAATTATTGAAGAAATAAAGGCTCTTGAAGTTTTACTAGGCTGTTTAGATAGGCAGCATGAGTATATAGCCAAAGATGATGTATTTAAAATGGAAGCAGTGGTAGAGGACATTAATAATTGCAATAAAAAAATAGCAAAGTTAGAAATGGAAAGACGAAACATAACCAAAGGAGAATCCATGGAACAAATAGTTAATGCCTCAGATTATAGTGAATTGGATGAAAACTATAGAAAGGCTAGAAAATTAGTAGAAGAGCTTAAAGTTCAGAAAGAAACAAACGAAATACTTATAAAGCAGGGATTGGGATATACCACAAGAATGCTCCAAGTATTAAATCCCGATAGGCAGCCTAAGACATATGGGGCCTATGGGAAGATGAAGAGATAATTACAGAGTACAGAGAACAGAGAACAGAGTACAGAGAAAATTGACAGTTGACAATTGACAATTGACAGTTAAGGATGTTTTCCTAGGATATGCCTAGAAAAACTTAAATTATATAATTTATCGAAATTTTTTACTTCGTAAAAAATTTCTTCCATAACTGTCCACTGTCAATTGTCAACTGAAAAAAGTTTGGAGGGAATGAGTTTGTCAGGTTTATTTGGAACTTTAAATATTGGAAAAAGTGGCCTTTTTACAAGCCAGAGAGCTATAGATGTAACATCTCATAATATTGCCAATGCCAATACAGATGGGTATTCAAGGCAGAGGGCAGAGTTACAAACCACAAGGCCTTTTTGTACACCTTCTATGAATAATGCAGCAGCACCTGGACAAGTAGGTACAGGAGTTCAAGTATCTCAAATACAAAGAATTAGGGATACATTTTTAGATTATCAGGTAAGGGTAGAATTGGGTGTTCAAGGTAATTATTCAGGTAGAGATAAATTTTTAAGTCAAGTAGAAAATGTATTTAACGAACCTAGTGATACGGGACTGTCAACACTTTTGGGAAAGTTTTTTGATTCTTGGCAGCAGCTTTCTAAGCAACCAGAAACATCTAATGGTAAAACCATGGTATCTGAGCAGTCCATGGCTTTAGCAAATGAATTAAATCATATGTATGGACAATTGAATAAAATTAAAGGCAATGCCCAAGATCTTATAAAACAGACAACTATAGATGTAAATAGCCTTTTAAATCAAATAGACCAATTAAATAAAGAAATAATACAAATAAGTGTATCAGGAAATAATCCAAACGATCTTATGGACAGAAGGGATCTATTATTAGATCAATTAAGTTCAAAATTTGGTATTAGTATAGATAAAAAGAATTTTAAATCCATTGAGATAAACACCAGAGAAGATGCTAGTGCTAACTCACCTATGATTGGTGGCAAACCAGTTAATTTAGTTCAGACGTTAGATCCAGATAGTGTAGCTAGGTTTGCCTATGTTAGCAACATAGAAAAGGTTGGAACTGATGATAAGTATAATATAGTTTATTATAAAAATGGGGATATGACTGCTAATGAAAATAGAGTAACTGTTGAAGGCGTAGCATTAAACGCTGATGAATATAAAAAATTAGATGAATGTAGAATTCTTTGGACGGATAAAGATGGAGCTTTAATGAAAAAGACTGCTGAAACCATAGAAGATGGAGTTGAAACTATAACAGACGGCAAAACAACAGTGGCTAAGTTTGGAGACATACCACTATTTACACCATCTACAGGTGAAATTAAAGGATATATGTCCATACAGCAGGATATTGACACTTACATTGACAAAGTAAATAACCTAGCAAAGGCATTAGCATTTTCAGTAAATACTATACATGGGCAGACAGATGACTCTGCCAAAGATGAGTTGCCTTTCTTCGTAAATAAAAATGAAGATGGAGTTGAAGGAGACATAGATGCTTCTAACATAACTGTAAATAAAAAAATAGTGGAAGATCCAATGCTTATAAAAGCCTCAAACCTGTTAAGATTCATTATATCCTGCTGAAGCA
>ENA-UOOE01001287-UOOE01001287.1-fermentation-metagenome-genome-assembly--contig:-NODE-1287-length-21584-cov-4.318408_pt1 | contig 21584 bp, 24 predicted proteins | sample MGYA00245776_ERZ724021 | MGnify/ENA primary metagenome ERZ724021 (study PRJEB28704, sample SAMN03018321) | fermentation metagenome | biome: anthropogenic terrestrial biome; feature: soil; material... | reverse complement strand
CGGTAACTACGCCCCTTAGGACTTCCACCTTAGACATATGACATGCCCGTCAAACATAAAAAACCCAACTGAATGAAATCCAGTCGGGCGTAAGAGTTGTTATATCTCAATATGTAATGTGTGTATGTACCATCACAACTGTAATAGTCCCATAAAGCATAAGGGCTTTTTTTATTAAGTAGAATGGTATCAAATTATGTCGAAAGCAAATAAACACGGCGGCATCCTCCTTCTGCTGCCGTGTTCTTAAAAAAGGGTAAGCTTAATACACCCTCCAAAATCCTATTTTTATAAGGAAAACGGCGGCTTTGAATTCTTTATTTCAAAACCGCCGTTTAATATAGGTTATCTCACTTTATAACCGCTTAAACAACGGCTTTTGCTTTGGTGAAATAAATAATCAAGAGCAATATTAACCTCCTTGATGATTACATCCTTTCACGATATTGAGTACAAGACAGCATGTAATTAGTCAATAACCTGTGCAAGCTTCTATTGTATTAAAACATCCTATGTTAAAAATCATAAATCACTCCAGCAGATTGGCCTCAAAAGTATCTTTATCAACAACATAGGTGCCCTTATCCGATGACACATGAAGTTCCCCATGATTTTGAAATACCGCAATATTATAGGAAACAATTTCCGCTACCTTTTGATTGTTTTTTCCATCAAAATCAACTCTGTAAAGATATTTATTATCATCTTCATTGGCATAATAGATGTAACTATCATCATAGTGAAAGGCATAGGAAGCCGCATCCTCCGTTATTTTCCGCAGGCTGAAATCATTTAAATCCATGGCATAAATCCTGCCGGTATCCCGTGGGTTTACGAAAAGCAGCTGATTATCCTTAAGCATCATATACCTTGTTATCACATGGGGGATTATGAAACTTTCCTTCGTTTCCACATCCAATCTTACCACCTGAAACCTGGGGTTGATATAGTAGATATGCTTCCCGTCAAAAGCAAGCCGGTCAATGTTTTTGGAAGATTCCAGGATAGTTTCGGCTTTCCCGGTTTGCCGGTCCACTTTGTTTAATTTGTCCCCTGAGGTGCTACCCTCTATCAGGTAAATATATTTATCATCCATGAAAAAGCTTCTGATACTGCTGGAAGATCCCGTGTCGGACTTTACGGCACCCAGAAATGCATCTTTTTTCATTCTTGTATCCAATTCATAGATGGTTCTTTCATCATAGGTATTCCAATCAATCTCTACAATGGAGGAGCTGTCCCGTAACGCACCCGCTTGCGTATAGGTTTCTTCGTTCCTGATATAATACAAATTATTGTCATATACATAAAAAACAGTTCCAATATCAAAAAAACTCCCGAAAGGATTTTTAACCGCATCATATCTGTCCCCGCTTTCCTTGTCCTGGGCTATGATCCGGTTTCTCCCCTGTATATAAAAAACAGCATCCTGATTCTCGGAGGATATGCGGTTGATTTGCATGTTGAAAATTCGGGAATTTTCATTTATCTCATCCTTTTTGCCGCAGCCGGACAGGAGAGTGGATATAGCTATGATAAACATTATCGTTCGATTCATTCGATTCATTGTTTTTCACCTGCTTCTCTTCTTATAGATTGAATTTCCTTTCTTATAGATTGGAAATTTATGAATTTTTTTGTCATTAACAGTATCATCGTCAGGGCTATTAGGATTAAAAGAACAGCTATTATTGTAAACTCCGTATCCGTAATAGCTCTAAATACTACTTTGGGCTCTATGGCATCTGCGCTGCCCGCTATTTCATCCCCTCTGAAGAAACCACTGCCCAACATGAAGCCCAGGGGCAGGGGAAGCAGATACTGAATCCACCGGGCGGTCAACCCAAAGTAAGGCAGTAAAATGACCACCGTACTGATAAACAGGGTTAAAATTGTTTTTTTGGTGCAGACGGACACAAACATAATGAGGACAGAAAAGCACAAATAGCCAAAAAGTTTGTAAACGGAGCTCCTGATAAATGCCTCAAAAAGGCTCATATTTTTTAAGGAGCTGTGAAAATATTCAAGGCTTTGTATTGGGTAATGCCCGTCGCTTAATCCATATTGAAAGTGAAAATAAGTATATTCAATCAGGCTAAAAAGCAAGCTCAGTAAAGTTACCATGCCGAAAGCCAGCAATATTTTTTTCAGTACCAAGGTTACCCTGCCTTTTTTGCTGCTGAGCAGAATGATATCCATTTTGCTTTCATATTCATTGCAGAACATGGGGGCAATAAGGAGCAGCAGCAGGAAAAACATGGGCAAATCCAGACGCTCATGGGCAAGTAAGGCATTCCAGCCGTTGGTATATAAAAAATAACGGTTATCCGGGTTTTCCCTTATATACATGTATTGATCATAGATTAACTGAAATCCCTTTTCCTTTTCTATCTGTTCTTCAAAGGGCTTTGACAGGGAATCAAGCTCTTCTTCCGGCATTACCTGATTATAAAGGACGCCGTCATAATAGTCCGAATACAGGTTTTCAAGCTTTACCTTGGCGGACGCGATTTTTTCCGATTCATCCCGAAAAAAACTCTCGTTTTCCTCTGTCAAGGCTCCTTTGACCTGTTCCAGATAAAAGAGATAATCTTCCTTATCCGCTTCCAGGCTTAAGTTTGCGCTGTTATCTAAAATTGCCAAACTCAAAATTTTAAGAAGTATCAATAAAAGAATAAACCATGCCCCTTTTTGGTAAATCAATACTTTTTTTATCTCAAATATAAAATCCCTCATTTTATTTTCTCTCCTTCATCCTACTTAGGCATGCGTTTTTTTGCTTATCATTTTAGTTGCCAAAACAAAAGCCCCTGTGAGAAGCATCACAGATAAAATCACCCCTATAAACTCATGAACCGGAAAGCCCAGTATATTAATAAAGTCGGTATTCTTAAACAGCTCCCTGTTCGCTATGAGTTCAATGGGATTGATGAATTTCACTTTTGTAAACTCATTGACAAGCATCAACAAAAAGACCGTGCCCAAGCTTAAAATATAGGGCAGCAAGGCTCTCCTGAAAATAGAGGATAAAAAGAGAATTATAGAGGAAACAGCCAGCAGGCCAATAATTTTTACAGCGGCAGACAGCAGTATAAATCCCCACATTTTAACATTCAAAGGGGTCAGCATGAAATCCTTCAGTGCATATAGTTGATTGTTGAGGCCTGTTAGTCCATAACAATAAGCGAAAGCAAGAAAATCAACCATATAAAACCAGACGCTGATCACAATCACATATAAAAAAGAACTCAGTATTTTAGCGTTGACTGTTTCTTCCCCTCCTTTCTTACTGGTAGACAGAATAAGATCCATTTCAGTTTCCTTCTCCGCCACAAATACAGGCACCAGGGCCAATATGCTCATTAACAGAATAAGAAAAGATGAAAAGTCATACCGGAACAGATTTTCATACATCTCCGTATGATAAAAATCTGTAATCTGTCTGCCGCCAAACAGGGAAGCAATTTTTAAATTTCTCCTGTATTGATAGGCATTGCCCGCAGACTGGAAAAACTCAAGGTTTTCATTTGCTTTATCCGCAATTTCCAGGGCCTGGCTCCTATACATATATGAATATTCCATGGGCCGCACAAAGCCCAGATCCAGCATCCGGTAATCTCCAAAAGTATAGCCCGTATAGGTTTCGGGATCATATTCCGTACTAAATGTTCTTTCAACAGCGCAAAGCTGGTAAAGGGGAGTATATATCTCCATTAAAGCATTGATTTTTTCATTGGTGATTCTACCTTTGAATTTTCCCTCATATAGGTTCCAGAAGGCTATACTCCTATTTGTTTGCTCTGTTGAAAAAACATGATTTTCTTTATAATAGTCATAAATCGTAACGGTATTTATGACGGTAAGCAGGCATAGTATAACAAAGAGGTAGGGTTTTATAAAATTTTTCCGTATTTCATATATCAAGATTTTCATTTGTCATCACCAGTTTCACAATGATACAGAAAAGCATCCTCCAGATTAGGGCTGATGGAAGACGCCCCTTCTGCCGGTTTTTGCTCACTGACAACCCTTAATGCGTAATGCCCTTCATTAAATACGATATTGCTTATACTGTATTTATCTAAAAATTCCTGGCTGTTAGCCGTATCAACCTTTACCTCCCATACCTTGCCTCTCATCTCGTCTATTAAGGACATCGGCTTATCCTGCTTGATAAGTATTCCTTTCTGAAGCAAGATAACTTCATTGGCAATATATTCAACATCTGAAACGATATGGGTTGCCAGCAGCACAATTCTGTCCTCTGAAAACCTGGATATGATGTTTCTGAACCTGATTCTCTCTTTAGGGTCAAGTCCTGCGGTGGGTTCGTCCAAGATTAAAATTTCCGGATCATTGACCATGGCTTGGGCAATGCCCAAACGCTGCCTCATGCCGCCTGAGAAAGCACCTATCTTTTTGTTGGCTGCATCAGATAAATTCACCATTTCCAGCAATTCTTCAATCCGTTTTTTACCTGTTTTCTCCGGAACATCCTTAATTGCACAAATATATCTCAGAAATTCTATAGCTTCAAAGTTTTTATAAAATTGAGGAAATTGGGGCAGATACCCAATTTTTGAGATAAAGCCCACCCCCATTTTCTTTACATCCGCATCATTGAAAAACACCTTTCCCCCATCCGGGTTTAAAATTCCTGTTATAACATTGATTAATGTTGTTTTTCCCGCTCCGTTCTGGCCTAATAAGCCATAGACACCTTCTTTCAGGGTTGCCGAAAAATCCTTTAAAGCCTTTTTGTCTTTATAGCTTTTTGATATGGCGTCCATTTTCAATATCATATGCACACCCTCTTAAAATTCACTTATGGTTACCATCGGCTCAGAATTATAAAAAGCTGAAACAGCGATGAATTCATTGATGTCGTCAAAGATCTGGATATAGGTTTTCATGTAATTTTCATCAGTTTTTCCCTCAAATTCCTGCTTCATTTCCTTCACCAGCTTACCTGTCTTAGTGTCGTATATTCTATAAATTAACTCCTTGTCACCGTTTTGAACGTATGTCATAAAATATTTCCCTTTTTCCGACAGGAATACATTTGAGCCCTCGTTCTTATCCTGCAAAGTGTGTATGAGGATTTGCCCTGTGGCATTGTCAATTATAATCACTTTTCCCGCGGGTTCACCGATATTAGTGGGATAAGTATTTTCGCTGAAGATAATGTAGTCATCAGTTACTTCCATATTCCTGAGGCGGGGCAAGTCCGCTTTCTCATTGACTATCACGGAGCCGTCGGCAGAGATGGTTCCGACTGTTGTTTGGTTCTCTTTGCTTTTTTCTTCATAGTTGGATCCTATAAAGGCCAGCTTTGTATCCTTGTCAAAAAAGGTGATAACACTAAGGATTGTAAGCCCTTTATTTGCTTCCATATTTTCTGAGCCTAAATTTAACAGGATTAGTTTTTCTTTCTTGTTCAAATCATAAAGAAATAATCCCTGACTTGTGGCATAGGCTACTTTCTTGCCGGTTTTGGCCACGGCTATGCGCTGAACCTGTATGTTGGGTTCTCCCAGCACTTCATTCAGGTTGAATTCCTGCACTATATCTAAATTTTTATTGTAATAACAGGCCTTGGTTATTCTTTGGTTTTCCGTGAATTCAGTGCCTACAACACAGTAGCCTTCCTCTGTCACATAATATTCCTCATGGAGTTCGAAACTTTTTAACGGCGCTTCGGCAATTACTTTTTGGCCTTGTACGTCAAACAAGTAGAGCTTATCTGATTTAACAAGAATTTTTCCCCCGTCTGCTTCGTATATATTCTGTTCTTGGTAATTGTCTCCCTTAAAGGTAAATGGATTTCCTTTAATATTTGTTTTCTCTGTGGGAAGAGCGTCATACGCTTCATTGCCTGATCCGCCGGGGTTGTTCTCTCCGTTTTGTTTATTTGCAAGGGTATTGTAACAGCCTGCCAGGATGGTGATGCTTAATACTGCCGTTATCATAATTGTCTTTTTCATTTCATCCTCCATTTTCTTCATTAATTGCCTATCTTCAGGTTCATAGAATCTGTTTTTTCGATAAATTTATCGCTCTCAATGGGGACGGATATGCTGTACAATGTATTGCTTCCTTCCATTTGGCTTACGTCCAAATCCATTTTGAACTCAGCAATGCTGCCTTTGATGGTATTCCATTCCAGGTAATCATATCCTTGAATACCTATGGGCCGGTGATTGAGGTAAAATGTCGTCCTGTAGGCCACCCCTTCCTTTCCAAATCCCCGGAATATGAGCGGGACGGTTTTTTTCCCGCCGGATACGATTTTATAATTATTATACCGCACATAATTTCCTTCTTCGAATAATTCTATAAAAATACTTTTATCCAGCCGGTTCTCATCCTCATTTTCATATTCCTTTCTCATATCCGTTGAAATTTCTTCTTCTGAATAACTTACATTTTTCAGGATTTCCTCCCCGTGCAGCTTATCTTGCCCTGTATACGCGGTATTTTCATGAAATATTAATTTATAAGGGTTATGAGTGGACATTTTATGGTTCATACCATAGCGTATATTTTCCGAATCCGGCATAAAGCTTGGATTGTATATACCGACAAAACTGATTTCCAGTGTTTCGCCTGTTTTCCCCAGTATTGGCGTAAAAACAATTTTAAATTCTTTATGTTCATTTTCGTCCAGGTTAAATACGTGTAAAAAACTATCCTCCTCATTGGGGTCATCAATTTTGAAAGGTTGTGGGATACCGTCCAGGAATACGAATAGGCCAAATTCTAATGGAGCATCAGAGCTGTTGTTTTCTATAAAATAATCAATAACTAAATTTCCGCCGTTATAGTCAAAGGCTACCGGGCCAGATCCTTTATTCAAGCTAGCTACGGGTCCAAATCCGAATTTAGCTATAGTTCCTGATCCGCCCCCATACCTCCCACTGTTGGCGTCAAAGGGATCATCTTCCGTTATTTCATCCTTTGAACTCCCCTCCGGCACCTCATTAGAGCAGCCTGCCAGAGCTGCCATGCAGATTGTCAGCGTCAATAAAAAAATTTTTTTCATTTATACCTCCTGACCACTTTTGTGAAATTTAGGAACCATCCCGTTACTCTATATCATTTAGAGATATGTGTCAATACTTTCCTCAGTTTCGCAGCAAATAATTGAATAAGAGTTAATATAACCTTGGAAATTAAATAATTACAGGGGTTATTTTTTGTCAAATAATAATCTTTTTAATGTAGTGTTTTGTCGTACAATATGGTATTTGGAAAAAGATTTTGATAATCCTATTGCTCATTTTGAAGAAGTAGCTAAACAAATGACTGAGGAAGATAATGAAGCTCAAAGACCTCTAACTTTTACTTTTAATGCTGATGAAAAAATCGATTCTTCTTCTACTTTGAGAAAAAATTTAGGTTTCTCTGTTTTAAGTTATTATTACCATAAATTAAATATTGATAAATTTTTTATAAATAGGCAGCACAACCTAGATATTAAATATTCTCTTAATAATATTTTTCAAATGCTTGTATATTCAAGGGTTTTGTTTCCTTGTTCAAAAAAACAATCTTATGAGAATATGAATTATTTCTTTTCTGATTTTAATTTCTCATTAGATGATGTCTACCGAGCTTTGGATTACTTTAATTTCTACAAAAATGATTTATTGCTACATACGCATGAAATGGTTCGTATGGTATATGGCAGGGATATGAGTAATGTTTACTACGATATTACTAATTATTATTTTGAAATTGATGAGCCTGATGATTTGCGTAAAAAAGGTGTTTCTAGAGAGCATAGACCTAACCCTGTTGTTCAAATGGGCTTACTTATGGATAATTCTGGTTTACCTATTACTTATCGATTGTTTGAAGGAAATACCAATGATTGTGAAACCTTAATGCCAGTTCTTGAAGATTTAAAAGATGATTATGGATTAAAGCGCATTATTGTTGTTGCCGATAAGGGGATGAATACTGGAGAAAATATCGCTTACAATATTCTACATAAAAATGGATATGTTTATTCTCAAACGGTTCGAGGAGCTAATGCTGATTTGAAAAATTTTGTTCTATCTAATAAAGGATATGCTGTATCAAAAGATGGATTTAAAATTAAGTCTCGCATAGTAACTACAGATATTTGGGTTACAAATGCATCAAACAAGAAAGTTAAAGTTCCTATTGAACAAAAACAAGTTGCTTTCTATAGCCCAGATTATGCAAAAAAGGCTCAACATGATAGAGAGAAGGCTGTAGAAAAAGCTAAAAAGATTATTAGAACAAACAAAACTGGAAAATTACCAGCTAAACGCTCTTTTAAGTACATTATATCTACTCCCTGTGATACGGAAACAGGAGAGTTATATGAATATGATGATATACATTCTATAGACAATGAAAAAATTGAAGAAGAGATGAAATTTGACGGCTATTATGCTATTGTTACAAGTGAACTAAAGACTAGACCAGTATATGTATCAACTAAGGAACATATTGAATCTCATTTCTTAATATGTTTTACCTTTTTAATCTATTATAATAGATATATTAATTCGTATTCCTTATTTATTATGAAAAATCGAACTGGTTAATGCAATAGTATTTCTGATATATTTAAATTTTCAGTAATACTAACTGCTTTTCCATCTCTTACTTCTATAAAGTACGGCAATTTTTGCTAGGAAAGCGCCATTTCTACTACTTTTTCATCTATGGAATATTCACAGTATTTATCCACTTCTTTCAGCAATATATACACAAATGTATTGAACCAAAATAAGCATTTTATAATGCCAGGATGAATTAAAATGTTTCTTGGCTATAGGTTTTAAAAGTGTAATTCTGAATTTTTTAAAACAAATGAGTATATGGGTTCTTGATGTTAATATTTGTCAATATACGTATCCAGACGTCAATATACCTCATGGATTGTTATTTTAGAATGGATTTTAAATAATCCAACAAATCTAATTTAGTCAAAGGGTCTGCATGACTTAAAATGCAATACTTACAGTCGATATTTTCTATCAAATTTGTTAATGTTATTAATTTTTCTTTATCCATATATCCATCGTTGTAGAAATCCTCACTTGTTGAATCTCCTAAAAACAATATTTTTTCCTCAGGAATATAGATAAGCACAGTGTCTTCTGAATGAGGAGACACTGTATGAAAGATCTTTGCAGTCATTCCACCAAGACTAAGAGTAATCTTTTTTTCAAATTGTATATCCGATGGAACAACAATAATTGCTTTATTACCTGCATATTCTCTACCAAGGCATTCATCGTCGTCTTTCAAAAAATTTATATATGCACTGTCGGAAAGCTTGGCTCTTTCCCGATCCAAAAATTCGTTGGTTTTATAGTGTGTAATAGATAATCCGTGAATTTTATGCATCCCAAAAGTATGATCCCAGTGCCAATGAGTAATGACAGTAAAATCCGGCTTCTTTAAGCCTGCAATTTCTAAGGATTTATAAAATTCATCAACATGGTCTGCTGAATTTCCTGCATCAATGGCAAGTGCAATTTTATCTCCATTTAAGTATGCCAACATAGGCCTATCAGTTTCCGGCTGGTGTGGATAATAAAAGACCCTGCCGGTTATCTTTTTCAGTTCCATTTACCATCCCACCTTTCCGGTAATAAATCTTTCAGCAAAACTTCTTCCATTTCAGGTAATACAATTTTAGTCTCCATGTTTTGACTATCTATCTGTGCAATAAACTCTCTGCACCTTCCGCATGGCGGAAGTATACTCCCATCTTCAAATACAGCAACAATCCTTTTGATTGCAGTTTCATTGTTCTTTACCATTTCGGCAATAGCTGACTGTTCAGCACATAAGCCAATAGAACAGGGCAAGTCAATGCATATTCCTGTAAAAATGTTACCGTTATTTGTTTCCAACGCACACGCAACATGCCCTGAGGTTCCATAGTTCCGTAACTTTTTATGATTAATTATACTGAAAGCAACTTGACATAATTTTTGTTTATTCATTTTCTTATCCAATTTATTATCTTAATTCTTTATTTTTTCAAAACAATAAGTTAGCTATTACGTATTAACCCAATTTATCGCCTTTTTAACGCATTGTTCAGGTGCATAATCATGTTGTTATCACTTTGTTTCAATAATATATGCTTTCACTATTTTGCCGTAATAAGCCACATGGTAGTCCCTGTTTGATCCACTTGCCGAACTGTCTACATCCTGCGGATAGAACTTATCATTCAGGGTCTTGTCAATCGCATTCTTGTTTTGCAGTTCCTTGTAGACCACTTTACATTCAATCGTAAGAGGCAGTTCCTTAAATCCGGGAGCACCGACTATCTCAGGCTCCACCGCCGTAAGACCAGCTTTGGCGATCTTATTCTGATTTCTTCCGGTATGTGTCCCGCAGTATCCAGTGATCTTACTGTCATAGTCACCCAGCGGAATACTTACTGTAAATTCCATGCTCTTATCGATTAGTTCTCTTGTATAACGACCTTCACGGACGTATACTGTAAATATCGGGACAGCCCATTCAATACCGAGTGTTCCCCATCCGATGGTCATCGTATTAACTTTTCCATCTGCTTTGGACGTAAGCAGAACACCTTTTCCGATAGATTTGGCAATCTCTTTTGCATAATCGAATACATTGATTTCTTTTTTCATAATCAGTTTCCCTCCTGTTATTTATATTATAAAATTATATCTATATTCTTTTCATAATTGATTTCCATGTTTCTGTTTTCAAAAAGCTGTTATCGACCTCTGCCTCCATTTCAAGAAACCGCTTATAAGGAATACTAAAGGACAGTAGATCCTTGTCGATATATTCTCGGGCAGACGGGTCTGTCAAGCCAAGGAAGCAGGTATCCTCCTTATTTTCCTTTGCATTAAGCGCATTTAAAACTGCCTGAGCACAGCCGGACCCAAAAAGAATTTTAACATTATCCTGTGTGGGTTTATCGTAGTTTGCCAGTGTAATGAGAGCGGACAGCTGATCTGCATTGACCAAAAAGATTACAACCTCCGGTGTTTCTATTTCATCCAGCTGGTCAAGTGGTTTAAAAATAATATAATCTTCGTTTTCAATGACCGGCATGGTCAAAATGTAGTCCTTCGCCAGCTCGGGGGTTTTTTTATAATGCTCACTGGCCTTCGGACCGACGCCCCCAACCGACAGGAAATATTCAATCGTTCCGAGTTCAAATCTCTTTAGTCCCAATCCGGCCTTGCCACCTTTGCATGCTACCGTCCTATCACTGAAAGCAGCTGTTCTGCCTTTTGCAGCCGCAGCCAACATGGAAATTGAACAGCCCCATACGCCTTCCTTGAATTGTAATGCCTGATCTGGCAGTATTTTTGACCTAAAGACGGCAACCGGGTACGTGCTGAGCTTTATTGCATCTGTTATCTTATTATTCATAAGAACCTCTCCTTTTAGAATTTCAATTTACTAAAGTTTCATGCACTTTTTCTAATTACCATTGATTCTATACTTCTTTTATTGTTCTATCTTAATTCTGCCATAAAATCTTTCTTACTTAGACAAAGGGATATGAAGAAATCTTAGAAAATCCTTTTGTGATTCAAGTTCTCTTTCTATAATAAAATTAATGAATGGGCTATCATTTGTATGCGCCTTTTCAAGCAAAGAAATATATTCACTTCGTAAAATTGGGGGAATCAATGCCGGAAGATATCCATTTTGTATTAGTGCCGTATTCATTAAAAGTCTTGCAACTCTGCCATTCCCATCTTTAAAGGGATGGATAAATACAAACCTTTTATGAAGAATGGCTGCAAATTCTACTGGATGGTATTTTCCCATTTCTGTGTTAATCCATTTACACAGATCATTAATTTCATCTTTGATATTTTCTGCTTTACTTACCGGATAATTAGACCCGGAAATAAATACAGGGATATCACGATACTTTCCTGCATATTCTTGATCAATATTTTGATAAAATAATTTATGCAGATAAAGAATATTTTCTTCTGTAATTCTCCTATTCTCCATAAGTGTGAACATATAGTCATATGCTTTAGCATGATCAACAGCTTCAAACATATCTCTCAGAGGTTTTCCTCCAACTGTCAGCGCATCTTCTATTAAAACTTTTGTTTCGCTTTCTGTCAAGGAATTTCCTTCTAATGCATTAGATGTCCATGTCAGCCCTACACGATAGAAGTCTTTAATCTGTTTTAGCATTTCACCTTCAAATGGTCTTAACTCATTAATAGTGTTCTGGTATAAATTCACTTTCTCAATATTTCCCATAGATACTTCCTTTTATACTTTTTCTATGAAAGACTTATATTTTAACATTTATTCTATATATTATATCACAATAATTCATATTTTCATTGTAGAATTTTGCAAAGATAAAAATATTTGTTATATTATGTAAATGTATGTTTGCTAATAATTATACAAATATTCTTAAATGCAAAAGTATGTTCTGCATATTTAGGTAAATCTATCGTTTGGTACTAACTTTTAACATTATAATTACAGCCGCATAAATCACAATTATTACCAGAAATATTGCTGCCATTCCCATGCCCATAAGTTTAAGTGACTTAATTACATTCGCATTCATATTTACCCCTACATCAATCCCACAATACCGATTATAAAAATACAAAACATTTATCAAAAACATATTTTAGACAAATTTTCAAATCAGGACAGTTTTGTTATCAATTCTTCCAAAACATCATTTAAATCTTCAACAATTTCCACATCTGAAACTTCAAACATAGGTGATTTCTTGTCCTTATTAACGCTGATTATTAAACCTGAGTCCTTCATTCCGCATATGTGGTGGGTAGCACCGGAAATACCGAACCCTACATAGGCTTTCGGACGAATTGATTTGCCGCTGGTGCCGATCATTTGCTCTTCATACCCCCACCCTTCGTCAACCACAGGTCGAGTACAGGCCACGGCACCGCCAAATAGGGATGCAAGTCTTTCTAATTTCTCCCAGTTCTCCCTGTTTCCTATGCCGTAACCTCCGCAGAATACTATTTCAGCTTTATCCACAGGCACACATTTTGCTTCTCTTTTTTCTATACCTATGGCTTTCAGCGGTACATCATCAAAATTTATCCCACTTAAGTCTATTGATACAATTTCAGGATCTGATAGCTTCTCTAATTCTTTTTGCATGAAAATTCCAGGTTTTACGCTTGCCATTTGAGGGAGAAAATCAGGACATATTATCTCTCCTATTATCTTTCCTCCGAAGGAAGGTACATCAGAAACCAACTGCTCATTTTCATTTATTTTCATATCTACACAATGAGCAGCCATTCCTGTCTTTAAATCAGCTGCAACTGTGGGACCTAGTTCCGACCCTATTGACGTAGCACCAAACAGAAATATATCAGGTTTCTTTTCTTTTGCTAATTTTGTAATTATTTTGGAATATAAAATCGGGTTATAAAGTCCCAGCTTGTCAGACTCCGCCACATATACTTTTTTCGCTCCATAATCGCATAAAGTCTTGCATACATTTCTTATATTGCTTCCTAAAAGTACCGCCGACACCTGTGTTTCTCCTTTAAAGCTCTTAGCCAGTTCGCGAGCCTTTGTCAGCAATTCAAGCGTAACCCTGTCCAGCGTACAGTTTGCATACTCAGCAAATACCCATATTTTTTTCATTACTGACTCACCCCTTTTATAGCACATGCGTTGTCAACAACTGGAATATTTACTCCAGCAGCTCTTAATTTTTCTATTATTTTATCCGCAATTTCATCAGCTGGTCCGGAAAGTACTTCGCTCTTTCTCTTGATATCAGGAGTGAAAACCGCTCCTGCCTTTGTTGGTGAACCTGCAAGTCCAAGTCTTTCATCCTCCGCATCTAAGTCTTTCCTTTCCCACACCTGCAACGGTTTATTCTTTGCTTTTATAATTCCCATTGCCGATATGAAGCGCGGCTTGTTCAGGTCTCTGGATGTACCCAGCAGGCACGGCAGTTTAACCTTCCATTCCATTGATCCGTTCTCAATCTTTGTTTTCACTCTAAGAGTTTTTTCATCCTGATTTTCAATATTGAATACATTCCATAAATGCGGAACATTAAGCCATTCTCCCAGCTGTGAGGCAACCTGAGCCGTAGCACCGTCTGCACTTTCCGCACCGCAGAAAATAACATCAAAATGTCCAAGCTTTTCTATCCCTTTAGATAATGTATAAGAGGTTGCCAAAGTATCGGCACCTCCAAAAGCCCTGTCTGACAGCAGCACTGCTTTATCCGCACCCATAGCCAGTGCCTCTCTAAGGTTTTCAACAGCGTTAGGCGGAGCCATAGTAATAACCGTTATATTGCCCCCATAAAGTTTTTTCAGCCGCAAAGCAGCTTCTATGCTGTTTTTATCAACCGGGTTTATGATTGTAGGTATTCCTGCCCTGGTTATTATTTTTGTAACTGGATCTATGCTGACCTTATCATAATATTGAGGATCAGGTACCGGCTTTATACATACTATAATTTCCAATGCCATTAGCTATTCCACCTCCATATTACGCTTTAAATGATGACAAAGTGTTTGATGCTATTATAATTTGTTGAATGTGAGATGTTCCGCCGGAAGGAATTGAAGCCAACGAATCTCTTAAGAAACGACCTGCCGGATATTCATTGATAACTCCATAACCACCCATAAGATTCATGACACTCTTTGATGCCCTTACTGCTGCTTCTGTAGAATAATACTTGGCAATGGAAAAGTCCGGCGTTGCCGGTTGTTTAGTATCTTTTTTGCTTGCCGCATAATACAAAAGAAGCTTTGCCGCTTCATATTCGGTACGGATATTTGCTATTTCTAACTGTATTGCCTGCAGTTTTGCTATAGGTTTGCCGTAAAGCATCCTCTCGTTTGCGAATTTAACCGCTTCTTCCAAGCATCCTCTTAATATTCCCACACATATGGCGCTCATACCTGCTCTTCCCACTTCTCCGATGCATGCCATACCGATTTTTGACCCGTCACCCGATTTGCCTATTATATTTGATTCTGGTATTTTCACATTATTCAGTATAAGGTCACCTGTAACAGAGCCTCTAAGACCAAGTTTATGCTCCTTGCGTCCTGTGGAAAAACCTGGCGTTCCTTTTTCCACTATAAATGCGCTTAATCTGTTGCGCCCTCTTTCATCAACGCCCGTAACTGCTGTAATAACGCTTGCATCTGCATTATGATTGGTTATAAAGCATTTGCGCCCATTCAGCACCCATTGTCCGTCGATTAATTCCGCCGTGGTTTTCTGGCCCGAAAAATCCGACCCTCCGCCGGGTTCAGTAACGGCCAAACCGCAAATCTTTGTTCCGGCGCAGAGTTCGGGCAAATATTTTCTCTTCTGCTCATCGCTTCCAAAATCATAAATTGCCGACATACCCAAATGATGGGTCATCAGTGCTATGCCCAGGCCGCCAGAATATCTTGATATCTCTTCAATACATATGGCTCTTTCCACATGACCCATTCCGGCTCCGCCATATTCCTCATCGACAAATATACCATTTATGCCCATTTCACCCATTGTAGGGAACAATTCAATTGGGAAGCAATCCTGTTCATCCCATTCAGCAGCTTTAGGTGCTACTTCAGCCTTTGCAAATTCCTTTACCGACTTGCGCAGCATTTCCTGATCCTCTGTAAATTGAAAAAATTGCATTTTATACCTCCTCTTTAAATCAAGTAGTATTTTTCAATACTTATCGTATAATATTAAAACTATTTAACTTTTACAAAATCATACCCTAATTGAAGCGCTTCTTTATTAGCTTCTACAGCACTACCTTTAAAGGTATCTTCCAAATGCCTGCTGATTTCGTCATAAGATACACTGTCAATTAATTTCAGAACTGTTCCTAAAGCAACGATATTAGCCGACTTTGGATTGCTCATGTCTTCTGCAATATCATTCATGGGAGCCTTTATCACATTTATATCCTGTCTTTGTACTTCTTTTTTGATCATTGAGCTGTTGACTACCAGATATGCTCCCTTTTTTACGCTGTTTTCAAAATCATCCAGTGATTTCTCATCCATAACCAATATGACATCCGCTTCTGAAATAACCGGCGAATCCATACTGTCAGATATTACTATCTGGCAGCTTGTGCGCCCTCCTCTTTTTTCCTGACCATAAGTAGGCGCAAAAGTAACTTTATAACCTTTGCCGGCAGCCACGGTACCAAGTATTTTACCTATAAGCATTATGCCCTGACCGCCTACCCCTGAAAATATTATCTCATTTTTCAATTCCTTTCCACCCCCGAATCCTTAAATACACCGAGAGGGTATATCTTGGTCATTGACGTATCTACCATCTTCAAGCTATCTAAGGGTTTCACACCCCATCCGGTCGGGCATTGAGAAACAACCTCGACAAAGCTTAAGCCTTTCCCATCCATTTGGTATTGGACGCTTTTCTTTATAGCTTTTTTTGCAGCCATAATATTATTAGGGCTGTTCACAGAAACCCTTTCGCTGTAATAACATCCCTCAAAGCTGGATATCAATTCGGCCATGTGAACCGGGTATCCTGAATTTGCTGCTTTTCTGCCATATGGAGAAGTAGCTGTTTTTTGACCCAGAAGGGTTGTGGGAGCCATCTGCCCACCTGTCATTCCAAATATAGCGTTGTTTACAAAGATCACATTAATTTTTTCACCTCTGATAACCGCATGCATTATTTCAGCCATACCCTCTGATACCATGTCCCCGTCCCCCTGATATACAATAACCGCATTATCCGGAAGAGACCTTTTTATACCCGTAGCTACAGCAGGCGCACGGCCGTGCAGTGCGCATATGGAATCCACATTGAAATTCTGGTCCGCATACACGGAACATCCTATCGGCCATACCAAAATCGCCTTTTCAGTTAATTTTTCTTCTTCTAATATTTCAGCCAGCAGCTTGTTAATTATTCCGTGCCCGCAGCCTCCGCAATATGAAAAACTTACATCAGTCAATACTTCCGGCTTCTTGTATACTACCTTCATTACACTCACCTCTCAAACATTAGTACAAGTCATATGTTTTTCATATAAATTACAAATTTCATTGTATAATTCCTTTGGAGTAGGTGTCATTCCACCAAGTCTACCGTAGAAACTAACCTTTCTCTTGTCATTAACCGACAGCTTCACATCTTCTACCATCTGTCCGGCATTTAATTCCGATACAAGGAAATATTTATCTTCATTACCTTTGAATGCTTTTTCCGGGAAGGGCCACAGTGTTATGGGCCTGATCATACCGACCTTCATATTGTTTTCTCTTGCAATCCTTACCGCAGAAAATGCTATTCTTGCCGTGATTCCAAATGCAACTATTATTAAGCCGGCATCTTCGGTTTCGTAACTTTCCCATCTCTGTTCCGCATCTTTCATCTCAGCAAACTTTTCCTGTAGGATCAGATTGTATCCTTCCCATTGCTTCGGAGATTTTGCACATGTTGTAATAACGTTGGCCTTTCTGTTCCTGGCACCTGTCAGCGCCCAGTCAAAATTAGAATCAGGAGTTGTTCTGTCAGGCAGTTCCGCCGATTCCATTACTTTAGCAAGGCCTCCGTCACTGAGGATAAGGACAGGGTTCCTGTACTTATCGGCAAGCTCAAATGCAAGAGGTGCAAAATCCACCATTTCCTGCACGGAATACGGCGCCAGGACAATATTGTTGTAGTCGCCGTGGCCGGCGCCCTTAACCGCTTGGAAATAATCTCCCTGGCAGGCTACTATATCTCCATCGCCGGGTCCCGGCCTCATAACATTTACAAGTACGGCAGGCAGCTGCGCCGAACACATATATGATATTGCTTCCGCGCCCAAGCTTATACCTGGGCCGGATGTCGCCATCATGGCCCTTTTTCCTGTTGCGGCCACGCCGGCCACCATATTTGAAGCCGATACTTCCGTTTCCGCCTGTATGAAAACCCCGTTTTCTTCCGGCATTTTTGCTGCGTAATATTCTAATATTTCACTTGCTGGAGTAATAGGGTACCCGAAATAATATTTACATCCGCATCTGATCGCAGATTCGGCTAATGCCACATTACCTTGGATAAATATTTTTTCTCCCATAATTAAGCCCCCAGTTCCTCAAAATCTCTAATGACCTCAATTGCAGCTTCCGGACACATTCTTGAACATGTCCCGCACGCAATACAGTCTTTCATGCTTACAACAATGGCAGGAAAATAGCCTTTTTTGTTAATACCGGTACTTTCCCCCAAAACTACTTTTTGTGGACAAAAATTAATGCAATATCCACATTCTTTACATTTTTCAGCGTCAATTTTTACTAAATTCACTTATGTTTCCTCCAAAGTTACGTATTATAATATTGTTCAGATTATATGGATAACCTCCAAACTAAAGTCAGAGGTTACCCACCTTATTATTACTCTATTCATGTTTAAAATCAGGGTCCTGTGCACCTCTCTGCTGTTCTTTCCTGACAATAAGCGTTCCTTCAGCTTTTCCTACCAACAACGGTTCAGCCAGAATATTAGCGGCCGATAAGTCAAGATTAGGGTCTTTTGCAAGCTCAATTACTTTGTATGCTTCGAACTTGCACGTTCTTGATGTACTACCCGCCTTTTCTATCCAGCCATAGTATTCAATATAGTCTCCTGAATAAACAGGTTCTAAAAATTCAACGGAGGAATAAGACCTGAACAAACTTTCATCTCCATCATATCTGATACAAAGCTCGGTTCCCACATCACCGAAATAATCTAATATCTTTGAACCGTTAACCAGTTCGCCGGCGTAATGCGCATCGCCCGAACCCATTCTTACTCTTAAAATAACTTTTTTACCTACCATTTTAGATTCTCCTTTAAAAATTTATTATTTTATATTTTTTGCACCTAATTTGATATTTTTTGATGCATCAATAATATAATTCTTTGTGTTTATGCTTAATATTTAACAATACCTTATAAAATATCGTTTTATTTTATCCTGCCTATTAAACAAATAATTTTTCATTATTTTACTGCTTTATTTACAAAATTTATTTTGCTGAAATCTTTATTGAAAAAATTGCTGACATTCATTGCAGACCTGGATCTTACTTCTCTCAATGCAGTTTTTGAGAAAAATCCTGCATGAGGAGTAATAATAACATTGTCAAAATTTAATAATCTGTTATTTTTCTTTGGCGGTTCATCTATTAATACATCTAAGGCCGCCGCTCTTATTTTCTTATTTTCCAGTGCATCAGCCAAATCATCTTCATTGACAAGCTTGCCTCTTGAAGTATTAATAAATATTGGATTTTTAGACATTTTATCGAACTTTTCCTTGTTAAAATAACCTATCGTATCCTTCATTGCAGGAATATGACAGGAAATAACATCTGATTCAGCCAGCAACTCATCTAAACAAACCAATTTTACATCTAATGAATCAGCAAATTCCTGTTTTATATATGGATCATTTGCAATAACCTTGAATCCAAATCCCTGTGCTCTCTTTGCCACAAACTGTGCTATTCTTCCAAAGCCTGCCAAGCCCAGCACCTGTCCTTCAAGCCTATCCATCTCCAAACCTATCTCATAGTTCCATTCACCTTTTCTCACAGATCTGTCATACACTACAATATTTCTGATTGTTGCAAGAATTAATGACATGGTGTGATCTGCAACTTCATGAGCACAATATCCCGGCACATTAGACACAGCAACTCCAAGATTCTCGGCTGTTTTTGCATCAATATTGTCAAATCCGATCGCAGTATTGGAAATAATCTTACATTTTTTCAGGGACTTTAAAACTCTGCCGTTTAGAGGTGCATATTCGGACAAAATAGCATCTGCATCACTGCATTTTTCTATAACTTCCTCTTCTGTTTTTAATTGATATCCTTCAACCGTTGCATCCTTAGGCAAAAATTCTTTTTCAACGTCAATATCTCCCCAGCTGCAATCGGTTATTACTATTTTTAAGCTCATTTTATACTCCTTTTTTAGTAACATATAATGTCACAAGATAACCTATATATATCTATAGCAATAATAATGCCAATTCAAAATAGCAATCAGAATTAAATTACTTCAAGATTGACAAATATAGTAAACACCGGTATTTTCAATTATCCTCGCACTTTTCATACATCTTGTTTCTAAAAAATGCACATAGAAATGGATTATAAAAATTATGCGAAAGAAAATCAATATTAAATTTTTAATACCTTTGCCAACTGATTTCTATTTTGTATTTTATATTAGACAAATTTATTAATAATTTTAGCAATTATACAGGCTTATTAAATTTTTAATACATAATTAATTTTATAATAATTTAGTTGAATATCATAAAAGGTAATCGGATAAATTGCAGCTACATCTGTAAATGCATAGGATGCATATGCAGCAGCCGTATTCCCGTCCATTGTTTGCATTTTTTTTGTCATTATTTCTCTCCTTCCAGTTTAACTATTCCTTTAATGCTTTTCTGTAAGCATATTCATATACATTTATCGATTATCAAACACAAGAGCAAATAGGTACATAAACAGGTCAAGCACACAAACGCAAATTTCTTAATAACTCTTTAGGTAGTGCTGATAAAAATGCATCAAGAAGTTTATCCAATTCATCCGATGTTAATGACAGTTTATCAGATAAAGTATTCATGAAAATTTTCATTATCATGTTAAAAGCCTGAATCCAAGTGTTATCAGACAATTCATCCGAAAAGAAATAGAATGTTTCTCCAATGGTTCGTATATCGCATTCTTTTCGGTTTTCTACCGAAAGTAACATATATCTGGTAAATACAATAGCCGTATGTGCCGTCATTGCATCATAAGACAGAGAATTACACTCTTTGCTCAGCCTGAGGTATGACTTGCAGACCTTGAAGAAAATTTCAATATCCCAGCGTTTGCCATAGATACGAATCGCTTCTTCTTCACTGATTGTCATATCTGTTGTGATAAGAATAAGATAATCTTTTTTCTTGTTTCTGTTTCTAACATATATGACCCTTGCCGGTATGGTATCGTCATCTTTAACAATTGAAATTTCAACGGATAAAAGGTATTTCGAGCGCCCTCTGCGTTTCCTGTTTTGTTTGTATATTTCAATAAGCGGTTGCATTTTTCCATTGTAAAGGAAATGCATTTTGGATGTTTTCTTTACCATTGCGACCACATCAAGAGCTTTTTTCTTGATTGCAATAAGTGATGACGGTGAGCAAAACCAAGTGTCGAACAATACGTGAGAAGCCGCTATACACGCCTTTTTTGCTAAATCTATCAAGGCAAGCATTACGGATGTGGCTTTGGTTCTTGCAATCTTTCTTCTTGAAAACCCGATTGTTCTTTTATCCATTTCGCGTGCTTCGTTGATGCGGCTTTTCTGATTTTCAGAAGATAAAAGGCTCCCGTTAACAGGAAGGAATGTATTTCCGTCTGACCAGCCTAAAGTCAAAAGTCGGAAGCCGTACTTATATTTCTTTTTAGCATGATCATATATCCTTGAAAGAAGTTCAACTTTTTTGGAACTGTAAACAGTGACGAAGGAGAAAAAGTCAAAAAGATTTTAGCAATTGATGGCAAAAC
>ENA-UOOE01001283-UOOE01001283.1-fermentation-metagenome-genome-assembly--contig:-NODE-1283-length-21625-cov-4.783403_pt1 | contig 21625 bp, 16 predicted proteins | sample MGYA00245776_ERZ724021 | MGnify/ENA primary metagenome ERZ724021 (study PRJEB28704, sample SAMN03018321) | fermentation metagenome | biome: anthropogenic terrestrial biome; feature: soil; material... | reverse complement strand
TTCCGGGACGCAGACAACCGGTTCTGATAAGACGAAACCGGTTTCTACAATCGCAAGCGCAACCGTCACCGCGGATGTGCTCCGCCTGCGTCAGGGACCAAGTACCTCTACTGCCATTACCGGCTACCTGCCAAATGGGACTGTTCTCAAGCCTCTGAGCGATGTGCAGAACGGCTGGATTAAAGTCCAGACATCCGGTGGAAAAACCGGCTATGTCAGCGCGGATTTTGTAAAGCTTACTTATACAAGTACAAGCGGTTCCGGCACAGGAACAAGTGGTTCTTCCGGAAATGGCCAGACTACATCAGATATAACAGGGGCTGTTGTCACTGCCGATGTACTCCGCCTTCGTCAGGGACCAGGCACCTCAACCGCCGTCATCGGCTATCTGCCAAATGGGACTGTCCTGAAAGCCCTGAGCGATGTGCAGAATAACTGGATTAAGATTCAGACATCCGGTGGAAAAACCGGTTATGTCTGTGCCGAATATGTAAAACTGGTCCATAGCGGTGAAACTTTACCTTCGCAGTCAAGCGGTAATGTCAAGATTTCCGCTTCAAGCGGGACAATCCCTCAGGGAAAAACCATGTGGATTTCTTCTTCCGGTGTGGATTCCTGGTCCAGCAGCGATCCGTCAGTTGCAACCGTTACAAACGGTTTTGTTTATGCGGTCACACCGGGAAAAGCGCAGATTACGGCATCTTGCGGTTCCTCTAAAGCCGTCTGTTCCATTAGCGTAACGGATGCAGAACCGGTCAGGGAAGCATATGCCTCCCCTAATATCGCCGGTCCAGGCAGCAAGATCACGTTTACTGCTGTAACTGACACTTCGCGTGACGGAGTAGTATTTGACATTGTACAGCCTGACGGATCTAAGAAAGAATTGAAAGCTTCTTCTTCCAAAACAGAAATAACAGATGGTGTGAAAACTGTTGTGTGGACTGTCTGCGCATCTTTCCAGGCAGCAGGCTCCTACTCATTTACAGCGCGTTCTTCTAAAAATGGAACGCTTAGTTCCAGCGGTGTCTCTTCCACTGCACTTGTTTCTTCGCAGACCAGCAGCACAGCAACAACAGATGAATCCCGGCGTGCCAGTGACAAAGTGCTGTCCATGATTGCCAACTGGGAAGGCTACTGTCCACAGGTGTATGCAGATCAGCTTGCTTCCAGCCATGTGCCGACCATCGGCTATGGCGATACGCTGGGTTCCAACGAGCTTTTTTATAACCACCTGAGCCAAACGGAAGCGTGGGCACTTCTGGTAAACAAGGTAAATAATTCTTCTTATACCTCTGAACTGAATCGGATGATTCAGAACCGTCATTATCTGATGAATCAGCAGCAGGCGGACTGCCTGATTGATTTTGCTTATAATGTTGGTGCGGGATATTTCAACAGTTCATCAGGAGCAGATTTCCGTAAGATTATGGACAATGCGGTTGTACCACCGGATATTCCGTCCGCTGGCCTTGCAGCAAAAGTTACATATGGTACTTCTGTTCGTGCAAATCGCAGCCTTTCTTCCGACTCTCTCTGCTATATGCCCAGTGGGACATCTGTTACGGTAGTAGGAAAAGATTTCACCAATACGAAAGACGGCTGGTATCAGGTCCGGCTTTCAAATGGAGCAAAAGGATGGATCAATTCGGGTTATGTGTCACTTTCCAACGCGATCAGCCTGAAACATGACCTGAATTACACCAATGCCTATGCGTTTGGCACGGAGTTAATCCTCTGGAACCAAGCGGGTGGTAAATTCTACGCTGGCCTGTTTTACCGTCGTCTTAGTGAAGCTAACATTTACAATTATGGCGATTATACCATCTGTAATTGCCATAACGTCAACAAGGAATGCAGCCAGTATACTTATCCCCCATCTGCTAGCTGGCTTTTTTAGCTGATTAGTTTTTCTATCTAAAATATGGATTCCCCCGGCGGAAAACCGCCGGGGGAATCTTTTTATTGAGACAAGAAAAAAGGAAGCAACATCACCAAAGGGAACCGCTGCTTCCTAAAGGGAAGACGTCACTGGCTCTTGATGAATTTCCGTGGCTGTCCTCTCACTTCAAAATTACAGAATGACTTTTCCTTCTTTTCCATTGATTACATAATATGCCATGCTGTCTTCCGGTTTAATATAGATTTTGCAGGAATGAATGACTCCCTTGTTGTTGGCATGAAAATCTGCCTTTGCCCGTTCTAAGACATCCGCACACAGGCATTCTCTGCCCGCCCACTGGACATAAATCTCAGGAACTATTTCAGCGGCAACTTTTTTCCGTACAGCTTCCGCTTTTCTCCCGGTCCCCGATAATGCAGCCGCTGTTTTTCTTTTTACCGACATAGCCTTTTTTCCTGTTTCTTCTGCCGCAACAGCCACTTTTTCTTTCATTTCTGAAGCTTTCTCCCCGCCTGCTGCAACTGCTGCCGCAGCTTTTCCTACGGTCTCTTTCGCAACTTCACCTACGGCATGGGATACCTTTTCAATTCCTTTCCCAACGGGCTCCAGCTTTTCTTTTACTTCATTCTCACCGAACTTTTTCATCGTCATACCGCCTCTTTCATTTCCAGGACAACCTGATGTTTTCACCCCTGTTTGTAAGTCCATCCGGCTCTCCTGGCTCAGCCAATATTTCATCTGCTCTCCATTTTAAATTCTTTTCATGGATATTGCAAATAAAAAATGCTGGTTTCAGCAGCAATCCTCCGGATGATTTTCAAGCACTTTCAAATTTGTAATATCCAGAAAAGTAGCAACCAGGACATTTTCATTCACATTTTTCCCCAAATATTTGAGTGATATGTGTAGCCAGCGAACCCGTTCATTGTCTACGGCCATTTTATACTCACATTCTGATTTTCCCTGGCTACTGCAGGCTTCCTGAAACATTTTAAGGAAAAGAGGGCCTGATTCACCACCGGAACAATTTCCGGAATTATACCATGCCTTTATCACACTCTCACCATAGCCAAACCATTTATTAAATGTGCTGTTCACCCAAAGGAGGTGATAGTCACAGCCGTCAAACTCATAAATGGCAAGTGGAACCTGCACGGCGTTGAAAATACGTTCTGCCCGGTGGTTCGGAGACCACTCTTCTCCGGTCGGTTCCAAACTGCGCTTTGGCAGATAAGCCGCTGAAGGACTGCCCGCTTCATGTAAAAGCTTTTCATACTCCGGGGCTGGCATCGGACGTGCAAAGAAAAAGCCCTGAACATAACCACAGCCGATACTTCGGAGAAAATCCGTCTGCTGCTGTGTCTCAACGCCTTCCATAATAACCGGAAGGTGAAGCCAGCCAGCCATGCGAATAACGGAGGCAAGAATTTTTTCGCTTCGCCCATCTCCGGAGTTCCCTGAAAGAAAATTCATATCAATCTTCAGAACATCGACATTGATATCTTTCAGTGCTGTCAGGGAAGAGTACCCATTCCCAAAGTCATCCATCATGATAGTAAAGCCAAGCTGCTGCAACCTGAACACAGTATTTTTCATTACATTTGGATTGTCCATATAGGCACTTTCCGTCAGCTCCAGGTTCAGCAGAGACGGTGGGATTCCATGCTTTTTAACAAGGTTATCAAAGATTGTTACAAGATTTGGGTTATACAAGTTGACACGCGACACATTAACAGAAATCGGCATCGGGTTCAGGCCCTCGTCAATCCATTTTCGCAAAAGGCCGCAGACTGTATCCCACATATAAAAATCAAGTTTCCCAATGAAGCCGTTTCTCTCAAAAACAGGGATAAAAGTCCCCGGCGAAATCACCCCGTAAACCGGGTGGATCCAACGCACCAGGGCTTCTGCCCCACAGGGGCTGTCCACGCCAAGGTTGTATTCCGGCTGAAAATAGACGGCAAACTGCTTCTCATCAAGCGCATGCTGCATTTCACTGACAATACGGTGTTCCTGCAATGACCTTTCATTCATCGCTTTATCATAATAGATCAGGCAGGCATTGTAACGGCGCTTGCAAATCTGCGCTGCCATGGAAGCTTTTGCATACATGCTTTCCACCGGTCTGGAAGGATTTTCAATTACATAGGCACCAACGGAAGGCTCTGCAAAGAAGCTGTGGTTATACTCGGAAAGGCAGCGCTTCATCTCGTTGACCTGGCTGTTCAACGTATCTCTGTTGAACGGCTCGCAAAGGCAGAAGATATCTGCCATAATATGCCCATAGATGCAATGAGGAAAAAAGCGGTTGATGCTTTTAATCTGGTTGGCAATATACCGCAGGAACCTGTCCCCATCTTTTTCACCCCAGAAGGTATTGAACAGGCTAAAACGGTTGATATCGAACCGGACAAACACAAATGTTTCATCCGGGTGCTCATCCAGCATTTTCCTGATTTCACGAAAACATTTTGCCCTGTTATAAAGACCGGTTAAAGGATCGTGCTCGGCCATATACTGCATTTGATCAAGCAGGCACATTCGGCTGCGTGCAACCGCATTTTTCAGCCGGCTCAAAAGGATCTTCGGACGATAAGGTTTGGAAATAAAGTCCCATGCTCCAAGGTCAAGGGCCCTCTGCTCAGACTCGGCATTAGTATCATCCGTCATAACAATAATCGGCAGGCCGGATATACCTTCTTCCTTGATGGCTCTCAAAAAATTATAGCCATTCATAACCGGCATATTCAAGTCGAGAAGGACAGCGGAAATGCTGCTGTTTCCCTTTTGAAGAATTGAAAGTGCTTTCTCTCCATTCTCTGCTTCTTTTACATCGTATTCTGGGGACAGAATGCCCTTTAAAACTTCCCGATTGGCTTTCTGATCCTCCACAATTAAAACAGTCTGTCTTCTGCAACCGCTCATTATTTCATCTCCACAGCTCGCAGAATCTTCCGTATTCCTAATTTTATCTTTCCAACCGGTTTTTCTGCAGTTTCAAAAATCCGCGTAATTAAATCTTACCATATTCTGCTTTAAGCGCAACCTGAAACTGTAGTATTTTTTCGGTCCGGTTTGTAAAACTATAACTTACAGGACTACAATATATATCGGACATTTAAAAGAAAAATAAAGCAAAAATGTAACACTCTTAAAGAGAACTCCAAGATTCAGTAAGCTGAAAATTCTGCTTCCGAGCAAGAATAACGGGTCTCTGGAAAAGGCACCTGTTATAAGCATGGCAGGGAAATTTTCATGGACAGTTCTTTCCCCCTGCTCCGGTAAAAAAAGCTTGCATTTAGCGCACAAATCTGATAGGATATATCTGTTACTTTGCGAGCAGTCCTTTTGAAGGAGGTGCAGATAGATGGCAAAATGTGATATTTGCGGCAAGGAAGTTGCTTTCAGCAAACAGGTTTCCCATTCGCACAGGCGTTCCGGAAGAACCTGGAAAGTCAATGTAAGGCGTGTTAAGGCGATTGTTAATGGTTCCCCGAAAAGGATTTACGCCTGCACCCGTTGCCTGCGCTCCGGAAAAGTGCAGCGTGCTGTTTGACAATAGGGTTCTGGCTTCGGCTATAAAGCAAAGCATCTTTTTTAGGAAAAGGTGCTTTGCTTTTTCATTATCCGCAGCTTATCTGCCCGGAAAGTTACCAGCTTCTTGCTGAAAGGAATATTTTTTGCTATAATCTAGGTATGAAATATCCATATTTTCCGGCTTTTCCGAAGAATATTTAAACAGGCGGTGCCAGACATGAACAAAAAACAATATCCAAAGGTCGCTGCCGTAATTGATATTGGGTCCAGCGACCTAAGCCTTTCTATTTCCCAGCTAAAAAAAGGACAGGTCAGCAATCTTGACCGGCTTGTCTACCCTTTATCCCTCGGGCACGAAGTCTTTACAGAAAAGAAAATCAGCTATGAATGCCTCCGCGAGATGAGCCATGCACTCAGCGGTTTTACTGCCCTAATGAAAGAATATGGTGTCACTCAGTACCGCGCCGTAGCAACAACTGCACTGCGCGAAGCAGAAAACCGCGCATTCGTTCTGGATCAACTGAAAGTTCAGAACAACCTTGAAGTAAAAGTCCTGGAAGCAGACCAGGAAAAAACCCTGATTTATTTTGAAATTCTCTCAGCCCTACAGGATGCTGGTGTGCTCGAACCCGGATGCTCCCTTTTTGCCTATATTGGCTCCGGCACAATCGGCACCGCCGTCTACAATGGCAGTGTAATGGTTTATTCTCAAAATATTCCCATTGGGGCATTAAAACTTCACGACATGCTCAGCACGATTCAAGAGCAGACAGACGACTTTGGTACGGTTGCTGAGGAGTACCTCAGCTCCAGTCTTGGCTTTCAAGGCATCTCACGATTTGATATCCGCAACATCATTCTGACTGGGAACGACATGCCTCTGATTGCGCAACTCTGTGGATCGGAGCAGATAGGTAAAATTAACCGGATTCCTGTAGAAAAGCTGAATGATTTCTACCGCTCTATCCGTTCACTCCGTCCGGATAAAATTGCACAGAGCTACAGTATCTCCGAAAGCTCAGTGGAAACCCTCTACTCCGCTCTTGCCATCTATATGCAGCTTATTGGAAAAGCAAAGGCAAAGCAGGTTTTTTCACCTCAGGTAAACCTGTGGGATGCAGTGATGCGCCTGTTGCTTATTCCGAAGCGGCTGCGCGAATATAATGAGTATGTTCGCCGAAATGCAATTTCCTGTGCAAACCATATTGCGGAGAATTACTCCTGCGACCGTGCACACAGTGAAACCGTCCGAAAAATTGCCTGTACGATTTTCGACCGTCTCAAGCCGGTGCACGGCATGGGGCCAACCCAGCGTCTCGTGCTTGAGCTTGCAGCCATCCTGCATGAAAGCGGCCATTATGTATCTGTGAACGACCACTTGCTCGCAAGTTTTGATATTATCCGGCATACTGACATCTATGGCATCCCAAATCGGGATATCCTGCTTGCCGCCTATGTTGCACGGTATAATGAATATGCCGTTCCGAATTTCAGGGGCCTTGAGTATGTTGCCATGACGGAAGCAGACCGTACAAGTATTGCAAAGCTCGTTGCTATCTTCCGCCTTGCAAATGCCCTTGACAAATCGAGGAAGCAAAAAATCAAGGGGGTTAAAGTCAAGCTGATGAGTGACCAGATGCTTGTTTCCGCCCAGAGCAATGAAAACCTTTTTCTGGAAAAATGGGCTTTTGAACAGTGCGGTGCCTACTTCAAAGAAGTCTTTGGGCTTTATCCAGTGCTGAAAATCAGGCAGAGCCTCATCTGACGCCTTGAGAATGGAGGTCAATAACGATCATGTGCGAAAAAAACGTACCGGAAACGAATTCCATCCCCTACTATAACCGTGAGCTGAGCTGGATGGACTTTAATGCCCGCGTGCTGGAGGAAGCTTTTGAAAAAGAAAATCCGGTGATGGAGCGTGTCCGCTTTCTCTCTATTACGGCAAGCAACCTGGATGAATTTTTTATGGTGCGCGTTGCAGGTGTCATGGAACAGGTAAGCGGCAACGTCACTTCGCCGGATCCCAGCGGGATGACTCCGGCTGAACTTTATCCCGCGCTCTCGGAAAAGATTCACCAGTTCACAGAAAAGCAGTATTCTTGCCTGCACCGCTCCATTGTCCCTGCCCTGGAAAAAGCAGGCATTGCATTCCTGACTCCAGAGCAGATGAATAGAGAGCAGTCCGATTATATCTCAAAATACTTCAGCAAGGTCCTGTTCCCCGTACTGACACCGCTCGCTGTAGACCGCAGCCGCCCATTCCCGGTCCTTGCTAACAAAAGCCTCAACCTTGCCGTTCGGTTGGAGGGCAAGGAAGAAGAGGAGGGCTGCTTTGCCGTTGTCCAGGTCCCAGCTATCCTTTCCCGCTGTCTGGAGCTTCCAGCCAGCGGCGGGGAACGCCGCTTTGTCCTGCTGGAAAACGTCATTATGCACTTCATCGAGCAGCTCTTTGAGGAAAGGAAAATCTTTTCTGTCTGCCCGTTCCGTATTACGCGTGACAGTGACCTTGATATTGACGAAGAATCCGACGATCTAATGAGCGAGATTCAAAAATCCATTAAAAAGCGAAAGCGCGGAGTACCCGTTCGGCTGGAAATCCTCCAGACTTGCGACCCAGCTACCAAAAGCTTCTTGACCGAAATGCTGGATGTAGACGATGAAAGCATCTATGAGCTTACCGGGCCGCTCGACCTGACATTCCTTGCAAAGTTTGCCAATCTTTCCGGCTGTGAATCCATGTGCTTTAAGCCTATTATGCCGGTCTTCCCGCCGGCGGATTTCTGGGGATGCAGCGATATTTTCGAGGCTATCCGCAAAAAAGACCGCATGGTTCACCACCCTTATGAAAGTTTCGACATTGTCGTTGATTTTATCCGCGCAGCGGCAGAAGATGAAAACGTTCTTGCTATCAAGCAGACGCTGTACCGTGTGAGCGGCCATTCCCCCATTGTTGCAGCCCTGATGCGTGCAGCGGAAAATGGCAAGCAGGTTACTGTCCTTGTAGAACTGAAAGCCCGTTTTGATGAGGAAAACAACATCCTGTGGGCAAAAAAGCTGGAAAGTGCCGGCTGCCATGTAATCTATGGCCTCGCAGGCCTGAAAACCCACTGCAAGATTTCGCTTGTCGTCCGCCGTGAGGAAGACGGCATCCGGCGTTATCTGCACATGGGCACGGGAAATTACAATGACACGACTGCAAAAATTTACACCGACCTTGGCCTTTTTACCTGCAAGGAACCCTATGGCATGGATGCCAGCAATCTCTTTAACGTGCTGACCGGCTACAGCCGCCCTCCGGAATACAACAAATTTGTTGTTGCACCGCACGGAATGCGCGATTTTTTTGAATATATGATCCGCAGTGAGGCAGAAAATGCCCGTAAGGGCCTTCCGAGCGGTATTACAGTTAAAATCAACTCCCTTGTCGACCAGGAAATCATTTCCCTGCTCTATGATGCAAGCCGGGCGGGCGTAAAAATCCATTTGATTGTGCGCGGTATCTGCTGCCTGATCCCCGGCCTTCCTGGAATCAGTGAAAATATTGAGGTCATCAGTATTGTAGGGCAGCTTCTCGAGCACAGCCGCATCTACCGCTTTGAGAATGCCGGAAATCCGAAAATCTATTTTGGAAGTGCAGACTGGATGCCGCGCAACCTCGACCGCCGGGTTGAACTTGTCTTCCCTGTGGAAGATTCCGACTTAAAACAGCGTGCGTTTAAGATTCTGAACCTTCTGCTGAGCGACAACATCAATGCACGGCGGATGCTGAGTGACAAAACTTATGTTCACATTGACCGGCGCGGAAAGGCCTCACGCAACTGCCAGACGGAATTCAGCCTGCTTGCACATGAGGCGGTGAAAAAGCTTGCTGCACAGGACCGGGATAAACCGCTGCGGCCACTCCACAGTCCGCATATGGACGAATAAACGTTAGAAAAAGTTTCAAAATTAGGAAGGGAATCCGGCTGCCGAAAAGGCGGCCTTGCCTCAATGAAAATCATACCGTTACTTTTCTGAAAAGGGTGTGGGAATATGCAAAAAATCGGAATACTCACCAGCGGCGGAGACTGTCAGGGCCTGAATGCTGCCATCCGCGGGCTGGGCAAAGCGCTAATTGGTGCATTCGGCAGCGACGTGGAAATTTTCGGCATTGAAGACGGATACCGCGGACTAATTGAGGGCAGCTATCACAAAATGACAGCGCACGATTTTTCAGGCATTATCAATCTCGGCGGCACTATTCTTGGCACCAGCAGGCAGCCTTTCAAGCTGATGCGCGTCATTGACGATAATAACGTTGACAAAGTGCAGAGCATGAAAGATAACTACAAAAAGATGGGGCTCGATTGCCTCGTCATTCTCGGCGGCAATGGAACGCACAAAACCGCAAACCTCCTCGCCGAGGAAGGGCTCAACATTGTAACCCTGCCAAAAACCATTGACAACGACGTCTGGGGAACAGACGTCACGTTTGGTTTTCACAGCGCTGTGACTGTGGCTGCGAATGTGCTGGACTGCATCCATACGACAGCAACTTCCCATGGGCGCATCTTTATTGTGGAAGTCATGGGCCATAAAGTAGGATGGCTGACGCTCTACGCAGGCATTGCTGGAAGTGCGGATGCAATCCTGCTCCCGGAAATTCCCTATAAAGTGGAAAACATTGCAAAAATGATTGAACAGCGCAGCAAAGCGGGCAAGCGCTTCTCAATACTTGCCGTTGCAGAAGGTGCCATCTCCGAAGCAGAATCCAAAATGAGCAAAAAAGAACTGAAAACAAAGCGGACAGCAGAAACCTATCCATCTGTCTCCTACCGTCTGGCACAGGAACTTGGTGACATTACCGGACATGAGATCCGTGTCACGGTTCCCGGCCATATTCAGCGCGGTGGCAGTCCCTGCCCTTACGACCGTATTCTTTCCACCCGGTTCGGCGTGGCCGCAGCAAGGCTCATCGAAGAAAAGAAGTATGGCTATATGGTTGCCATGCGGAATAACCGGATCGTCCCAGTCCCGCTCAGCGAGGTGGCAGGCAAACTGAAAACCGTTCCGCTTGACAGCGAGGTAATCCAGACAGCGCGGGACATCGGTGTAAGCTTTGGGGATTAAAGTGCATCCCGGGCAAAAATTAAAAAGACAGGCTGCTTTTAACTAAAAAAGCAGTCTGTCTTTGATATCCGCTAGCAAGTTAAAAGGACTCATGGTTGAGCCGTGCTAAAAGGGGCAGACCGCTTTTCTTCATCCGGCAGTGTAGAAAGCCGGCAGCTTTCAGCGGGTTGGTGGATTACCTTAATTTCAGTGCCGGGGCACAAACAGCATACGGCGGCAGAAATAGCCGCAACCACTTCTTCCGGGATATCCCCTTTTAAAGTTGGCATGTCAGCTTGAGAAGCTGCTTTGCTCCGGGCAGAACGGAGTTCTTCATTTAGGTTTGCAATCTTCCGGATTAGTACTAGAAGAATAACCACAACCGCCGCAAAACATGCAATCACAATTTGATTCATGTTGCACTCCTCCCTTGTCCGAGATTACAGCATTATTATAGCCGTCCGGGGCACTAAATACAAGGAACGCGCACCGCTTTCCTTGCATCCGGCCGGATGATAAATTATAATGGAATTCATAAGTTGGTGAATGAATGAGAGGTGAGGTTGAGTGACAAATGATGAGTTCCGGAAATCTTTTCGCTTTTCCTTTCATAACAGCCTCGGGCTTGCCGTGTACAGTTGCGGTGTGCAGAAATGCGCTCCCTGCCATTCGTGGGGCCCTGCTGTGCGTGACCATTACCTCATTCACTGTGTTGTTTCCGGCCACGGTGCTTTCTCATGCAAAGGCAAGCAGTACCCTCTGTCAGCGGGCGACGGTTTTGTTGTTGTACCGGATCGGATTGTTTCCTATGCAGCAGACCACAAAGATCCCTGGGAATACTGTTGGGTTGGATTCAACGGAACTGACGCAAAGCGCCTGATGGATTTGACCGGCCTGCTTGACGGTGAGCCGGTATTCCATATGAGCGACAAGGGACCGGAAAATATTCTGATCGACCTTTGCAACCGTCCTGTCTCTACGCCGGCAGACAATGTGCGTATGGAAGCCGGGCTGCTTGAATTTCTCGCCGAGCTGATGGACCATTTTGGGAAGCATGCAGCACCTCTTGGGAATGGTTATGAATACGTCCAAAAGGCAATTCGGTTTATTGACTATCACTATTCCATGGACATTGGTGTAAGTGATATTGCCGCAAGTGTTGGGATTAGCCGGAGCCATCTTTACCGACTTTTTATCCGGCATGTTTCTATGCCGCCCAATGAATATCTTGTCCGCTACCGTGTCAGCAAAGCGGCTGCGTTACTGGAAAGCGGACGGCTGACTGTCGGCGAAGCAGCCTTCTCCGCCGGGTTTCCAGACCAGCTTTATTTTTCACGTGTCTTCAAAAAATATATGGGCATGCCGCCAAGCCACTATCTTGCTGCGAGTTTGACCCGCGGCAAAGAGGAGAAACCAAAATGAGCGAAGCTACTGACAACATTATAAAATGGGTCAAGGAAATCGAGGGTTCCAAAGCCGTGGAGTGGGACCGCCTGCCGGAAATCTATCTCTACATGGATCAGGTTCTGACTTATATGGACAAACAGCTCCACCTTTACGAGCGCGACGAAAGCACTTGCCTCCTGACATCCAGCATGGTTAACAATTACGTAAAGGATGGTGTGCTTCCCCGGCCGTCCCAAAAAAAATATTCCCGTGAACACTTGGCAATCCTGACCGTTATTTGTCTCTTGAAACAGGTCCTTTCCATTCAGGACATTGCTTTCCTGACAAAGGCCCTGCTGAAGAACGCTTCCAACAGTGAGATGTACAACCGGTTTTGCGAAGTGCAGGAAGAAGCAATGCGCGAAGTTTGTGATCGAGTGAAGAAAGCAGCCCCGGAAGACGAACCCGGTCTGATGCGTCTTGCGATTGAACTTTCTGTTGAAGCAAATGCGCGTCGCACTGCTTCGGAACGGATTCTGAGTGAAATTTCCGCAGCAGAGAAAAAGCGGGCTGAGGAAAAATATGAAGAAGGAAAGGAAAAGTCAAGGAAAAAATAACTGCCGGATTTCAGACTGTAAGAAGTTCTGACACAATCTCACTGACATTCGTGCTGTGGGAGCCTTTAATCAGGACGGTGTCACCGGGCAAAAGTATTTTCTTTAAAGCTAAAATAGCTTCGGCATTGTTTTCACAGACATGGCATTCCATATCCGGATTGACGGAATGCGCTCCGTCTGCGATTGCCTTTGCTTCCGTGCCAACCGTAACAAGTGCATTTACACCAGCCTTTGCGGCGAAAGCGCCAACCTCAAAATGTCCCTGCCGCGAATACTTACCGAGTTCCAGCATATCTGCAAGGACAGCAATCCGCCTGCCGGAACGGAAGCCGCACAGTACATCAATGCTGCTTTTCGCTGCATCTGGACTGGAATTATAAGAATCGTCAATCACCGTAATGCCGGCGCCCGTCTTTCGGATTTGCATCCGCATAGAAGGCGTGCGGTAGCCGCTCAGGGCAATGGCGGCTTTCTCCAGTGGGACACCCAACACAAAAGAGACGGCAAGCCCCGCAAGCGCATCCAAAACGCTGTGGATGCCTGGAACAGGAAGGGTAACCTGCGCCGACTTTCCGTCTGGCGCTTTGGCTTGGAATTTACAGGACTTTTCCCCAAGCCGGATATTTTCCGCCCGAAAATCGCATCCGGAACGCGTACCGTAGCAGACCGTGCGGAACGGCATTTTTCCGTGAAGAGGCATCAGCATGGGATCATCACCATTCAGGAACAACACGGAGCCTTCATGAAAACAGTCGGTAATATGCAGCTTTTCTGCCCTGATGTTTTCCCGGGAGCCAAGATTTCCGATATGTGACAGTCCAATATTGGTCATCACCGCATAATCAGGAGCAGCGACAGCCGCAATACGGGACATTTCTCCAAATTCACTCATGCCCATTTCAATAACGGCCGCATCATATTCCGGCGAAAGGCGGAACATTGTAAGCGGCAGGCCAATCTGGCTGTTCTGGTTGCCCTCGGTCTTTACAACACGCATCCCTGAAGATACGGCAAGTGCTGTCATTTCTTTTGTCGTTGTTTTTCCGACACTCCCTGTAATGCCAACGACTGGCCCGCGGAATCGGCGGCGCCAAACAGCAGCAGCTTTCCGGAGCGCTTCGCGTGTATCCTGAACGGCAATCAGGGCACCGGCACCTCCGGCAGCCTTTTCCGGCTCCTGCGTCAGGGCTGCCGCTGCACCGGCAGAAAATGCTTTTCCAATATAGCGGTGGGCGTCGGTCCTTTCGCCGACAATCGGCACAAACAGGGCGCCTGGCCCTACCTGCCTGCTGTCTATGGCAATGGACAATATTTCTGTCTCTTTAGCGCCTCTGATGACTTTCCCTCCGCAGGTTTCCGCAAAATCTTTGACTGTTATTTTCATCATTGCAATCCGCCTTTTTATCTGCCGCCGGCCGCTTCAGACTTTTCCCGCAAGAATATCTGCAACGACCTCACGCTCGTCGAAATGATGCTTAACACCCCGGGTTTCCTGATAATCCTCATGGCCTTTCCCCGCCAGAACAATAATATCGCCATCCTGCGCATGTTCCATGCAGTATTGAATGGCCTTCTTCCGGTTTGGAATCACCACATAGCTTCCAGTCGTCTTTTTCAGGCCGACTTCGATATCCGCAATAATATCCATGACATTTTCAAAGCGGGAATTGTCTTCCGTTACAACCGTAAGGTCTGCAAGCCTTCCGCTGACCTCTCCCATCTCAAAACGGCGGGCGCGATCACGGTTCCCTCCCGCGCCAAACATGCAGATTAAACGGTGCGGACGATACTCGCGCAGGGTAGTCAGGATATTTTCCATAGCAAGAGCATTGTGCGCATAGTCAATCAGTAATGTGTAATTCCCGGGAACGTTGACCGGTTCCACCCGGCCCTTGACCTTAACAGTATTAAGCCCTATGCGGACAGCCTCCTTGCCAACCCCAAAATGCAGGCAGACGGCAATGGCAGCCAGCGCATTGTAAACGCTGAAACGCCCGGGGATGCAAACATCCACACCATAGTCTGCACGGCCGGAAAGGTTAAAGTGGGCACCGAGATAGCCGGGACGTGATATCAGTTCCCCGCCGGAAGCGCGAAGCTGTGCCTCCGGTGAAAAGCCATAAGTCTCTACCGCGCAGGTATGGCCCGCAGCAATCCCCTCCCAGTTTTTATCGTCAATATTAAAGATTCCAGTCCTGCAACGGCGGAACAGCATGCTTTTGCATTCCATATATTCCGCTACATTCTTGTGTTCCTTGCCGCCGATATGGTCCGGCGAGAAATTGGTAAACACGCCATAGTTAAAGGTAAATCCATCTACCCGGTGATCCCTAAGGCCGATGGAGGAAGCCTCCAACACAGCGGCCTTGCAGCCGTCATCCGCCATGACGCGGAGATATTTCTGCACATCATAGGAGTCCGGTGTTGTGTTGTCGGTTGGGACCAGCCTTCTGCCGCAAATCGCACCATTGGTGCCGATTACACCGGTTTTAATTCCGCCCGCCTCAAGGATGGAACGGATCATATAAGTTGTCGTCGTTTTCCCTTTCGTCCCGGTGATGCCAATTACAGTCATGCGCTCTGCCGGGTGGCCAAACCAGGTGGCAGAGATCTGTGCCATGGCTTCTCGCGTATCCGTCACCATAACAAATGATGCGCCGCCATGTTCTGCCGGCTCCTGCGCTATAATTGCTGCTGCCCCCGCTGCCGCTGCCTGCCCGGCAAATTTATGGCTGTCAACTTCGGAACCGTGAAGGCAAATAAAAAGGCTTCCGGGCTTTACCTTACGTGAATCATAGACAATATCCCTGATATCGACTTCTTCCGGCCCCTCGCAGGTATGCGGAATCCCGTCTAGTAAATCCTTTAAAAGCATGGTCTCTTTCCCCCTGTTCTTGCAGGCCCGGCAGCAGCGCCGAATCCCCGCGTAAAATGATACAATACTTGCAGGGCGCTGTCAATCGAATCAACTCGAAGCAAAATTTATTTAAGCGAAAATGGCATTCAAGAGAATATTAAAAAAGGTTAAAGTTGTTATACATTATCGCACTTTTGGCTTAAATATAGACACTTTTTGTCTTTTGTATAGATACAAACTATCAAAATAATGATAATATTAAACTGTAATGCTGATAGCTATTCGGCAACGTGCTCGAAGGGCTGAGAAGGAGAGAGTAAAATGGCTTCTACAATCGGTGAAAAACTTGAGGTTTTCGGATTAAAGCAGGCCTTAAAATACCTCGACAGCAACCCGCAGGAAAACGTTCCGAAAATCGTTTCCTGGCTTCGTAAACTAGACAAAGATAACTTGTACACAAATACATACAACATGCTCGATAAAATCATGAAGGATCCAGACAATAACTGGAACAAACTGATTCAGAGTGTCTATACAACGATCGATCCCGATGTGAGAAAACGTACTTTTGAGAATTTTATCGTGCATTCTGCTATTGTTGGCACACAGCGTAAGAACAGGCTTTCTGCAAAGTATGACTGCAATATTCCATGGGCTATCCTGATGGATCCGACTTCCGCCTGCAATCTGCACTGCACCGGCTGTTGGGCAGCAGAATACGGCAACAAGCTGAACCTAACCTATGATCAGCTCAACAGTATTGTAAAGCAGGGAACTGACCTAGGTACCTATATGTATATCTTTTCGGGTGGCGAGCCGCTCGTCCGCAAGGATGACATTATCCGGCTCTGTGAAGCAAATCCGGACTGTGAGTTCCTTGCTTTTACCAATGCAACCCTGATTGACGAGAAATTCGCCGATGATATGCTCCGTGTAAAGAACTTTGTGCCGGCAATCAGCATTGAAGGTTTTGAAAAGGAGACTGATTTCCGCCGCGGCCAGGGTACTTACGCAAAAGTAATCAAGGCCATGAAGCTGTTGCAGGAAAAGAAACTGCCGTTTGGCGCTTCCCTCTGCTACACGAGCAAGAATGCTGAAACCATTGGCAGCGAAGAGTACATTGATTTTCTGATTAGTCTTGGCTGCAAGTTTGCTTGGATTTTTACTTATATGCCTGTTGGCGTAGATGCTGTGCCAGAACTGATGGCTACTGCCGAGCAGCGCAAGTTTATGTATGACCAGATTCGTAAATTCCGTTCGACAAAGCCGATTTTCACCATGGATTTCTGGAATGACGGTGAATATGTAAATGGCTGCATCGCCGGAGGAAGAGATTATCTGCATATCAATGCAAACGGTGATATTGAGCCGTGCGCCTTTATCCACTATGCGGATTCCAATATTAAAGATAAGACGCTGCTTGAGGCATATCAGTCTCCTCTGTTTATGCAGTATCGCCGTAACCAGCCATTTAATAAAAACATGCTTCGTCCGTGCCCGTTGCTTGATAATCCGGGCCGCTTAACTCAGTTGGTAAAGAAATCCGGTGCCAAGTCTACTGACCTGACACATCCGGAAGATGTTGAAGAGCTGAGTGCAAAATGTGTATCCGCTGCAAAAGCATGGGCGGCCGTCTCAAAGGAGATTTGGGACAATAGTGAAGGCCGTGAGCGTTCTGAAGAAAAACTTCAGAAAGAATTGGATGAAAAGGCCGAGATTCGTCAAAGGGTTGGCAAAACCGAATAAAACAATTTATCTTTTTCCTTTTCCATAAAAGAATCCCCCGGTGGTCTAAATTGGACTGCCGGGGGATTCTTCAATGAAAAGCTACTTCAGAGGCCCAGATCCCTTTGGGCCTGTTTAAGTTGTCTGATACGGTCTTTATAATCGGGCAGTATCTTTTCCACTTCCGCATAGAATTTTGGTCCATGATTTTTCTGGTGGATATGCGCAAGTTCATGGACGACAACATAATTGGCAGCTTCAGGCGGCAGCAACGCAATATGCCATGAAAAGCACAGGCTGTTTCTGCCGTTGCAGGAACCCCATTGCTTCGCTGCAGAAGTGATTTTGACAGCGGAAGGCATTACTCCCATCCGCGGCGCATAACAGGTGACAGCATTTGACACAATTTCTTCTGCCTGCATGCGGAATGCAGCAATTTCCTCAGGTGAATACTGTCTGGCATTCTTTTGGCGTTCCCTAAGCAAGGCAATCTGCTTCTGAATCCATTTTTTATGTTTTTCCACAATGGCACAAGTTTCGGCGCTGCTTAAAAAGTATGGCGCCTTGATGATTACCTGTGGGCCTTCCACTACAGTAAGCATTATCGTCTTTCGGGACGAGTGCAGAATAGTTATAGAATATTCCATAAAAACTGCCTCCGGACTGAAAAGGGAACCCCTTATAAGGGGTTCCCCTTTTCACAAACACAACAGGATTTATTTGACCAGTTTTTTAATTTCGTCGGCAAAATCCTCTTTGCGTTTTTCAATTCCTTCGCCGCACTCATAACGTGCAAAACCGGTAATCTGAATCGTGCTGCCAAGCTCTTTCGCAACCTGAGCCGTGTACTGCTTGACGGAAATTTTATCTTCCTTAATAAAGGCCTGATCAACAAGGCAAACTTCTTCGTAAAATTTATGGAGCCTGCCATTTACAATTTTCTCAGCAATTGCGGCTGGTTTCCCGGAATCAAGAACCTGCTGTTTGAGGATTTCTTTCTCATGGGCTACAACATCAGCGGGTACCTTGCTTTCATCAAGATACTGCGGGGAAATGGCAGCAACCTGCATACAAATATTTTTTGCATATTCCTTAAATTCAGGTTTTGCAGCAATTTCTGGAGTCGTATCAAAACTTGTAATGACACCAATCTTGCCATCAGCATGAATATAGGCACCGATTGTTCCTTCCAATAGCTGAAAACGGCGGATTTTAATATTCTCCCCAATTTTCAAAATAATTTTCTTTAGAAGGGCATCGACTGTCTCATCGGAACCAACAGCCTTGCACTTGAGAAGGGCATCTACATCTGCCGGCTTACAGGCAAGCACTGTTCCAGCACATGTTTTGACAAAATCGCGAAACAGGGCATTTTTAGCGACAAAGTCCGTCTCTGAATTTACTTCAATTACAACACCGGCAGTTCCTGCTTCATTTGTCACTGCATAAGACACACCTTCAGCCGCAATGCGTCCGGCTTTCTTTACAGCGGCCGCAAGGCCCTTTTCACGCAGAAAATCAATCGCCTTATCCAGATTACCGTTAGAAGCAACAAGGGCCTTTTTACAGTCCATCATGCCGCAACCGGTCTTTGCACGAAGCGCTACTACGTCTTTCGCACTAAAAGCCATAATTCCTCACAATCCTCTCGCATTTCGATGACTTTATTTTGCAGCTTTTTTCTCCTCGGTTTCTTCCTCTTGTGCAGTTGCTTCCTTTTCGTCCGCGGCAGCCGCACCCATCTGGCCTTCCCTGCCTTCAATAATGGCATTTGCCATAATTTCTGAAATCAGCTTCACAGCACGGATTGCGTCATCGTTGCCCGGAATTACATAGTCAATTTCATCAGGGTCACAGTTAGTATCAACAATGGCAATAATTGGTATATCAAGTTTCCTTGCTTCAGAGACTGCGATATGCTCTTTGCGCGGATCAACAATAAACAAAGCGCCGGGCAGTTCTTTCATATCCTTAATACCACCGAGATATTTTTCTAGTTTGGCAATTTCAAGTTTCAGCTTGCCGACTTCCTTCTTCGGGAGCAGGTCGAATGTTCCGTCTTCCTCCATCGTCTTAAGCTGGTTCAGGCGGTCAATTCTGCGGCGGATTGTACGGAAATTGGTAAGCATACCGCCAAGCCAGCGGGCATTCACATAAAAAGCACCCGCACGCTCAGCTTCCGTTTTAATGGAATCCTGGGCCTGCTTCTTTGTCCCAACGAACAGGACCGACTTGCCGTTCATAGAAAGGTCACGCACAAAGTTGTAGGCTTCATCGAGCTTGCGGACTGTTTTTTGCAGGTCAATAATATAAATGCCATTGCGCTCTGTAAAAATATACGGAGCCATTTTCGGGTTCCATCTTCTGGTCTGATGACCAAAATGGACACCAGCTTCAAGAAGCTGTTTCATGGACACTACTGCCATAATCAAAAACCTCCTTGGTTTTTCCGCCGCCGCGCTGAAATTTTGGCGATAAAACCCGTTTTGCGGGCACCGTTCGCCGGCGTGGCGTGTGAGTTACATGGATATTATATCATAATCATAAGGATATTACAAGAAAAAGCACACGGTACCGGCCCCGCATTCCGGCAGGCAAAAGGCGAAAAAGCTATCGAATCTTCCTGTGGCAAACAGGCTATTCCAAGCTAGTTTGAAAGGCCTCTGGGAAAAGCCCGGAACTTGAAATCGGCTCCCCGCCGAGGCTCAGGTGGGTAGTATCGCTAAGCCCTGTACAACGGAAACTTGCCGTTCCTCTTTCCCGCTCTTCCGTAACAAGTGTTGTCACAGAAGCCGGCGCGAGAAAAATCCCGTGCCACAGCACCGGCGCCGGAATGCCAAGCAAATGGCCAATCATGGTGCAGCCAACACCAAGATGGCAGAAAAAGACAAGCGTATCACGGTTTTCAACCGAAACCCGGTAGCACATGCCGGAACGTTCATATCCATACTGTGACAAAACCGCATCAAAGCCATCGGTTACCGCCCGGTAAAATTCCTGCACATTCCCGGTCTCCATAACAGGATCATGGTACCAGCCATCTTTGTCATAGAGGATTCTGCGCTTTGTCCAGAAACCCGGTAAAAGGTCCCAGGCAATCCCCCGCTTTCCGGAATCCGGCCTGATAATGGATGCCGGGAATTCCTGAAGCCAATTGCAGACTGTAGCTTCGCGTCCCATCCGTTTTAGAGTCACACTGGCAGTGTCGCGTGCACGGCCAAGCGGGGAACAGTAAAATGCACGCACACTGATCTTTGAAAGCCGGTCTGCCAGAAGCCCCGCTTCCTTCCACCCTTTTGGAGTAAGGGAATCATGCTCATAGTCCGGATCCCCATGACGGACAATCATCAGCTTCATCGTGTCTGCTCCCTTAAAATCTGCATAACTATTTTAGCCTCCAGCACGTGCACCGTCTACAGCAAACGGTGAGCTCCATGCCCTGTTCCCCGCACGGTCACGCAGTTCAATCCGTACATAGCGGTCCGTCGGCTTAATGGAATATGAAGCAAAGCCGTTACAATCCTGTGCAACACGGTCGTCACACCAAACGGTGTTGCTGTAAAAAACAGCAGTTGCAGCGCCCGTGAATTCGGCCTCCACTTTTCCATCTCCCATGCGGACTGAATTAAAGCGAGGCCCCTGCGACGCATAAAAGTTTCCTTCCCGAATAGCAGATTTGATGCTGCCGACGGTACAGTCTTTTGCGTTAACCATGATAAATGAGCGCGTCTGTTCACCGTCATAAGAGTGGGAATCGTCCGCTGCAAAACAGCGGAACAAGCTTCCCTTTGTTGCCCAGAGGTCAAAATAAAGGGAAGAATCACTCCGGTCCCCATTCCATGGCAATCCGGAAAGCGTATTGTAAATTTCCGCACCAGCAAGACCATGCAGCTCCATTGCAGCGGCAGGATCCGTCACCGACCATGCCGGATGGGCCAGAACTGCCAAGCCGTCCGCAGTGTTAATTGCATCAATAATTGACTGGGGGGTCCGCAGGTCTCCGCGGCCGCCGGGGACAGCATGTTCCATGCCAATCCCTAGGATGTGATAGACAGGGGTATGAACCATATTCCCAACATCCCACTCACAGCCGTTCAAGACCAAAAGCCCTTCCCGAATGCCGTTTTTCCCCTGAACCCAATGATCCGTTAAGGCAACAAAGTCATAGCCGGCATTGCGGTACATTTTCAGCGCATCCTCTGGTGAAAGGTTGCCGTCGGAATTTGTTGTATGCATGTGAAGATTGCCTTTCAGCCATTTCCCATTCGCGCAAAACAGCTCTTTCATCCTTTTGTCATCCATCCTTATCTGTCTTCTATTTCAGTGCTTTCCATTTTGCAACCACTTTTTATTTTAGACTGAAAATGCAGTACATGCAAGACCTGTTGCCCACAGCCATTTTTCCAGAACATAGAAAACAGGAAAAAGCTCCCTGAAACTGCTGCATTTCAGGGAGCTTTCTGGAGCTACTGGTCCGGCTCGAACGGACGACCTGCGCATTACGAATGCGCTGCT
>ENA-UOOE01001282-UOOE01001282.1-fermentation-metagenome-genome-assembly--contig:-NODE-1282-length-21636-cov-4.462583_pt1 | contig 21636 bp, 18 predicted proteins | sample MGYA00245776_ERZ724021 | MGnify/ENA primary metagenome ERZ724021 (study PRJEB28704, sample SAMN03018321) | fermentation metagenome | biome: anthropogenic terrestrial biome; feature: soil; material... | reverse complement strand
GCTATTTCTTCTGCACTATTACATGGTGGAGAATACTCTTCGATTATATCTATATCACTGCATATGTTTCGATTTTTCTTATTAAGAATATTATATGATATGTTGTTAACTGTAACAATTATATATCTTTTTATTTCATAACTCTCTGAATCAATTATTTTTTTGTAGTTTTTGGCAATATTTACAAAGGCTTCTTCCACTGCATCTTCTGCTTCGTGCCAATCATTCAATTTAGAAAATGCAAGCTTTAACATCTGCATTCTGTATTTATTATATAATTCTAAAATGAAATCTCTTGAATGCTCATCATAATTAAAGGCTTCTTGATTTTTATCCATATTCCCCTCCCCATAATGTTTCAATTAATTATACAATATTATGCAGTATTCTACAAATATAATATAAAAGTTCAAAAAGTTCCATTGTAATAGGGAGTTTTAAATTATGCAGTATAAAAATAATTTCAATATACATTTGCTTAATCTGTAAAAGTATCTATTTGACACCTATGCATCTACTGTCAAAATTCACGAATAAAAAAACATAATAAACAATATATAAGAACTCTTAACGAGTCGCCATTATATAAACCATTTAACTGTCCAAAACGTTACATATTATTAGAAAATAATTTATTGAAAATTTGGAATAACTTTATTTTTCTATATATTTCCTTAAAAAGTAATATAGAAAAAACCCCATAATCAAATATCATGAGGTTTTATTAAACATAAAAATAACGTATTTTTTTTAATCTATTATCTTTTTAACTTCATCAATTATTTTCATCAAAGATGAATAGCACTTCAAAAAATCCTCTTTAGTAGCAGTAAAAAAATCATTCCCGGGGTATTTCGCATCAAAATAGTAATCGGTCAAATTTGCAAGCTCCTCTTCCGGTAGTTCAAAAGAAGGAATGTACCTGTTTATGGCTCTATAAATAGTCCGTAATGAATGAGTTTTTAATAATTTATCTTTGTCATCATAAACATAGGATAAAGTAATTATGTGTTTTAACAGCTTTTCTCCAATTTGCTGACATGAAATACAATGTTGATTGTAATAAGGCAGATGCTTAACAGCATTAAGATATTCTAAATCATTCATTGCAATATGATAATAATCATTCTTTATCATTAGAATCCTTCCTCCATAAAATTATTCTATTTTCTAATATACTTTCTGCTAATAAGCTGACATAGTTGCCTGTCAATTCATCTGATTTTATAAAAACAATATCGCAATTGTGTTCTTCGGCTATTGAGCGTAGATTGCCCTTTGTTATTCTGTCAGGAAGATGTTTTTCAAAGAGGAGATAAATATCGGAATCACTATTACAGGTAAAACTATTTTTTGCAACACTTCCAAAGATACCTATTTCTACAATGTCGCTCAAATCAGCTTCCAACACTTTTTTTATAACAGCATCGGCATTTTTCATCAGCTTTTGTCTTAAATTTTCTCTTGCATATACTAATTCTGTCTGCATATTTTCCTCCCCTTTCTATGTCCTTTTGATGATGTTATTATATCAAAATTGCATTAAAATATCAAATCATATATCATGAAGTTTTATGTTTAAACGCTATCATAGTTACTATTCATTCATACTTGCTAATCATTCCTTTTTTAAATAAATTGTATGGTGGCATATATGGGAGTTTAAAATGAGCAAAATTTCAAGTAGTGTGTTGATAAGGGGCTAATTATGAGCAAAATTTCAACTAATGTGTTGATAATTAAGAAAAACTCAGTAAATACACACATTAATTGAAATTTTGCTCACTTGCCTAAAATAAATTGAAGTTTACATCTGCAGTGAACAGTAACCTATCATATTATGGAAGAAATTTCACCGGCAAATATGCGTTCTCCAACCATTAAACATTGAAAATCGAGATTTGATTGGTTTCATCCATATTTTTCAGGCAGCCGTGGTTTTCCAACACTTCGATTACGGTCTTTGATACTTTTGCCCTCTTTATAATATCTTCAATAGAAATAAATTCTGAAATTTCTCGCTCTGCCTTAATATTTGCTGCCGCATTGGCACCAAGTCCCGGAAGTCCCATAAGAGGAGGCAGTATTCCTTCTTCTGTCAGAAGGAATTTTCTGTCATCTGATTTATATAAATCAACCTTTGTAAACTTATATCCCCGCTTGTACATTTCGTAAGCAACTTCAAGAACGGTAATTAAATTCTTTTCCTTTGCAGTCTTGTCATTTCCTTTTTCTTCAAGATATTTTATTGTGCTTAATATATGATTTTGTCCTTTTGTGACAATATCTGCATCAAAATCATCAACCTTTGTAGTAAAATATGCTGAATAAAAAGCTTCCGGGTAATGAACCTTAAAGTAAGCAATTTTAACTGACATGGTAACATATGCAACTGCGTGAGCCTTTGGAAACATATATTTAATAGTATTGCAGGAGTCTATGTACCACTTTGGAACATTCTGCTCCTTCATTGCCTTCTCATCCTCTTCCCTAAGCCCCTTGCCTTTACGGACTCTTTCCATTATGTCAAAAGCAGTTTTCTTTTCCACTCCCATTTGAATTAAATAAGTCATTATATCGTCACGGGTGGAAATAACTCCGCCGATTTCTGCATATCCTTGTTTTATTATCTCTTGGGCATTGTTAATCCATACATCGGTTCCGTGGGAAAGTCCGCTTATGCGTACTAAGTCAGAAAATGAGCTAGGCTTTGTATCCATAATCATCTGTCTTACAAAAGGAGTTCCAAATTCAGGTATTGCCAATGTTCCGGTGCTGCAGCCTATTTCATCCAAGGAAATACCAAGTATTTCAGGACTGTTAAATATGGTCATTGTATCCGGGTCATCTACAGGAATAGTTTCTTTGTTTACACCTGTTAAATCTTCTAACATACGTATAATACTTGGTGTATCATGACCAAGCAAATCAAGCTTTAAAATTCGCCCCGAAATTGAATGGTAGTCAAAATGTGTGGTTTTTGTTCCTGACTTTTCATTATTTGCAGGATATTGGACAGGTGTAAAATCATGTATATCCTTATCTGCCGGAACAATCATAACCCCACCCGGGTGCTGGCCGGAGGTGCGCTTTATACCTTGGCATCCTTGAATAAGTCTGTCAATTTCCGCTTTTCGTTTATTAATCCCTCTTTCTTCAAAATAATTTTTAACAAACCCAAAAGCAGTCCTGTCGGCAATTGTACTTATAGTACCGGCTCTGAAAACTTTTCCTTCTCCGAAAAGCTCTTCGGTATATTTCATGCAGACACCTTGCTCCTCACCTGCAAAGTTGAGGTCTATATCAGGCTCTTTGTCTCCTTCAAATCCTAAAAAAACTTCAAAAGGTATGTCATGACCTTCTTTAGCCATCAGGGTGCTGCATTTAGGGCAATATTTGTCGGGTAAATCAAACCCCGAGCCATAGCTTCCGTCTTCTATAAACTCGGAATATTTACACTTCGGACATGCATAATGAGGCACTAACGGGTTTACTTCCGTTATTCCTGCCATTGTGGCTGCAAAGGATGAGCCTACCGAGCCTCTAGAGCCTACTAAATATCCGTCTTCATTTGATTTCTTGACTAGCTTTTGTGCAATCATATACATTACTGAATAACCGTTACCGATTATTGAGTCTAACTCTCTGTTTAATCTGCTTTCAACTATTTCAGGCAGTCTTTCCCCGTAAATTGATTTAGCATTATCAAAGCATATATTTCTGAGCTCATTGTCGGAACCTTCCATTATGGGAGGAAAAGTACCTTTTGGTATAGGAAGAATGGATTCTACCGAATCAGCAATTATATTTGTGTTTGTAACAACTACTTCATAAGCTTTTTCTTCACCTAAATATAAAAACTCATCAAGCATCTCATCTGTTGTTTTAAAATAAAGAGGTGCCTGCTCTTCTGCATCTTCATATCCTTGTCCTGACATAAGAATTCTTCTGTAAATCTCATCTTCCAGTTCCAAGAAGTGAACATCGCCGGTTGCAACTGTTATTTTTCCTGATTTTTCCCCAAAGTTAATAATTTTTTTGTTAATTTCTATAAGCTCTTCAACACTTTTTAATCTTTCATTATTGACCAAAAACATATTGTTGTTAAGAGACTGTATTTCCAAGAAATCATAATAATTGACTATTTCTTCTATTTTTTCATCGCTGTAGCCCTCTAAAACGGCTCTGTAAAGCTCTCCTGACTCACAGGCAGTCCCAAGTATCAAACCTTCTCTTAAATTGTTTAATTTCGATTTTAACAGCCTTGGTTTTTTATAAAAATTATTGATATGTGAATCAGAAACCAAGTTATATAAGTTCTTAAGGCCTGTTTGATTTTTTACAAGAATGTTGATATGGTAAGATTGCTGCTTAACAATATCAATGTCTTCCTTAAGGAGTTCATTTAATTTAGAGACATCAAATATTTCCCTTTCTTTTAACTTATCCAATAGAATAATGAGAAGCTGCCCTGCGGCATTTGCATCATCCACTGCTCTGTGGTGGTTTACAAGGTTTATGCCTAATTTTTTTGTCAAGGTAGAAAGCTTATAATTTTTAACATCTTTAATCAATGCTTTTGACAGCTCCAAAGTATCTAAGGACGACGGTTCATAATTGTCAATAGAAAGTACCTTTACTTTTTCTCTGATAAAACCAACGTCGAATTTAGCATTGTGGGCTACTAAAACACAATCTTTTGCAAAATCCAAAAATGCAGGCAGTGCTTCATCTATTTCAGGTTGCCCCGCAAGCATATTATCTGTTATTGAAGTTAATTCAATTATTTTTGACGGAAGCTTCCTATCAGTATGTACAAATGTTGAAAAGCTGTCAATAACCTTTCTGTTTGAAATTTTCACTGCACCAATTTCGATTATATGGTCATTTTTTGGATTTAAACCGGTAGTTTCTAAATCAAATACGACAAAATCCGAATCCAGATCAATATTCTCACAATTATGAACAATATTGACTGTGTCATTAACCAAGTAACCTTCCATACCATAAATAATTTTAAAATTATCATCAGCGCATTCCATTGCTTCAGGATAACCTTGTACAACACCGTGGTCAGTAATTGCCATTGCCTTGTGACCCCACTGTTTTGCCTTAGCTGCATATTCCTTAAAGCTGTTTATGCCGTCCATTGAGCTCATACCTGTATGCAGGTGAAGTTCAACCCTTTTTTCTTTTGCATTATCCATTCGCTTCATTTCTTCGGTTGCTAACTGCAAGTCTTGGATTTTAACAATTATTTCCTTTTCATAATCATCATATTCCACATTCCCAACAATTTGCAGGTATTTCCCTTTTTCAATTCCTTCCGCCTCAAAATTCTTAGGACAAAAATACTTGCAAATTATTGTATCCGTGGTATCTGTTATACTGAGCGTAATAAGAACGGTGCCTTTTTTCAACTCTCTTTTGTCAATATTTAAAATTCGGCCCTTTATATTAACAACACCTGATTCATTTGTTATATCAGAAATAACTGACAGCGGTATTCTTTCAAAGTCAATTTTTCTTTTTGTTCTTTTTCTGAAACTACCGTTTTGTGTGTTGCTGGCAGGCTTTTTTTCAGAAGAATTATTGTTGATTATTTCTTGACTCTTTTTTAATTCCTCATCAAAAATTTTTTGGGCTGTAATTGCTGCTTCATCTTCAGCCTCTTTATATATTGTTTTTATATTATAGGTTAAATTGTATTCACAAATAAGATTATTGAGCTTTCTTTCTATGTTATTATCAATAAGCTCGTTTATAATAAGTTGATTGTTTGCAATTACAAAAAAACAGTCATCTTTAAATTCAATTTTTATATTATCCTTTGCTTTGGCCAGTATATTTGAACTTTCGTTAATTATGTAAAACATGTTATTTATAATTCTTTCAATATCATGGGCTGCATTATTGCTCAATTTATATTTTATATGTATTTTTGGCTCTATAGCATTGTTATAGTGCTGCTTTATTTTATCTTCAATGTTTTCTATATGAGCTAAATCAATGATTTCTTGGCTTAATGCGTGAAATATGACAGTATTATTGTTTTCTGACACTTCAATTCTTTCAATTTTCATACTCTTAAAACCGTTATTAACAAATATATTTTTTAAAAACATAGCCGTCTCCCTTTTCATTCTACTCGATCAGTATAGCAAAATAAGAATTTAAATACAATATGAAAACACAAACAAAAATACAACCCGTAAGGTTGTATTTTATGTTTATATTCTTTTTTATTCTTCTTCTGTTTCCTCACCTATTACTTCAACTTCAGTATCTGTGTCTTCAGCTGTTTCTTCTTCTTCCTCAACAGCTGTTCTCTTAGCTTCAACAATAGAGATTAGAACATGTTCGGGGTCACCTTCCGGAACGATTCCTTCGGGAAATTTCACATCTTTTAAGCATACATTTTGTACTTTGTCAATTTTTGAAACATCAATAACTATGTCATCAGGAATATCCTGAGGCAATCCTTTCACAGTAATTGCATCTGTTTGTCTTAATGCCATTAATTCTTTAAATTCCAAAGCTTCAATTCCTTTAACAGCAATTGATAAAACTACCTTGATTTCTTCGGTTAATGATACTTCTTGAAAATCAACATGCAGCATTGACCCTTTCACAGGTGAAAGTTGAATGTCTTTCACCATTCCGGTGAGCTCCTTGTCTTCCAATGTTATTTTAAATAAAGCATTCCTTCCATAAGTTGATAAGCCTTTTCTCAGTTCATCAGCCTTAATGGTAACTGACACTGAATCCTTTCCTTTGCTGGATATACTTCCCGGCAAATAACCTTCTCTTCTGAGTTGTTTACTTGTTCTGCTATTTGTTTTTACTCTTTTTTCAACACTTAAAGCACCTACTGACATGATTCCTCCTTAGATATGCTATTATTTTATAAACGCTTTGGTTTAAATAGCGATAACGTTAATTGAAATATATTCAATTTCTATTTATAAAGTATACTACATGTTTTATTGCGATGTCAACCTTAGGAGAGTTTATCTATTTCTTCCAATAATCTTTTAACTATATCTTCTTCTTTTACCTTGCCTGTTATTTCACCCCTTTTAAACAATAAGGCTTCTCCTTTTCCCCCTGCAATTCCAATATCCGCTTGTCTTGCTTCTCCGGGTCCGTTAACTGCGCAGCCCATTATTGCAACTGTTATGGGCTTATCAATATTTTTTAAACCTTCCTGAATTTTTGCTGCAAGTTCGATAAGCTGTATTTTAGTCCTGCCACAAGTGGGGCATGTTATATAATTTATTCCGAAATTTCTTAAGTTTAGGCTTTTTAATATTTCTTTTGCAACCTTTACTTCTTCCCTTGGATCATCTGTTAAAGATATCCTTATAGTATCTCCGATACCGTCTGTTAAAAGACTTCCGACGCCGATTGCGGAGCGTATGCTTCCTTCAAATAAAGCTCCTGCATGGGTAATTCCAAGATGAAGAGGATAATTAACTTTTTGTGCCATACTTTTATAAGCGTCAATAGTCATTTTGATATCTGTGCCCTTCATAGAAATTACAATATTATTGTAATCAAGGTCCTCTAAAATATGCACATGTTCCAATGCAGATTCCACCATTCCCTCGGAAGTCGGAACCCCGTTATGCTTTTTTAGTATTTCCTTATGTATACTGCCGGCATTAACACCTATTCTTATTGGAATATTTCTTGGTTTTGCTTGCTCTACAACCTTTTTAACTCTGTCTCTGCTGCCGATATTTCCCGGATTAATCCGTAGTTTATCAATACCGCTTTCAATGCTTTTTAATGCTAATCTATAGTCGAAATGAACATCGGCAACAATTGGTATATGGATTTGTTTTTTTATTTCTTTAATAGCTTCAGCATCCTCATTATCAGCAACTGCAACTCTGATAATTTCGCAACCTGCTTCTTCAAGCTGTAAAATTTGAGCGACTGTCGACTTTACATCTTTGGTGAAAGTATTAGTCATGGACTGTACCGTTATATCTGCACCGTCACCGATTTGAACATTTCCAACCATAACCTTCGAGCTTTGTCTTCTGATTATATTACCCATAATCTTCTATCCTCTCCTTATATTATAAAAGATGAGATTTCGCAGTCTCATTTACCAAAATACTTGCTCCCTTTGGTCGCATATTTTGGGAATTCGTTGCGAATGACCTACCGCCATTTATTAGAGGTATGGGGACACACCTCCCTATCTTAGGGTAAGTCTCCGTTGGTAGGAGGAATGTCCCCAAATCAGGTCTCTGAAAAACGGGGTTAGGGCATCTTTCGGGCTAAAGCCCTCAGAATGACAATTACGCAAGAACAGGGACATTCCTTCATAGTCTGACCCCAACGAATTACCCTCTATGAAGGTGTGTCCCCCTACTTTCTTCTGTTAGATACGAAACACTCTCAATATATCTTTATAAGTGATAAACAACATAAAACCTATTAAAAACACAAAGCCTATAAAATGTATATATCCTTCTTTTTCAACCGGCAATGCTTTGCCTCTTACTCCTTCTATAGCTAAAAATATAAGCTTGCTTCCGTCCAATGCAGGAATTGGAAGCAAATTCATAAAACCCAAGTTAATGCTTATAAAGGCTGCAAGGCTGAGAAGTGAAAGAATTCCGCTTTGAGCCGCTTCTCCCACCATAGATATTACCATAACCGGTCCGCCTAAGGCATCACTGCCCAATCTGCCTGTTACAAGCTGTCTTATGGTTTTAAACATAAGTTCAATATAATATACGGTTTTATACATTGAAGAAGAAATCGCAGTAATAAATGATTTCTCAAGCTGAGTATTAAATCTTACAGATATTTGTTCCTGCAGCTCAATATTGTAATCAAGAATTTCACCTTTCCTGTCTACAGTAACCTTAACTGTTTTATTCGAATTTTCAACTTGGGTTGTAAGCTCATTCCATGTATTAACAGGTACATCATTAATTTTGACAACAATATCTCCATCCATAATACCTGCCTTATATGCGGGGGATGTCATATCTGAAGGTGATACGGTTGTAGTTGTTTCCCCGTTTACAATAGTTGAGGTGACTCCTATTATTTTTCTATAATTTTTGTCGATATTTGCTTGATTAATCTGGCCGTTTCTTTCATATTCCAACGTGTAAGAACTTTCTTCAGGTGATATTAATTCATAAAAAATATCTTCCCAAATATATGTTCTTTCGCCGTTAATGGAAATAATTTTATCCCCGGGTCTTAAGCCTGCCTTATATTCATTTGAATTTTCGTCGATAAATTCCACATGATTGCCGTAAATTCCATATGCAAAAGCAATTATAAGAAATAAAACCAGAGCTAATACGAAGTTCATTACAGGACCTGCTGCAACTACTTTAGCTCTTTGACCTATGGACTTTGTACCGAAACTTGTAGGCGTTCTCGAATCTTCCTCTTCACCTTCCATCTGAACAAAGCCGCCTATTGGAACAGCTCTGATAGAATATACTGTTCCGTTTTTTACTGTCTTAAATAATGTGGGTCCCATTCCTATGGCAAATTCATATATCTTTATACCTACACTTTTTGCAGCTTTATAATGACCAAATTCATGGACAAGAACAATAGCAGAAAAAACAAGAATAGACGCTATTAATGTTAACAATACATAACCTCCGTTTATAATATAAAATGCAAAATAAAATAGTACACTGTAGGAGCAACAAATAAAACACTGTCAAATCTGTCCATGATGCCTCCGTGACCGGGCAGAAGATTCCCAAAATCCTTTATTTTGTATTCTCTTTTAATTTTAGATGCTGTCAGATCACCTGCCATTGAAAAGACAGATGCACTTACACTAAATATTATAATGTAAAAATATTTATTTATGCTCAAATAATTGAAATATATCAATGATAAAATTGTACTTCCGATAATACCTCCAATTGCACCTTCAATAGTTTTATTCGGGCTTACTTCAGGATATAATTTATTTTTGCCGAAAAATTTACCGGTAAAATATGCAAAAGTATCTGAGCCGAAAGCTATAATATATACTAACCATACAAATTTCGAATTATTCATAAGCATCATATGATACATGAAGAATACCACATATGTACCCATAAAAATTATTTCTGAAATCTTTTTTACTGTAACTTTTTTATTAAATACAAATATCAGGAAATTAATCGAAATGTATAGAAACAGGAAAAAGTCAAAGAAATGCCTGTTTTCGGTAACTTTTTCGATAAATAAAGCAATTGCAAAAAAATAATTTATAACAGCTCCATAATCAAAACCATTACCAAAAAAAGCTTTGGATAATTCATAAATAGCTATGCATGTTATGCCAAAAAAAACAAAATCATATAAGGTGCCGCCTTGATATGTAATAAATGCAATAAATGCTCCGCCTGCAGCTCCGGTTAACACTCTTCTTCCCATAGTACACCGCCTAATTGCCGTATCTCCTTTTTCTTTGCTGATAGTTTTCGATTGCTTTTATTAATTCATTTTTATTAAAATCAGGCCATAAGACTTCCGTGAAATAAAATTCTGTATATGCAAGCTGATACAAAAGAAAGTTGCTTAACCTTATTTCACCGCTGGTCCTGATTAATAAATCAGGATCAGGCATATCACAAGTATATAAGTATCTTTTAAAGCTTTCCTCATTAATTTCTTCTATGTCAATTTTATTTTTTTTGTAATCATCAATAATATTTTTTACTGCACTGACTATCTCATTTCTTGAGCCATAGCTTAATGCAATATTCAGATGAAGTGTTTTGTTGTTTTTTGTAAGCTCAATTGAGCGCTTTACTTCTTTTCTTGTCTTATCCGGCAGCTCATTCATGTTTCCCATCATTGTGATTTTTACATCGTTTTTATGAAGGTTCTCAAGCTCTTTAAATACGAATTCAACCAAAAGGTTCATTAAGTAATCTATTTCTTTTTTATCTCTGTTCCAATTTTCAGTTGAAAAAGCATAAACAGACAAATATTTTACTCCAAGATCACCACAATTTCTTACCAGATCAGTAACCCTTAAAGCACCTTCTCTATGTCCCATTTTTGCAGGCAGATTTTTTTGTTTAGCCCATCTTCTGTTTCCATCCATTATAACTGCTATATGTTCAGGTATCTTTCCTGACAACGCATTTTCTTTAAACATATTTAGCCTCTTTCAAATACATCATAACTATTAAAAACCTGAGATCTCGCAGTCTCATTCACCAATTTATTTGCTCCTTACGTCGCATAAATTGGGAATTCGTTGCGAATGACCTACCGCTATTTTTCAGAAAAAAGACTCTGAAAAATAGGGTTAGGGCATCTTCAAAAGTATGATACATAAAGTGTTACGGTATCATCTTGATAATTATCTCTGATAACATATGGTTTTTCTTGATTGTTGAATCTCTTATTACTGCCTTTTACTTTTACTATATTAATAATAACATTTGAGTTTTCTAATTCATGAAGTGCTTCTTTTAACGGATAACCAATTAAACTATCCAATTTATACCTCTAAAATTTCTATTTCCTTATCTTTATATATATCATCTATAATGCTTATGTATCTGTCAGTCAGCTTCTGCATTTCTTCTTCTGCTCTTTTAAGATCATCCTTTGATATTTCGCTTTGTTTTTCAAGTTTTTTAATTTCATCATTTGTGTCTCTTCTGATATTACGTACTGCAATTTTGGAATTCTCGATTTCTCTTTTAACCACTTTTAAAAGGTCTTTTCTTCTTTCTTCCGTTAGAACAGGAATTATCAGTCTTATAATTTTTCCGTCATTTGCCGGGTTAATTCCTAAGTCTGAAGTTAATAAAGCTCTTTCAATATCTTTTAAAGCATTTGCATCCCAAGGCTGAATAAGAAGCATCCTTGGCTCAGGTACGGAAATATTGGCTATTTGATTTAATGGTGTCATTGTACCGTAATAACTTACTTGAATTTTATCAACCAATTTAGGATTAGCTTTGCCTGCTCTTATTGTAGCAAGCTCTTCTTTAAGAAAACTTATTGACTTTTTCATTGAATCTTCTGATTTAATAACCAGCTCTTTATACATTTTATGCCTCCTTAATTATTGTTCCAATATTCTCTCCCAAAATTATCTTTTCAATATTTTCAGGATTCTCTATTCCAAAAACCAAGATAGGAATTCTATTATCCATACATAATGAAGTTGCGGTTGAGTCCATAATTTTAAGACCCTTGTTCAAAATATCTATATAATTAAGCTCTTCATATTTTTCCGAATCCGGATTCTTTTTTGGGTCATCGCTGTAAACACCGTCAACACCGTTTTTAGCTAAAAGGATAATTTCTGCATTGATTTCAGCGGCCCTTAAAGCAGCTGTTGTATCAGTTGAAAAGTATGGATTCCCCGAGCCCCCCGAAAATATTACAACTCTTCCCTTTTCCAAATGTCTTACTGCCCTTCTTCGTATGTAAGGCTCTGCAATTTGTCGCATTTCAATAGCTGTCTGAAGCCTAGTTTCCACATTTGTCTTTTCTAAGGCATCTTGAAGAGCAAGTCCGTTTATTATAGTTCCGAGCATTCCCATATAATCTGACGTTGTTCTGTCCATATCTTTGGCACCGGCTCCCCGCCAAAAGTTACCGCCTCCCACAACAATTGCAACTTCTACGCCCATTTCATTTATTCTTTTTATAACACCTGAAATTCTGTTAACTATTTCTGAATTTATGCCATGGCCTGTGCTGCCTGACAAGGCTTCCCCGCTGATTTTTAAAACTATTCGTTTATATTTGCACATATATATTATCCTCCTGATTATTTTTATTTTAATGGAGAACCATTGGTTCTCCATTATAGTACAGGATTATAAACCCATTTGTTTTGCTACTTCTTCAGAAAAACATTCAGACTTTTTCTCTAATCCTTCGCCAACTTCAAATCTTAAAACACCGGCTACTTTAATTTCTGAGCCTAATTTTTTTGCTGTATCGCTTATTACTTTCTTTACTGTTAAATCAGTATCCTTAACAAATACCTGCTCTAACAGACAAATTTCTTTGAGTTGTTTATTAAGTCTTCCTTCAACCATTTTTTCAACTATGTTTTTAGGTTTACCTTCGTTTAAAGCTTGGGCTATAAGTATTTCTTTTTCATGTGCTATAAATTCATCATCAACATCTTCGATTGAAACATATTTTGGACTCATGGCAGCAACCTGCATTGCCAAATCCTTGCCTAATACTTTAAGGGCTTCTTTGTCACCCTCAGATTCCAAAGCAACAACTACGGAAATTTTTCCGCCGCCATGTATATAATCAACAACTGCGCCATTTTCAACTTTTACTTCGCCAAATCTTCTTACTGACATATTTTCGCCGATTTTTGCAATTTTTTCCGTTAAGGTTTCTTGCACTGATTTACCGCCTGATAATACAACAGCTTTTAAAGCTTCTAAATCCTTAGGAGCATTGTCTATAACCGCTTTTGCTGCTTCCATAACAAAATTTTTAAATTCTTCATTTTTAGCAACAAAGTCAGTTTCAGAGTTTACTTCGATAACAACACCTTTTTTACCGTCAGCTGAAACTATTGCTGTTGTAAGACCTTCTGCTGCAATTCTTCCTGATTTTTTTGCTGCTTGCGAAAGCCCTTTTTCTCTTAAATAATCAATAGCCTTTTCAATATCTCCATTTGTTTCCGTTAGAGCTTTTTTGCAGTCCATCATGCCTGCGTTTGTCTTATCTCTAAGTTCCTTTACCATTGAAGCCGTAATTTCCATATTAATAACCTCCATAATTTAAAAAGAAGGCGTAAGGAAACAATTCCTAACCCCTTACTTTGATTTTTGTTTTTATTCTAATTCTTCTTCGACTTTTTCCAATTCTTCATCAGAAACTTCATCGTCTTCTTCAACTTCTTCATCTGTCATCTGAACGCCTTGTTTTCCTTCAAGTACTGCATCAGCGATAGTTGCTGTCAATAGTTTTACTGCTCTGATAGCATCATCATTGCCTGGAATAACGTAATCTACTTCATCAGGGTCACAGTTTGTGTCAACTATTGCTACAACCGGAATTCCTAATATCTCCGCTTCCTGAACAGCTATTCTTTCTTTTCTCGGGTCAACAACAAACAAAGCACCCGGCAGTTTATCCATATTCTTTATTCCGCCTAAGAATTTTTCAAGTCTTTCGGCTTCATTTTTTAATTTGAAAACTTCCTTTTTGGTTAAAAGAGCAAATGTACCATCCTCTTCCATTGTTTTCAATTCGTTAAGTCTGTCAATTCTTTTTCTTATTGTTGAATAGTTTGTAAGCATTCCTCCAAGCCATCTTTGGCTTACAAAATGCATTCCGCATCTTGCTGCTTCAGCCTTTGTTGATTCCTGAGCTTGTTTTTTTGTTCCAACGAATAATACTTCGTCTCCGTTTGATACAACTTCTTTAATAAAGTTGTATGCTTCATCTACTTTATCGCTTGTTTTCTGCAAATCGATAATATAGATTCCATTTCTTTCCGTGAAAATATACTCTGCCATTTTAGGATTCCATCTTCTTGTCTGATGTCCAAAATGAACCCCGGCTTCGAGCAATTTTTTCATGCTGATAATTGCCATTATTTTTCCTCCTTTTGTTTTACCTCCAGAAATGTCATATCATGAAAAAGACCGTTACCGGCACAACTCTAAGCATGATCAAAATCTGTGTGTAATTATGATTAGTATATCATAGCCAATTTTGTTTGGCAATATTTAATTATTAAAAATGTGTATATCACTGCATTATTCATAAATATTATTCGCTTTTATTACATTTTTTATTTATGCATGTTTGTTTATTGTTTTTTAAAACCATCAATTCCTTGCAATCAGGGCATTTTTTATCTGTTGGCTCATACCATGAAATATATTTACAGTCAGGATAATTCGAGCATCCAAAAAACCTGCGTCCTGCTTTTGAAAACTTGATTGCAATTTTATTGCCGCATCGCGGACATGCAACATCTATTGTTTTTACAATTGGTTTTGTATTCTTACATTTCGGATAATTGGAGCATGCCAAAAATTCTCCGAATTTTCCTTTCCTTTTAAGCATTTTTGAACCGCATTTTTCGCATACTTCATCGGTTTCTTCAGCCGGTTCCCTGCCGTTTAAAGGTTTAGTGTTTTTACAGTCCGGATAATTGGGACAAGCAAGAAACTTTCCGTATCTTCCGCTTTTGACAACCATGAATGCACCGCAGTTCTCACACTTGACGTCACTTACTTCATCTTTGATTTCAATTTCTTTCATTTCATTTTCAGCTACATCAAGCTCATTTTTAAAATCTTCGTAAAATTCTGAAATAACGCTGCGCCAATTAATATTTCCGCTTGCAACATCATCCAAATGGTCTTCCAAATTAGCGGTAAACTTTTCATTTATAATTTTAGGAAAGTATTTCTCCATCATTTCAGTAACCAAGAAACCCATATCTGTAGGAAACAGATATCCTTTTTCTTTGGCAACATAATCCCTGCTTGTTATGGTAGTAATAGTGGGGGCATATGTGCTTGGACGCCCTATTCCCTTTTCTTCCAGCTCCTTTATAAGACTTGCTTCTGTATACCTGGCCGGAGGCTGGGTAAAATGCTGCTCAGGAATTACATTTAAGATTTCCAAAACTTCATTGATTGTCATTTCCGGAAACATTTTTTCATCTTTTTCGTCAGTATATCCATATACGGTTCTAAAACCGTCAAAAACAAGAACCTTTCCGCTGCTTTCAAAAATGTTGTCATTGTTATTAAATAATACCTTTGTAACATCATATTCTGCATCTTGCATCTGACAGGCAACAGCTCTTTTCCAAATTAAGCCGTACAGCTTGTATTGGTCGGAAGAAAGGCTGTCCTTAAGTTTTTCCGGTGAACGTAACAGTGAAGTAGGCCTTATGGCTTCATGGGCATCCTGCACTTTATTTTCGTTTTTCTTTGCTTTTTTATAAACTCTGTATTTGTAATATTTTTCTCCGTAATTTGATAAAATATATTGCTTTGCATCATCTATAGCTTCATCTGATAATCTGAATGAATCAGTCCTTATATAAGTAACAAGACCTACATTTCCTTCACCTTTGATTTTTACTCCTTCATACAGCTGCTGAGCAATCATCATGGTTTTTTTGGACGTAAAGATAAGCCTTCTGTTTGCTTCCTGCTGAAGTGAACTTGTTGTAAATGGTGGACTTGGCTTTAAGAAGCTTTTAGAGTTGTCGATTTTTAATACAGTAATTTTTTCTTTGTCGATACTTTCAAGAATTTTATTAATTTCATCTTGAGATTTAATTTTGATTTTTTTTAATTTATCATTTTCAAAAAAACCCACATATTTGGCAATAAATTTCTTTCTTGATTTTTTAATTTCAAGCTCCAATGTCCAATACTCCTCAGGCTTGAAATCCATTATTTCCCTCTCTCTGTCTATAACCAATTTAAGTGCAACCGATTGAACTCTGCCTGCGCTTAAACCTTTTTTTATTTTTTTCCATAACAGCGGACTTATCTTATATCCTACCAATCTGTCAAGAACACGTCTTGCCTGTTGAGCATTAACTAAATCTTTATCAATTTTACGCGGGACTTTGCTGGAATTTTTAATTGCATTCTTTGTTATTTCATTAAATACAATTCTTATTTCCTTGTTTTCATCTAAATCCAATATTTTAGCCAAATGCCAGGATATAGCTTCACCTTCCCTGTCAGGGTCTGTTGCAAGAAATACATTGTCGGCTTTTTTCGCTTCTTTTTTAAGTTCCTTTATTATGTCTCCTTTTCCCCTTATTGTTATATAACAAGGCTCAAAATTATTATCTATATCTATTCCGAGCTTACTTTTGGGCAAATCACGCACATGTCCTACTGAAGCTTTAACAGTGTAATTGCTTCCTAAAATATCACGTATTGTTTTTGCTTTGGCGGGGGACTCTACAATTAACAAATTTTTCATGTTTCCTCCATAATCTATGCAAATTTATATCCCATGCTTATTCACCTTATAATACAATTTTTTATTTGTCAATAGCTTATAATTATTAAGATAGTAAAAAAAAGTTGCCGCGCAACTTCCGCTAGGGGGACCTATGTCCCCCTTAACGGCAAGGACGTCCCATCCTTTGCAATCCTCGTTTTTTATATAATAGAAAAGAGGACTTTCCTATTATATATAAAAAAACCATCAAAAGATATGATGGCTTGACAATTTTCTTTATTATTTTTAAAAAATGTGCTCTAACCGTTAATGCACTTCCATAATTAAAAATGTTACATCATCTATAATCTTTTCATTACCTATTTTACCGAATAAATTTTCCCTGATTGATAAATATAATTCTGATGCTTTCATTGGATAATTGCTCAATAAAAATCTCTTTAAGTCGTTTTGGTCGTACTTTGTACCACTCACGCTTTTAACTTCAACCAACCCGTCAGTATATATAATAATTTTATCATCGGAATCTAATTGAATACTTATATCTTCATAATAAGGAGTATAATAATCTCCAAGTTTACATATGGGGAATCCTTCAATTTTCATTTCTTGAATTTCACCGGTACTTTTAATTATCATGGGAGGAACATTGATTCCGGCTGAAGCATATGTAAAACAACGGCTTTTTATATTGTATATGCCGTAAAACATTACAAGATATGTTTCAATTTTATAATTTGTTTCATTAAAAGACCTGTACAGGTTTTTCATAACGTAACCCGGGGAATTCATTTCAAATTCTTCCCATTCCTTTAAAGGCTTTATATTTTGATTGGCAAACACTGTAAGCATGGCGGCAGATACGCCGTGTCCTGCCACATCCCCTATATATAATGCAATATTATCCTCATCAAGCTTAATAACATTATAAAAGTCGCCGCTCAGCCGCTCTGCAGGTATATAGGCTGCATAAAAGGACACTGACAGGCTTTGAGGAAGCTTTTCAGGAAGAATTGAGTGCTGCATTAATCTGGCACTTTCTATGTCATTCATTAATATTTCATTAATATCTTCAAGTTCCTGAGTCCTCTCTTTTACAAGGAGATTAAGATTGTCTGCATAATCCTTTAATTCATTTCGCGCCTTTTTTAATTCTCTGTAAGGAATGGACACATTTTCAGCATAAATCGCTTTAAATATTAAAAAGTATGCTAAAACTTTATATATGTGACCAATATAGTTGTATGCATCGTACACGCTTCCATAACTTATAAATGCAAGTTCACTGAATATAGAGAATATAAGAGCTATCATAATAAGAAAACTCAGCCTTTTATTTGTACTTCTGTATGCCCGTTCAACTGTAAAAAATGTTGCCATCATCAATATAACAACTAAATATTCCAATACTATTTTGGCGTTTGTCAGTCCATAACCATCAATATACATGGCAGGAAAAAATTCCGGTTTATATGTAACAATGAAAAGCAAGCTTATTATTAATATCGATGTAGGAATTATGAAAATCCATTTGTTTAAGCTAGTAGCTTTAAGCTCAGGTATAAGTGAAGAAATCAAAAATCCTGTACTTCCTATTAATCTTGAAAGTATCCAAAAGGTGGTAGCCCTGTTGGCAGTTAAATTTGGCACGAAAAAATCTGCCATCCCCTTAAAGCTTAATGTATGAAATACATCAATGAAACCCATTGCAAAAAAGGCACATGCAACTATTATCATACGGAGTTGTCCGGTTTCTTCATAGAGGTAATATGTTACCATAAATACTGAAAATGATGCAAATATACTTAAAAATTCAAATAAATTATGCCATGTTAAGTAGGTCGCTACTGACATAATTTTAGTAAATACATCATTATATAAAGCTGCGATTAAAAACAACAGCAGTGAAAATGCTATAACAATAATAATTTCAATATATCTATATTTTTTCTTAATTTCCATAACATCCGCCTTTTAAGATTTGCTAATGGAGATTTGTGTAGATTTTTGTAGATACTAACAATTAATTATATTACACAATCAGTATTTATACCAGCAAATTTTTTATAACATAAAGTTGCTGCGCAACTTCCGCTAAGGGGACCTATGTCAACGGCAAGGACGTCCCGTCCTTTGCAATCCTCGTTTTTTATATAATAGGAAAGAGAACTTTCCTATTATATAAAAAAAGCTATACCAAGCTGTATTGCTTATATAGCTTCTTATTCTTTATTCAATGGAATTATTATTTAGATTCTAACGCTTTTTTTACAGCCGCTTTTATAGCATCGCTTGTATAAGTAGAGCCTGAAATTCCATCAATATCTGCTGAATCCGCTTCTGCTATCAAAGCAGGAAGCTCAGCAATTGCAACAGACCCGATACCTTCTGTTTCATCGTCGCCTGTTGCTTCAACAGATACTATATCATTGCCTTTTACAACTACATTTACTGTAACATCTCCGCCAAATCCTTCTGCGGTTGCAGTTAATGTTAATTCTTCACCTTCAGCAGCATTACTTTTTGCTAAAGCATTTCTGACAGCAGCTTTTATGCCGTCGCTTGTATAAGTAGCTCCTGAAACTCCTTCAACTTCTACTGTATCTTTTTCTGCTATCAAAGCAGGAAGCTCGTCAATTGCAATAGAGCCTACACCCTCTGTTTCATCTTCGCCTGTTGCTTCAACTGAAACTATATCTTCACCATTTATAACTACAGTAACATTGATGTCACCGCCAAAACCTTCAGCTGTACCTGTAAGTGTTTCTTGTGCTGATGCAGTATCTGTACCACTCATATTATTAACTAACGTTAAAAATCCAAAAGACAATGCAAATACTATAATGATCATTAAAACTTTTTTCATTGTTTCCTCCAATTATTATACGCCGATTTAATACCGGTAATTATTTTTTTCATAACATTAAAAATTATACAACAATTCATTTGCTGTGTAAAGAAGAATAATCTTCCTATGTTTATTTACCCGTAAATATCCAAATGAAACATAATTTTTGATTTTTGGTTATTAATTAATGTATTTTTAAAATCTATCTTTAAAATCTGTGATTAAATTACAGACTAAAAAAGCCCGCTTCATTTGTAAAGCGGGCCTTTTTTCAATCAGATTTATTCAAGTTCCCTCATCACGATTTTATCTAATATTCCTGCTGCTTTTAGAATAACATTACTGCATTTCAATTCCTCAGTTCTATACATTTCTTTCAAGGGTTTACAGTCAATAGAACTCATTTCCCTATTGTATTCATCAAATAGCTCTCTGGTCAATTCCTTGATCCTCTCGCTTTCATGTGCTCTTTCTTTTACAAAAAGCTTTCCTAATACCATTATTGCTGCTGTTAAGGCTCCGCACTTATCTTGAATTGCCATTCCTCCGCCAAAACCTGAAGCCAATTTCAATGACTCTCTATCCAGACCTAGATTATATGCAATATTAGCTCCCTGCAAAATCTTTTCAGCGCAATTCAAATCCTCTTTTTCTCCAAAACCGTTTTTTATTAGTTCGGATAACATATTATACCTCAATAGTTTATATTTTTTCTAAAATAAGTTTGCTGCATTCAATTTGATTTGGAATTTTACCATCCTTATCACGAACACGCCAGATATCAGGGGTTATTTCGTCTACTACATACATTTTGCCGTTTTCATCGTATCCTATTTCTATTTTAAAGTCAATTAATGTAAGAGCCATTTGTGCCAACTCTTTCTTAAGAACTTCTCCAACCATCTCTGTAATTCTTAATGCTTCATAATACTGTCCTTCTTTTAAAAGACCTTTCATAATACACAATCTTTCGCTGATTAAAGGGTCTCCCTGCTCATCGTCCTTCAACGTAACTTCGGTATAAGGAGGATCAAAAGGAATTCCTTCTTCTAAACTGAACCTTCGGCACATACTGCCGGCTGTAAAATATCTAAGAACAAATTCTAACTTTGGCACAGTCAGAGCTCTTACTTTCATCAGACCATTTTCTATATCCGCTCCAAGATAATGAGTAGGTATGCTGTTTTTCTCCATGAGTCCAAAAAAATACTTGGAAATCATAAGACCGATCTTCCCCTTGCCCTCCACGCTTCCGCCCACAGTATTGGAGCCGGGGTCAAATACTCCGTTTTCTCCTGTTGCATCGTCCTTGAACAAGATATATACCGAACCGTCTTCCTCATTTTTTAAGACGTTCTTTGTTTTTCCTTCATACAGTGTTTTCATTGTTGTTCTCCTCTTATTCGAAGTATAATTTTATCTGTAATCATCTTGTCTTTGCATTCTTCTTTCGGCATCTTTTTTGGCAATATCTTGACGTTTGTCATAGATTCTCTTGCCCTTTGCCACTGAGAGTTCCATTTTAACAAGACCATTCTTTAAATATAAACTTAAAGGTATAAGTGAATAGCCTTTTAAGGTTGTTAATCCAATAAGTTTTCTTAATTCCCTTTTGTTTAAAAGCAGTTTTCTTGGTCTTAAGGGGTCTACATTATATATGTTTCCTTTTTCGTAGGGACTGATGTGCATATTATAAACGAATGCTTCACCATTTTTTATGCTTACATAACTGTCCTTTAAATTAACCTTCCCCTGTCTTATTGATTTCACTTCTGTTCCTACAAGAACTAATCCTGCTTCATATTTATCTTCTATAAAATATTCATGATATGCTTTTTTATTGTTTG
>ENA-UOOE01001280-UOOE01001280.1-fermentation-metagenome-genome-assembly--contig:-NODE-1280-length-21655-cov-38.573102_pt1 | contig 21655 bp, 27 predicted proteins | sample MGYA00245776_ERZ724021 | MGnify/ENA primary metagenome ERZ724021 (study PRJEB28704, sample SAMN03018321) | fermentation metagenome | biome: anthropogenic terrestrial biome; feature: soil... | reverse complement strand
CCCTTGTTCGGTACGGATAATCCCGCCCGACGCAGGCTGTGCCGTAAAGTCCCAATCTGCCCCTGCATAAGCCGACATACTTCCCAGCCCAGATCGTCTTTGCATCTCAGCTTTTACTTTTGCTTTAATATCAATGATTTCTTTTGCTGTAATCAAGGACTCACCCCCATGTTGCCGGGACAGTTACCCATGCTGTACCATTGTAATATTTCACGATGTCTCCATTTGCACTGTCCATCCACAAAAGACTGGTATCTGCTGGGGTGGTATTCTGCCGCACATAACCGCCTGTTGTCGGCATCTGGGACTTCGGGATTTTACCGTTGTCATCCAGGGATGCAATGCCGCCCTTTGCGCCTTTCTGGGATGTTGGAATTGCTCCGGCCTGTTCTGCTGTGACACTGTGCGGATTGTCTTTATCTGCTAAGTGTGCGTTTACTGCATCCCACAGTTTATTGATGTCTGCTTTCGTCGCAATGATCACGGTCGGGTCGATAATCACGTTTACTCCGCGCGCATCCACCACGGAAATGTAGATATACAAATCCATTTCCATGAGAGCACCCGTTGTCACGACTTCCTTCGGGATTTCCGGTGTGTTGCCAATAGCAATCAGGCGGCCTTTATCATCCAGGACTCCGATTTCCCGCATCACCCAGCCACCGACGCTGGACGGCAGCACTGCATGCAGGATCATCCGGTTCGGTTCTTCTTTATCCTGGGATACATCACCAATCGGGCCGCACCATACTTGATGTTTCAGTGCTGTCATGCCGTTCACCGGTACATATGGAGTACCATCCGCGTCCCCGACGGCAATCTGCGCAAAATTAACTTTTGTTCCGGTCACTACGCTGTTTGCAATGGCCGCATTACCAATATCGGTACACATGGTTCCGTAAAGCTGTGTATCTGCCATATTAACTCCTTCCTAGTACAGTCACGGACAGGCAGGACTTCATGACCACCGCTGTCCGTATCGTGCTGATGCTGTCATAACGATGAACCTGCCAAGGGTATAGAGTAACCGTTATGCCAAGCTTGCTGATAACAGAAATTCCAACCGGGATTGATAGGCGGAAGATCGCGTCAGCAAACAGTCGAACTCCGGCAGGAAGCAGTCCCTTTATCTTAGACAGCAAAAAGATTGTTTTCCCAGGCAGATGAGCAAGATCAGAAGCATCACTCAAAATAAGCTGCGCTGTATGCGGCTCTGCCCCATCAGCAAGATAGAATCTGCTGATTGGAAGCTGAAGCAAATTTGCAATACCGCTGCTCACACGGTTCCATGCGCCATTGTTCCGGTTTTGTATGATCTTTTCTTGAATCAAAGTCCGATACAGCGCATCATCTGCATTTCCGCGCGGCTGTCCTATTTCATCGCCATACCGATTCAATGTCGATCCAAATGCTTTTTGCAAATCCTGCGCCTGCAGGACAAGCTGAATATCATCACGCAGCGCATCGGAAGCATCGCCATGAAGTTCCAGTAATTTGTAGTTATTGCTGGCCGGATTTTTTCGGTATACATCGGGAAGGCACTCGGCCAGCTTACTGGTCGGCATAGGCATTCACCCCCACTGTAATATTTTCTTTTGGCAGAACGGCCGCCTGCATTGGCGTACAGGCAATATTCGCGGAAGCATAAGCTGTCCCATCAGAAGACAGTTGCAGCAGTGTTACATCCCGAACGCCCGGTACGGCAGTAACAGGCGCATAAAGGCGCGCCAAAATGACATCGTCCCCATTGCCAAGTGCCGCAATAGAGGCTGACAATGCTGATTTTATCCTGTCTGCCCCATCTGCGGGGAAACTGTCGTCGGTCAGCACAGCTACTTTTACATAGATGGCTTTATCCGTAACATGAGTAAAACAGATTTGCTGCTGAAAGCCACTGTCATCTTTGATCTGCACCTCTGTTTTTCCATACGCTTTGATGCCACACGGCTTCGCATTGAAAATAGCTTTTGCAATTTCATCATTAAGATTATCAGGAGCAAACACAATACATTCAAAGCTCCCCGGCGGCCTGCCGTCTTTGTCGACAGTTTCATTTGCATTTTCAATTACCGTACAGCTCCGCACACCAATAATCCGCAAGACAGCCGCACGGATTGCATTTGCTGTCGTACTTCCCATCCCCAGCAATGCCTTGTGATACCGGTCCCTTAGTTCTGGGTCTGTTTCTTCATCCTGGCCTTTCTGAACCAGTGCAACATCCCTCACCCCATTTACTTCTGAATCCGGATTGACAATTTCTGTGACAGAGCCGACCGGGACATTTCCGGATTCTCCTGCTTCTGATGCATAAACTATCGTCTCAGCTTTTCCGTCCGGCCCCAGCGTTACCATTTGCTCCGTATGGAACTCAATACCATTACCGGATACCAAAAATCCAGCCGGAATTGTGTATCCCGGCGTACCGGAAAGCTCAATTTGATGTTCCGCTGAACTTGCAGGGTCCCGGAAGACGCCGGCTTTGACAGCTAACCGGTCAAGGCTCTGTGTCCGGGCTGTGTCTGGGAAAATGCTGTTATACACATTTTCCAGCTCTTCATATGCCTCTGCAATATCCTGTGTTCCAAGCCGGATAAATTTGCCCAGCGGAGTTTTTTCATCGGTATCAATATCATCTCCGAAAAGCACTTTTGCCCGTGATTCCTGCTGAGCTACTAATTCCGCATAAAGCGGACGCTGAAATCCTTTATCTGTAAGGACTGGCATAGCATCACTCCTTTCTGTATTTCTCACTCATGCTTCGCCGTCCGCTGCATAAAATAAAGCGTACCGGATTCCGTATTTACTATTGAAATACGGAAAAGCGTACGCTATAATGGAAGCATCAAGGGAGGGATTAATTTATGGAGAATATCAATGTCACAAATGCCCGCAAAGATTTATACAATCTCATCAGCCGCACCAACGAAACTCATGAGCCGGTAAAAATAACCGGGAGGCGCGCAAATGCAGTTCTGCTTTCGGAAGACGACTGGAATGCAATTACTGAAACCCTGTATCTTTCCAATATTCCAGGCATGGCTAAAAGTATCCGTTCCGGCGCAAAAGAACCGCTGAAAGATGGCACAAACGCAAAGGATTTGAATTGGGATGTATGAAATCATCCTGACAAAACAGGCTGTCAAGGATTTTGCAAAACTGAAATCTGCCCATCTGCTTCCAAAGGTCAAAGCATTGATTGAGATTCTGGAACAAAATCCGTATCAGAATCCACCTCCTTTCGAAAAATTAGTCGGAAATTTAAGCGGCTTTTATTCCCGGCGAATTAATATCCAGCACCGCCTTGTATATCAGGTACTGGAAGATCAAAAAGCAGTCCATGTATTACGGATGTGGACGCATTACGAATAGAGTTCTCCCCTCCTTTACAGAGGGGATTTTTTAATAGGTATTTTCCCCTGTTACGGTTCCTCTGCTGCACTCGGCCGTAAAGCGGATATGCAGTTTCCGGTCTGCCGTCACTTCATGGTCAAATGAGTTGATGGTAAAACTGTTGTCAATTTCCTGCAGACCGGCAAGAAGTTCTTTCTGAACGGCATCATAGTTGATTCTTTTCCCTCGGAAAAGATGAAAGTTGATTCCTTCTTCCGGATTCAAAGCCCATTCTCCGCGGTTCGTGCCGAGTATCGTTTGGCAGGTCTGCTTCAGCAGCTTGTCCCCATCAACCATTTGAATCTGCCCATCCAATATTTTCACATCCCCATCCGGGCCAAGTGCAAAACCCTTCATGCCAACACCCCCACCACAATAGAATCTTTCTGCTGGTGATGGCCAAGTGTCGGCACTTCCGAATATCCATGCCTGGCTGCCGTAATATCGCGCTCGCAAGTCACACACAGGACAATATCACCGGCTTTCATTGGTTCCATAGTGATATGTTTATCTTGTATTAAATTACCAGTAATGCTCCCTTCACTGCCCTGCGCTTTACAGTACGGAGGGTCCATATACCTGAGCTTATACCGTGCATTTGCCAAAACTGGAATATTTTTCAGCAGAGGCTGTTTCACTGGCGCTGCATTTACCGGCTTTGTCAGTGTAATCGGCTGAACAGAGGCAGTCCCAGCGCCTTCATCAAATTCAACAAGGCGGCCCAAAAAGGCCGTGTGGAGCCGCAGAAGTGCCTGATCCATCTGTCCGTGTCCTATACTCATGCCCTGCATTAAATCACCGTCATTTCTGTAATAAAATCAGTGCCATTGAAACTGTGTTTTCCTTCCAGTACGTGAAAAGTCCCGGTTACATCTTTACTTTTTAAATTAATCTGTGCACCGGACATACAGCGATGTTCCAATAAACTTGTAATTTTATAACCTCTCCGCGTTTCCTTAACTGTATCATCGTCTGCCGATTCGCTGATTTCTTCTTCAAAGTATTCTGGGCTGCCAATCAGCCCATGCTCCACATCCATATCAAAACGGAGGCCTGTATTTGCTGTTCGGACGTCAATTGCATAAATACTGCCGCGCTGGATGTAAGTTGACACCCCGCATATTTTTGCGTATTGGTCGATGCTTGACATCAAACCTCCATCTACTGTAACCGCATCTTTATAAGTGTGGTCCCTGCGAACCCGAAAAGCCGCAATCGGCAGGCCCGTCTTTTGGAGCAGGGATCGGAGAATATAAGATGCCCTGCATCCTTTTTTAAAGGAAATGTTCTTGACATCATGTTCCTTCAAGCGTGGATTGTCTACCGCTGTCACCGTTGTCCGGACATCCACACCGTTATGTGCTGTCCGTGCACTGGAAACAACTCCTGAAAAGATCAGGCCATAGTCATGCCCATAGCCAGCTGTCAGGGAAATGCTGCGGCCGGTTACAAACTGGTTGCGCGTTGTCCTGCTGAGATTGTACATGGTAAAAGTTGCTTCGTTGGCCGTCGTATTATCGTCAAAAGGCACTTCAAATTCAATGTCCAGATTTGGGTATTCCACTTTTGCCGCACCGCATAAAATCCAGGCGGCGGCATGGAACAGGCCGGACGGTATGTTGACCGGCGTCTCGGTGATTTTGGCTTGAAGCTGTTCCAAAGATTTGACAACCCGGCTGCTCCGGTTTGGCGGAAACGGATGGGAATTCCGAATGATTCGGCTGTCTATTTTTGTCACCCCTCCTCATCGTCGACGGTAAGAAATACGGTTTTCCCGAGATTGTCCCATGTTACTGCACTTTCGTGGTTGGATTCATCCAAGGGTACCAAAGCCACAGCCGGGAAGTGTCCGGCACGGTACACATCATGGAACAAAGGGGAACCGTAAATCAGCGGTTCCCCTGCACAAAGCAGTCTGCCGCCGCTGTCATATAGGCTCACTGTAAAAAGGTCTGCATTAGAATTGTAGTCAACAGCCAAAGTAAACTGTTTTCCAGCCAGGATAAGGTCAAATTGGTATGGAATCATATCTTTATTGATTTCAATCCGGTCACGCATCTTATCGCCTATTTCCAATCCAAATTCTCGCACCAATCTGCATGGTGCGTGGGTCCATGTGTCTGCTGAAAGCATACGGGTTAAGCCGCATCACGTCATTCGGAGAAAATCCGTACCGTTTGTATGGCGCACCCGAACGCTGAAGCAAATCCCAGAGGGTATCGCCGCGCCTGACTGTGTAATAAACCTTTGAGCTGACACTGTTGGCGCACCTTTGCTGTGTTCCGGCATTTCTTCGGGCAGCAGCCCTAGGATTTGAGACAAATGCGCTCTTTGCAATGCGTGCTTCCTGCAGGGTAATATTGAATTTATAGCCTCCGGCAATCTGGCTGCTGTGTGTGGAATTGAATTTCGTAATCCACATCCGGTTGTATCCATATACGCCTTGATATGGGACAATCGTCCCACTGTTTTTCCATGCCTCAATTTTCTGCATTTTCTGCAGGGCATCAGGACCGACAATTTCGCCGGAAAGGTTCAACACTGTTCCGTTCCTGCAAATATTGTCGGTGATATTTGCCCCGGATTCTACCGGATGGCTTGTCACACTGACCGTACGTTCTCCCTGCTCACCTTCACCGTCAATCCAAATTTCAAGGCCGCCAAGTGTAGCCATCTTTTTAGTCACTCCTTTTAGGCATCAAAAAGCGCACCCGAAGGTGCGCTTAATCAAAATGGCTATAAATTCTATTTTGAATTTTTTATTTGTGTAATGTTAATTTCGAGCTTATCCTTAACATTTTGAACATTTTGCATAATATTCTCTTTAATCGAATTAGAATTATCCAAAAGTTCAATAATTTCAGATAATGCAAGCATCAGCACAAAAATAATAATTGATTGTATCCATGTACTTAATGTTGCATTCCATCTGGTTGTATTTTGTACAATACCGCTAGCCGAATCAAGCGTAACAGCTGGTGTACTTGCCAGTAGTACAAATCCAGTAATAATTCCGATAATTAAAAGAATTATTCCAAGTATCCTTACAGCCTTCGCTATTTTATTGTCAAGCCGTAAAATTTTTTTCATTTTTTTCATCTCCAAAAAGCATTATACTATGGTTTTCTTAACGAAGCAACCTCTTTAGACTATAAGTTCTCCCGGTTCTCTGCGATCACGGCTTTGAATGGTTTCTTGGATCGCCTCAGAGACCCATGTTTTAACTTTTCTTTCAAGGTCACGCTCTGCAGCGGTATTGCTGCCAAACGTCGCGTTAAACTGCGGCGCATAAGTACTGTTGTCAGTATATGCCTTGCTGTTTCCAGCAGGATATACCGGTTGATAGAATTCCAGCTGAGACTTACTGTGCGGAGATACCATTCCACCTGCCGCATGTTTTTGCGGCTCTACACCAAGTGCACGGCCTGCAGTCTCCCATAGGCTAAGCGCATGATTCCTCCGTGCGGGATTAAACGGAATGATTGCTTCCGGATATCCTTCCTCGGCCACCCATGTCAGCGATTTTCTCCCAACAATGCCTCCGGCAGCCTTTTTCCCCGGATTGAATGCTTTCGAAACAGTCGAAGCGATCGTCATGATAAGATTATGATGGCTGAACCAATCCTGAGCTTTCTGAAATGCCGCCTGTGCGGCTTCTATCGGCCCACTTATTGGACCTGCTTTGGCACCTTTCAGTGTTGTACTGGAAGTAGTTGTGCTTTCTAATGTTGTCGCATCTTTGGCAACTGTAGCGGAACCTTTTACTGCTCCTGCTTTGGCTCCTTTCAACGTTGTACCACCAGTAACTTGATCCATCGCTTTGGCAGCTTTTTGTGCCGTGGAAGTAGAATTTAAAATGCTGCCGAGCTTTGGAGACTGCAGAATTTGACTTGCAGTGACTAAATCCATTGTTTTGACAGCCTGTCCAGCCTTTCCTTTCGCAGTATAAACCAGCCTACCGTCTTTAGATACTTTCATATTAAACGATGAAAGCAAACTTGTTGCTCCAGAACCACCCAGTGAGGCAAGCTTTGCAATCATTTGTGGCCGCTGTGCATCTGTTGCGGATGCTAATTTTGTAACCATCCCTGTGGCTGCACTCTGCACTCCGGCGGATTTGCTGGACAGACTTTTGATGAATGCATCTGTGGCATCAACACCCAGGTCAGTATACATGGTCTTTAATTCCTGTGTCTGAAGCTTTGTACCGGATTTTAGTTTATTTCCTAATTTCTGCACCTGCAGAGCAACCTGTGGGCCCTTTTCCGAAAGAGATTTCGCCATAGCATCGGAAATGTTAATTCCAGCAGACTTCATCTGTGCCTTAGCACTTTCCACAAGTGACGGCTGAGGTTTTGCCTGCTGGACAAGGCCTTTTCCAGCTTCATAAACTAATCCATATCCGCTTTTAAGAGCATCCGTCAATTCATACGGAAATTGCGCACCAAGCTGAGCAGCAGAATTAAATTTTTCCTTAAGTTCGGACGAATTGCTAATCTTCCCAGCGAGCAAATCCCACTGATGAGTCAAGTCACCTGATGCAGCTTCTTCTTCAAATGTGCTTTGCAAACTTGTCATCAGCGCTTTCGGCGGCACTTCACCAGCTGCGGTATAGCTGTTTTTCAACGCTATGAGCTGGTCTGTCTGAGGCTTTGCTGCAGACAACATTTGTTTCAAACTTCCGCGTACAGCAGGATCAATACTATTAGATGCTGATTTAAGTTGGTCAGATATAGAATTTGCAAATTGCTGGCCACCGATTTTACCAATTTGAAAGTCTGCAAAAGAATCCGAAGAAAAAATTGCAGAAATACTTTTCGAAAAAGAATCTGTTATTGATTTATATTTATCGCCCAACGGACCCATTGACACTTTATAATTGTTTAATTCAATGTCGGTCTTTTTCTGATTCAGGCCATCCTGCAGTGATTTTTTTAACTTGGTATACTGTCCTTGCGAGATTTCCCCGTTTTCAAGCTGAACATTCAGCTCAGAAATTGCAATGTCATAGGATTTATTGGCATTATTGAGCGCTTTCTGTGTTTCTTTTCCAATTTCAGAAGTAAGATTTTTAAAGCTGGCCGGAGACAGCCCCCCGGCGGTCGCTTCCACTTTTATCCGATCCAGCTTGGCTGTGTACTGCTCTTGCGATACCTGATTGACAATGCCTTGGATGCTCGTTTCAACAGAATCGATTACACCAGATTCATCCGGACTGATTACGCCGTCTTTCAGTGCATCCTTCACATCTGCCGCAAGTTCGCCTTTTAAAGACTGCAGCTTTGACTGAAACTTGGAATAGTAACTATCGGTCGATTTTGTAAAATCATTGTACGCTTGGCTTCCCGGCTGAAGAATCGTATCGATTGACAGTTTTGCGGTATAGTGCTTCTGCTCAACATAATTGACTGCATTCTGCACCAGGCTGTCTGCAGACTGCTGGAAATTGGCTTTATCGTCGGCGGTAAGGGTAATTCCTACACCTGACTTCCACTCTGTTTTCTGCATAGCCGAAGCGGCAGATTCCACACTCTTTTGAAGGCCGGCAAGCTGGCTTTGTGCTTCCGCGACACCTTGAAGCTTAATCGTCCACGGCGTCGCAGTAAGCTTTTGTGCCGCTTCCCTGCATTCGTCCGCTGAAAGGGTAATATTGCCGAATCGTTTTGCAAGGTCGGCATTGACCGCATCATCATTGGCTTTTTTAATGGCAAGGCCAATGCCAACTGCGGCTGCACTTCCAACGGCAAGTGCAATTTTTGCAGGCAGTGGGATCGCTGCAAAAGCTGTGGAAAGCAACCCGCCAGCTTTTGATGCAGTGCTGAGACCTTTCGCGGTTTCTTCCGCTGCTTTGCCAACACCTTTTCTTTTGCCAAGCGCTTCTGTTAATTTTCCAATACCACTTGTTGTGTTTCCAATTATTTTTAACGCTGGTCCTGCAAGCGCCGTTACACCTGCGGCTTTAAGTAAAAAATCCTGCTGGCTGCCTGACAGCCTGCCAAATGCATCGACAAGTTTTCCAACAGCATCTACCCCTTTTGTAACATATGGGAGCAATTTTGTTCCAACATCGATACTTGTGCTTTTAAGTTTATTCATCTCCTTCTGAAACATGGCCGCCGGTGTAGCATCCATTTTTTCAAAAGCTTTCTGCGTTGCCCCGGCACTATGCTGCATCTGCTGAGTGATTTTATTAAATTCTGTACCTCCATCTTTCATAATGGTTAAGGCCGCTTTGCCGCCCTCAGCAGTGCCAAACATATCAGCAAGGGATTTTCCGCTCTTTTTTGCACTATCCTGTAAAATTGCAAGAACACCCGTAATACTTTTGCCTTTACTAAGCAGTTGAGTGAATCCCTCTCCTGTTGCTTTCCTCAAAGTTTTATCGGCAACTGTACCGCTTTTTCCAAGTTCGTTGAGCATAGCATTCAGATAAGTCGTTGCTTCGGCTGTTTGTATCCCGTTTTTTGTCAGATCCGCCATTCCGGCGCAGACAGAATCAAGGCCAACGCCGAAAGCTTTTGCCGTTGGTATGACCATGCCCAGACTGGAAGACAGCTGATCCACTGTCGTTTTGCCGATATTCTGTGTAGTAATGAGTCTGTCGCTCACCTTTGTAGCCTGATTGGCACTAAGGCCATAAGCGTTTAAAGCAGACGTAACAACATCCACAGCGCTTTCCGTGCTGGTAAAGCCGCCCTTTGCCAGCTTTACCATATCGGTTGTAAACCCGATTGCTTTTCCGCTGTCAATTCCTGCAGAAACAGACTGATACAGGGCTTCATTGAAATCAGTGACAGCAATTCCTGTTTCCGTTGACGCTTTTTTTACTCCTGATGTAAGCTGTGTATAAGACAGCTTCGACGAATCTGCAATCGTCTGAACCTTTGCAAAACTCGTCGCTGCATCGGCTGCAAATTTCACGGACGCTGTACCAGCTGCAACTATTGGCGCAGTAAGCCCAAGCGATAACTTATTTCCTGCTTTAGAAATACTTTTCCCAATAGACTGGAGGTGCTTCCCTGCTTTTTGTGCGTTACTTCCAAGCTGTAAAATTCCTTTTGATGCCTTTTGGGATTCTCTGCTGATATTAGACAGGCCAGTCTGTGCTTTTTCCCCGACTTCACCAACCTTGTTTGATGTTTCTTGTGCCTTGTTTCCAAGGCCTTTCAGATGCTCTTCAGTATTCGAAACAGCTTTTTCCGCTGCTGCTCCAGACTTTTCTAACTGGCCGGAAAGAGAAGTAAGGCTTTTGTCATCGACATCATAACTGATTTTAACAACATCTTCACGGACAACATTTTTCAATTATTCTTCCTCCTTCCGGTTCTGCAGTCCGATCGCGTAATCAAGAGCCGCATTAGCTTCATTGATCTGTGCTGGTGTCATTTGATAAAATACCGTGTTGAAATCCATTCCATTGAAAACCAAACGCCAGCACGGCCAATCTGTTTTAGCCTTTTGCTTCAGCCTTTGCGGAGGAAGTGCCCGGGCGAAAGTAGCCGTTCATCACGGACAGTGCGAAAGTCACGACAGCATCTAAATCTGAAACAGTATCAAAATCGTCCGGAGTAAGGCCTTTTGGTTCTACAATGACATTTTTCAGCAGATAATCAGCCATTTTGCGGTTGCTGAGCTTTCCATTGCCCTCATTCCATGCATCCTCACCGTTCAGTGCTGCACCAACACCATTAAATTGTGCTGTGTATTTCTTTCCGTTAATTTCTTTTGTAGTCTGAAAAGGTTTTACCATTTCTATGGCCTCCATTATTACAAATTTAAGTTTTAAGTTGAAAACAGCCGTCTGGTTGGAGGCGGCCTTACTTTTTCATCATTTTCCATACAGGCGTATGAGGTAAAATCAGCAAACATCATGTGGATTCAACAACATAATCAAACACTGTGAATTCAAATTGGCGTTCCCCTGCCTTCGCACCGTTTTTGACATCCGGAAACTTTGTCAGCATGGCCTGCTGACCGCCGAACCGTTCGTTGATTGATTTATTGACAGCCCAGACCGGCACAACAGCATGGGACTGAGCCAAATCCAGCAGATATGCATACTGTGGGCACTCGACGCCAACCGACAAAGTAACTTTGCCGATGTCATTGTGGGATACATTCGCAACAACATCCCCTTGGGCACCTACATCCGGCTGAATGGTGTCTTCTTTTTTCGACCCGGAAATCATGTCTCCACCGAATCCGGTAATCAGGATGCCGCCTACTGTGACAGTAGTATCTTTTGGGTCATATACTTTGTACATTTAAGCCACCCCTTTAAACAATAATGTTGCCGTTGATTTCGGCACTGTGAATGGCACCAAGCAGGCTGAAGCTGAAATGGCCGAGGGAATAATGGCGTTTTTCACGGTCTTCAGCACTGGCTTGGGACAATTGCCCATACTTTACTGTGTAAGCTGGTTTGCCGTCAGAGCCTGTGGCAATGATGAGGTTTCCGTCCCCATAGCAGTCTTTCATGACACCGACGCAGGCCGCTTCCAGCTGCGCAATGCCGTTATTGTTATACGGCACTTTGCTTGACTGGTTGAGAATCCTTTGGCTGTCATGCTGGATACGATAAATGATATAGTCTTTGCCATCCATGATGTCGATGTACTCGCCGCCGATGGTCTTGCCTTCCGTTGTAACGTTGTCTCCGGCTTTGGTGACAAAGGTCAGGCAGCCTTTGTCATGAATCGTTTGAACCGCCGCGTCATCCAGTTCCAGCGGATCCATATTTTTCAGGATTAAATTTTTGCAGGTATAGGTTCCCGGCTGTTTCTGCGCAATCGCCCCAACAAGAGCGGCGGCGGCAGATACGCCGGCAGTTGGGTAATAAAACCCGACCGTGCGGTCACGCGGAATTTGTGTTTCTTTTCCCTTTACGACTGCAGGGATTCCATGGCTTGGCACGGCATTGAGGTCGCGCACTGTTGCAAAATATTCCCGGTCTGACTTTTCAATCATGTCAGAAATCTCCGTAACCGTGCTTTCCCCTTCTGCACCTTCTGTCGGGACAACCAGCTGCCGCCAGTCCTTCCCAAACAGATTTGCAATTTCATCTGTGCTTTTTCCGGTGACAGCCCGGACTGCAATTTTAAAGCGTTCCGTACTCTGCGAAAGCATGAGTGCGGCAGCGGAAGTAATCGGGCTGTCATTTCCGCACGCATCACGGACTTCATCAATGTCGACACATTCCGTATATGGGATGTCTGTCTTCTGCCCGCCGGCAAGAATCAGCGGAATTCCGAAACCGGATTTTCCAACTGCCTTTGTAAGCGACAGATTAACCGTGACATCGCTCGAAACTGTATTGCCTGTTCCGGCCGCACCCCCAACAATGGCGGATCCGGCCTTTGCAGTTCCAACAGCTGCATTTGCCATAAGACTGACCTCCTTGTAATTTCAAATTAAATTGTTTCAATTGTCCCATCAATGTCATAAACGCTGTCTTTGGTGTAATGCCGCAGCAGCAGTGTGACATCGAATCCCTCGCGGTATTCATACTCAATTGAGAGCAGGTTATCGCGGTTTGTAATATTTCCAACACTCTGGACGGATATCTCGTTCTTCTGCAGATAAGTATGGCCTTCTTCTGTACTGAACCATTCCACCGCATCAAGGGCAATCTGCTGTACTTTGACTGGGTCATCGCTCTGCACGGTAATACTCCAAGCCTGAGGAAGGTCTTTGTACTGCCGTCCGTCTTCATCCATGCACCAAGAACTGCCGACTGACTGTGCAATGCTCGTTATGGTAAACGACACATACGGATAAGGCGGAACCTTGGAAGAGGTGTTCGACCGAATAACCGGACAGCCAAGATATTTCTGAAGCCCGTCTGCCACCGCAGACTCTACATCATGCAGGCTTTTCAAATTGGCTCACCCGCCTTAGCAGATATACGAATACATCTGCGTAATTGCTCCAGTCTGCAGCCTGTTCAATGCTGTACTGGTGATCTTGGTCAATAATGCGGGCACCTTTCAGCGCATCCGGAAGCGGCGACGCCATATAGAGCTGCCGGTCCTGTGTTGTATAGGTTCCGCCGAGCTGGTAGACTTTCTGCGCAGTAAGCGGAACAATGGCGCCCTGCATCCGCTGTGGAGGCGGCGCCGGATCAGAAATCCACTGGCCGCCGCTGTAACGGCCTTCAGATGAAACTCCCTGAAAAGTAAACGTCCGCGAATATTTTTGGATAAGGCGCGTAAAGTCATACAGGTTTGCCATTACTTCACCTCATAACTGATCGACTCAATCATTGCGCCGGTATCCACTAAAGGATTACTGCTCCCCTTGCGCTCCGCGGTCATGGCACTGTCTGGAGGCGATGAAAGCTCCCTGGCATATGTCTTGATTTTTGTGGCAAGTTCCAAACCAATTCCCTGTAAAAACAACTTTGTCGGCATAATGCCGCCAAGGGTATCTCCAAGCGCATTTTCATATAGCTCCACGACCCCGTCTGCATACTCGTCAAACCCTGCACGCAGAAAGGAGCGTTCCGGAATTACAATCTGTGTCGTGCTTTTTTTCAATGGATAGCCTTGGTGGGCAAACCACGCGCGCATCTTGGGCGTAACCCGGATATGGCAGCCATACTCATGGATGCCGGCAAGCCAGGCGCTTTCGCCTGTGCATCCGGCCTCAACAGAATGGCCGTTCAATCCTTTCGCAGCCTCTTCCATTTTCGGGAAATCATTCTTCACCGTTTTCCATTCACATGGCATCAAACCCACCTTGATTCTGCCGGAACAAACCGGATATCCGAATTCAGATACTGTCCCATCAGTTCACGCGCATACTGCATCAGCTGGCCGCCTTTATCGGATGCATCGAACGACTGGCTCATGCCGGCAAGGCTTTCACTGGTAACGCCAAAACTCTGGGACATACAGGCAATGTACTTCAGGACAAATAATTTTGCCCCTGAAGGGAACGCTTTTGGATTCTCGATATCCAAGGATGTATGTTCTCCGATCCAATCCAAAGCGGCATTGGCCATCAAAACTGTTTCAGGCTGTTCATTCGGCAAAGGGACGCCAGCTGCCTCCCATTCATCGGCTGTCATACTTCTGCAAGCAGCCCGGCTTTCCGCAGGCTTGCAAGCAGCGCATTAACCGTTGTCCGCAGCGCCGCCGCGTCGGCCCCTTCTGCCGCATCGGCAACAGCAGAACCCGGTGTAATGACTGCATCTTTCCCATTTGCACCGGCATCCCCTTTTTCACCTGCAGGGCCGGTTAAACCCGTGTCCCCTTTCGGCCCGACCTGTTCATTCTGGACACCTTGTTCCAGTTTATTTAAGCGCTCGGATGTAATAACGTCCCCGTCTTTCCAATCAGTAGGTGTGTACATAATAAATTCCTCCTTAACGATCAGGTTGTTCCTTCTTGACTGCCGGCCGGTGCTGCCGGTTCACTGGCTGCTGCATCAGCCGCGGCCTTTAACATTTTGAGGCCCTCTTGGCCGAGATCCGTAATCAAACGCTGGGCTTTATATTCACCGCTCGTCATTATTTCTCACCAGCCTTAGCCGATTTTATGGCGGAGCATCGCAATGTGGACATTTTTGTGGTCTGTCGCAAGCGTCCAGTTTGCAGGGACTGCGAGGTCTGCATCATCTGCATAATGGTCATTCGGATTGATAAAGCTTCTATCCTTTTCAAAGGATACGCCAAGCGGATGTAACACCATTGCGAAACGCTGGATCAAGTAGTTTTCAGATGCCGGCTTATCCCGGTCCTTCTCTGTTGTGACAAGGCCCTGCGGTGCACCGTCGGCACGGGCAAATACGCCTTTTCCCATAAAATACGTATCATAGACACCGTCTTTCACCGGCATGCCGTCATCAACAATCGGAATGAAATTGCAGTAAGACTGGATGTTTGTCCTGGTCGTCGGATCAAAGGTTGTAACAATCTGCTGCAGTTTCTGCAGGTAAGTGTAAGTGGCAGAATGCATGAAGACAACGCCAAGGCTATCAGCTGCATCGCCCAGTGCCTGCTTGGTATCGAGCGTTGCATCAACATTGATGTCCGCCTTTGCACCGGCATTTTTGGAAATATCATTGACATGGGCGCTGAGGGCGCTTCCCATAATGCCCTGCAGAATGGAAAGCATCATGTTTTGTTCCTGCGCAACACGCCAGTCTGCATATAGATTTACAATCGCATTCATCGGATCTGCACCGCCGAAAACGGTCGCCAAGTCCGAATCACCGAACATGACTTCACGCACCAGCAGTGTCGCTTTTTCATTTCCGGTGGTTACTTTGTTCGGGGACAGGCGTTCACGGCCAAACACCTGTGCTTTCGCGTCCAGGGGATTGAAGTGCGGCATAATAATGGTATTGCCGCCGCGCGGTGTCCCGTTAATCAGCTCCGATAGGGCCGCGTTTGTAGTCGTAAGTCCTGAACTGACCAATCTGGATTTTTCCGTTGTCCGCTGAATGGTATAGTCCGTAAATTTTGCAGGTACAATCTGCATATCTGCAAGAGATGTAATCGCCATCGTTTATTCCTCCTAATTTGTAGTGGCTGAGGCTGCTTCTTTCAGGGCCTTTGCCTTATCGGGATCAGAAGTTTCCAGTTCCATTTGTTTGGTAAGGTTAAAGCCCTCTTTGGTATATGGGTTGTCTTTGGGAGAAACAGTATCTGAACCTTTGCCGGGATGTCTTCCTGCTGCCTTGAAGCGCTGGTCGACCTGTTTTGCGACGATCCGGTCAACATAGTCTTTAAAGGCTTTTACGTGGCTGTCAATCGTCGTTTCATCCGGGCCCATGACAAAATCGACAAGTTCCATGATGTCCTCATCGCCATCATCGATTCCAGCCTTTTTCATTGCTTTGACCGCATACATCCGGTTTTTTTCATCCTGCAGATCCTGTTCTTTCTGGGCAAGCTCCTGCTTCTGCTGTTCAAAGTCTGCTTTTGCGCGCTCATCGGCCGACATATGTTCCCGCTTTATGTGGTCAAGCTCCTTCTGCAATTCTGCCTTTTCTTTTCCAAGTTTTGCTGTCACCTTGTCAGCAAGTGTCTTTGCACGGCGCTCAATTTCTTCCGAATCAAGATGTTCCGTGGGCTTCGAATCTGGTTTTGGATCAGAGTCAAGGCTGGGAGCTGGATCTTCCGTTTCTTTGCCCGGGTTTGGTTCCGAATCGTCTTTTGCTGTTGGGAGCATTGCATCATATTCTTCCTGAGTGATGTCGCCTTTGTCCAACAGTTCTTTGAGTTTCTTCTTTGTCATGAATATTCCTCCGCATCAACCATATAGATTGTTGTCTGCTACCGTATAGATAGCATAAAAAAGCGTGTCCATATAGAACGCGCACGGCAGGCCTTTTAACGTCATGCTTAGGACAAATGATTTTCTGAAAGTGTACCATGTTCTGGAAGTCTTTTCAACGAATACTCCAAAAAACACCGGCAGTTAATGTCCTGTCCAGCCACTCCACTCTGCCCGGGGGCTTTCGTGGTTACGCCGCCGCCAAGGTCGAATTCCTGATCAACAGGGATACACACGCCCTCCATCTTTTGGTGGTTATAAGGGCCGCGGATGACCGTTACCCAATGTTTCCCGCGTCTGTACCGGCACTGTGGCCGAACACGTTCATCCATCATGGTTCGCCAGGTCTTTGTCATGATGTATCCGGCCTGCTGCACCGATTGATGCACTTCTTCTGCAGCGTCATGGAACCCTGCTTCCCGCACACGGTGTGTTTCCGTACGCGTAATACGTACTGCTTTGCTGTAGTCCCCGCCGACTTCACCGGCCACACGGCGCGCCATGGCGGAATAAGTATCTCCCTGCGTCAAGCCGATTCCAAGTTGTTGCTTAATGCCATAGATGACATCCTGCCGATGCTTCTGCAGCCGGTTGTTTAAGGTCAGCCCCGAGATTGGGTTCTCTACTGCACGCTTTACAATTTCCGGCGTTGTGCCGTGTACGCCCTGTAATGCTGCATTCAGCTGCGTATCGTTTGCTGATCTGTTTACTGCATTCTGCATTCCATTCCAGCACAAGGCATATACATCCTCCACAGTTTGATGGACTGCTGCTGCCACTGGCTCTGTGTGGTAGACAGTCAGCCGCTCTGCTTCTTCCAGGAAGCGGGCAAATTCTCCTTTTTGCTGAAGGATGGAATAATCGAGCTTATCATCTTCGGAAAACCTTGCATAGTATTCTCCGACAAAGGAACGCAAATCTTTCAGGAGTTCCTGATAAGTTTTCCTGATCTTCTGTTCGGAGCCTTTTTCACGATGTTCGGCTATCCTCCGCACCTGCGCCAGCAGGCTTTGCAGCTCTTCCCTCGTTGGCTGTGCCGCCATCATCTTTCACCGTCCCATTATCCGGACTGGAATCATCTTCGAGTGGAGGAATTCCATCTTTTTCCGATTCAATCTCTTCCATAACTTCATCCACATCATCAATCTCCGGAAACGCAAGGCTATAGGCCACACGTTTCGGCAGGCCCGCTGCAATCATTTGCTGTGCTGACTGCGCTTCGCTGAGAAGGTCAAGCGGAAAGTTACGGCTGAATTTAAGGTCAACTTCCAATGGGTCAAGAGTAATCCCTTTTTTGGACCATGCATTTGAAATGCATTGAAACATATAAGTCGCAGCACTTTGCATTTTTGCTTGGAATATCCCGCATTTAGTTTCAAGTCCTGTCAAACGGAATTTCAAAGCTATTCCCGATGCAGTGCCGAAAGCCTCATCATTAAGATTTGGTGTTTTAGAAAAGCGGTAGATATTATCTTCCAATCGATCAAGATGCTTATTATTTAATTCCCCTGTCGCGTCTTTCGTAAGATAATGAATGTTTCCCTTACCTTGTCCAGTGTAATATTGAAATTCACCTGTAGCCTGCGCTTTTTCCATTTCTGCATCTGTGATCTTGACATTTTCAAAACACAGATAGGAATTTGAAAATGCTTCAACCTCATTGCTTTGGTCGGAAAGCGCACGGTCATAAGCATCAATGAGCGATGTAACTTTTTCTGCATCACCAAGCAGTTCCCCGTTGTTTGGTATTCCCTGCAGCGGACAGCTGTCGTATAAATTAGGTATGTCATCTTTGGGTGCCCAGTTCCCAGGCTGGCCCTCGAACACTTTTATCGGTCCATCGCCATAACATTCTGCATGCCAGTATGTATTGCCTGAAAGATCGCTGCGGCTGTAATACCGCACTGCGTACTTTGGAGCCGTTATATCGTCGCCAAGTAATGCAGATTCGAATGGAGGCACTACCATAATCCTTTCCCTGCCAAGTTCATCATGGTAGAAAAGGCGGCCGGCATATCCGCATACCGTTGCGAATTTCGTGATTTCCATATCAACGTCTGGAAAATTATTGAGTGCCACAAAGTCTGAAAGGGCCTTGCTCGCCTTTTCAAGTTCACCTTTGCCTCCGGTATCCTCTTCACTGTCTTGGCTATGGTTGTAGCTGTAGGCAATCGGTTTGCCGGCGAAATAGCCAATCTTGAAGTCGTTAATCTCACTGAAAAAGTCATTATTGATTTTGTTGTTGATGGCTGCCCTGTCCTCAGCAAACCGTGGCTGCCGTTTAAAAATTGGTACGGCATCGTCCAAAACGCAGTACCGATCATACAGATCAAGCATGCACTGACGGCAGGGTCCATGTTTCGAAATGATTTTATCAAGGATCCCCGGTGTGAAGCCTTCCGTATCAATAGCCGCGCATTCTGCTGTAAAATCCGGATAAAGCTGCGATTTATTTCTCAATTCAACTTTCCTCCCAATTTTTACAGGAATCCATTTTGAAGTGATTCAGTAGCATATCTCAACGCATCCATCAGGTGGTTGTCCTGATCTACCGGCCGCTGCAGCGTATTGCCGAACCGGTCTTCGTCCCAGCGGTAATTACTGATTTCTGAAATAAAATGATGGCAGGATGGGTCAACGATCATCTCATACCCCATCAGCCACTGGATTCCAAAGTTTATGCTGTTTGGGCCTTTGTTCGCACCGATTGCACGAATTCCATGCATACAGAGGTCCGTAATGTTTTGTGGGCTGGCACTGTCGCAGGTAATATATTCTGTTCCAATGCGGTGATGCAATTCATCTGATAATTCATCGGTCAGCATTCCGCATTTGTACATTTCTTCAAACACATATATTTTCTTTTCCGCGTGCTCAAAATCAATGCGGACAAGTGCAGTTGGATCTTCAGCAAATCCGAAATCAAGGCCGTTATAAACGTTTGAGAAACGTTTCTTCTTTTCTGTCAAATCTTCAGTATGCCAATTCTCAAAAATGATGCCTTTGGTGACACCCCAATCACCAAGTCCAGCCACTTTGTAACGACGTGGATTCTGTTCTCTCATGGTTTCGAACACACGCCGATCCGCTTTATCAAGGAACTCATTACACAGATAATTTGTCGTTCCGGCGAAAACATCCGGGCCTTTCGGAGCATCATAGAACCTGCGTTTAATCCAGTGTTGGTCATTCCATGGATTCAGGGTCAAGGTCAGCTGTTTAAAAAGGCCGGCAGGCATTTCACCACGGATGGATTCGTCCAGGGTGTTAAAGTCATCCTCTTTCATGACTTCATAGGCTTCTTCCAGCCAAAGCCAGCACAAATATCCGCTGTCTGCGGAAATGGATGTAATCTTGTATGGATCATCAAGGCCGCGAAAATAAATTTTCTGACCGGTTGGCCGGTATGTTATCTCAAGCGGAGATTCCCGGCAGCTCCAAAACTTTTCTACATGGAATCGGCGGATGGCCCATTTTAATTCTGTGTAGCAGCTGTCCTTTAAGGTCCGGTAGACCCGGCGGACGACCAATGTATTGGAACCAGGATACTTCATCATGCGGTAAATGATGTTAAGGGCTGTTGTTTTACTCTTTTTGGATGCACGGCTTCCCTTCACAACACGGTAGCGGCCTTTAAAACGCCAAAAGTCACCATACCCGCCGCCCACGATATCCGGAAGATATTCCGTTCTTCCTGTCATTTCAAATCATTCTCCCCTGTTATAATTACTGGGCCAGAGTCACCACATGAATTACCATCCTTCTTTTTGGCCGCTTTAATCTCCGCCAGTTGCGCGATACATTTGGCCTTCTGCTTCTGGACGCGGGTAAGCTCGGCCTCAAATCGGACAATCGTCTCGGTAACGGACACCATCGTTGTGTTAAGGTGGACGCTATGCCCGTTTTTCTTTTCATATTCTGTTGGCACCTTCCATACGCGTCCGGCGCTGTCTTTTTTTTCATGATTATCTTCTCCCCGGTTGACTGTATAGAGCATCATCCCCATGTTATTGCTTTTACTGCCGCCTGTGCTGAGTGCCCTCATACGATCCAGGTCTTTCATTAAGTGCAGCTCCCGAACCGTGAGAATTTTAATCAGTGCCTGCAGCTGTGATTCCTCGTCCGACACATCCATCTGTTGGATCAGTTCTTTTTCCTGATCCGAAAGGACACTGCCATACACCTTTGCATAAAGCCCAGTCTTGAGGTTGTTTGTATTTCCTTTTGGAGCACCATGCCCTGCCGCATTCTTGTTGCCAATCTGTGCCCGGCTTCGAGCGCTCCGCTTTTTCCGGCTGCAACTTTTCCCTTGTCTGGTTGCAACTTTCCGCAGCTTCCAGTCGCGGGTGGCCCACGATTTTACCGCGCTCAGGGTGACGCCGTATTTTTCGGCAATCTCTTTATATTTCATGCCGTTTTTCCAGTCCTTGAAAGCGTCCTCATACGCGGGATCGTGCTTGTCCACTACATATCACCACCTCCGGCGTTACGTTTGTCCCACGAAATTTACCGGTGCCCGGCAATTTGTGGGCTCTTCTCTTGATTTTCTTCATTGGAGTTATTTACAGCTTGTGAAAGCTTTCTTTGCTTCCAGTACTGGTCTGCTCTCTTTTCAGCAGCGCCATACACCTGCCAATTGAATTCCGGATGATATCGACAATGTTTCATGGCACCACCCTGTTTCAAAGTATAAAAAAAGACGGCCCGAAGGTCGTCCCTGAAATATTATGTCTGCCGCTGGGACACATTGTTAAGAGGTGCGGGCAGTCTCATTGTTGTGCGGCGTGGGAGTTACAATCTCCCGGCCCTGATGTCTGGGCTGCAATCACGCTGCCGCATATCTGCACCGCCCGTGCCGCGGGGCGGCGCATAAAAGAAAGGAAGTTTGTCAGCCCGATATTATTTCGCCTCGATGCCGGGCGATGTATCATTTATGCGCTTCACTGCCGTTTCATAGTATTTGTGGTCCATCTCGAATCCCGTGT
>ENA-UOOE01001275-UOOE01001275.1-fermentation-metagenome-genome-assembly--contig:-NODE-1275-length-21721-cov-339.168236_pt1 | contig 21721 bp, 17 predicted proteins | sample MGYA00245776_ERZ724021 | MGnify/ENA primary metagenome ERZ724021 (study PRJEB28704, sample SAMN03018321) | fermentation metagenome | biome: anthropogenic terrestrial biome; feature: soil... | reverse complement strand
GGAAGCATGGACATGGAGTACATGTGGAACAGAATAGTTGCCATATGTAAGAAGTACGACTGCAGACCTGCAGGGGACACTGACTGTTCCCAGGCCAACACAGCCATGTTCCTTGCAGGAGGACTACTTGATAAGGACTGTTCACACACACTCGCAGCACTTGCAAGGGCAATGGGTGCAGCAAGGAGCCTTGTAGCAGTTGAATGTGGTGCAATAGGACCCCTCAAGGACTGTGGATACGAAAATCCAATAGTCAAATCCATAAGTGGAGTTCCAATAGCAACAGAGGGTAAGAATGCTGTTTGCGCCCATTCAGACCTTATGGGTAACCTGGTTGCTGCAGTTACAGATGTATGGAGTAACGAATCAGTTTATCACAGGCAGGAGATGGGAGGTACAACACCTGAGGTGTGGTTGCAGGCAACAGGATACGAAGCAGCCCTCATGAACACAGCACTTCAAACAGGACAGGGTGAAGTTTTAAGGGACCTTTACACACTCACAGATAAATACAGAGACCCGCAGGCACTTATACTTGCCTACGACAATGCATACAGGATAGGAGAGGCCATAGTCAGTTATGGTAACGATCCGTACCTCAGGGCAAGGGCAGCAGCCCTTGAAGCCGGGGCAATAATAAACGAAGCAGTGGATGCCAAGAAGATGTACCTCACCAGATTTGAAAGGGATTCACTTGACAGTGCCCTTAAAATCCTTGAAGCACTGCCAACAGAGGTTGAACAGTTCACTGATGATTGTATAAGAAGGTACTCAAGGAAGGTATCTGAATTCGACCCAAAAAGTTACGAACTATAGGAGGGTGTGTTTTATGGATTATAAAGAAGATTTAGAACCAAAAATGGATCAAAACTTTGTGGCAGTCCGTTACAACGTAGAGATTGAAGGACCAGCAATAAAACCCGAGGAAGACCCTGATGTTCGGAACATACTGCCAGATGAGGAACCCTACAGATCCATAGCTCTGGCTGTGCTTCATGAGGACAGGGAAGCTTCACTCAGCAACGTTAAAAAAGCACTGGATGAAGGTGTTTCACCAATAGAAATAATCAACAAGGGACTTATGAAGGGAATAGATGCTGTAAGCCTCCTTTACACCAAAGGATTCTATTTCCTTCCGGATCTCATGCTTGCTGGAGACGGAATGATGGAAGGGGTTAAGGAGTGTGAAAAGGTTCTTGGACACAAGAGTGAAACTAAAGGCACTGTTGTTTCATTCGTGGCCGAGGGAGACCCTCACGACATAGGTAAAAACCTCATAGTCATGTTCCTCAGGGCTGCTGGGTACGATGCAATAGACCTGGGAAGGGACGTGCCCACAGAAGATGTTATAAAAGCTGTGAAGGAGTACAATCCACTGTTTGTGACTGGAACAGCTCTCATGACAACCACCATGACAGTTTTCCCTAAGGTCGTTGAAAAACTCCAGGAAAATGGTCTTGAAGTTCCTGCAATTGGATGCGGTGGCGGTGCTGTGAGAAAAGACTTCGTTGAATCATTCCCAATGAGTGTCTACGGTGTTGAAGCATACCACACACCAAAACTTGCAGATGCCATACTGAAGGACAAAAAAACCTGGAAAGACCTTAGAAAAGAATATTCAGAGATCGTTGGAGAGTTCGTTCCAGAGTACTCCTGATCTTAGAACCCCCCTTTTTTATTATTTTTTTAATTAATTAACGTCTTTTTTTATAAAAAAATGTATGAATACAAATAATGAAGGGATTCATTAAATTTATTAAATAATCGCATCAAAGATGCAGATCAAACCTTATTTAAAAAGTAAATCCAAAAATTATAATAGAATCTGTAATGGGACACTAAACAGTCAATTCAACTAAAGATTCTTCTCAGGGGGTTCATGGAATGAGTGGTAGGTACGCAGTGGCACTGGACATAGGAACAAGCGGTATAAGGGCACAGGCACTTGACATGGAAGGTTCAAAGGTTGTTTCAACGGCGATCACACTCAGACATCCATTACCCGGTGCAAACGTTGTGGATCACCTTCACTTCGCAATAGAGGTGGGTGAAGACACAGCCCACAAACTCATTATAGACACCGTGAATAAGGTAATTTCAAGGCTTGATGTAAACCCTGATGATATTGAGAGACTCGCTGTCTGTGGAAACCCCATACAGCTCTCCCTCTTCCAGAACATAGAGATAAGGGACCTTGCCTACTGGGGTGAGAATGCCCTTGAGAGGATGCACGTAACTCCACCATCCAGAAATTCAAGGGTTGTAAAACCTGGAGAAATAGGGCTTAATATCAATCCAGAATCAGATGTTTGCATCCCTCCTGCAATAAAGCATGAGATCGGTGCAGATGCCCTTGCAATGCTCGTTAAATCTGGGGTTCTTGAGAAAGAGGGGATATATCTTGTTATAGATTTTGGTACCAACGCTGAAATGGCCCTGGTTGTTGATGGAAAGGTTTACTCATGTTCTGCTGCAGCAGGACCTGCAATAGAGGGTCAAATGATAGAAAAGGGAAGATTGGCTTCTCCAGGAACCATCTGTGACTTTGAAATTGCTGATTCTGGCTGGAAGGCCCTTGTACTCAACGATGACCTCATTGTCAAAGAGGGGAACACAACAGATCCTGCAAATGGAAAAACACTCTTCAAGGGTGAAATGGATGGAAAGTCCAGGGGAATAACTGGAACCGGGGTTATCGCAGCCTTCAGCCTAGGTCTGGACACAGGCATAATTAAACTTCCAAAGATCAAAAGCCAGGACCATATGATCCATCTGCAGGACGAGATATACATCACAGAGAAGGACATCGTCAGTATAGGCAAGGCACTGGGAGCCTTCAGGGCGGCGTACCTGACACTTGCAGAGGAGGCTGGAATACTCCTTGAGGATGTGGATGAAACCTACATGGCAGGTGCTTCAGGTTTCTACGTGGACCCATATAAATCCCTTGATGTTGGTCAGATACCAGCATCATCCAGTGACATCTACCAACTGGGAAACACTTCCCTTGAAATGGCAAGGGACATGGCCCTTAAACCGTATCTCCTTGAAGATCTGCAGAAGATAGCTGATGATATGAGGAGCAACCATATAATGCTTGCAACATCAAGTGTATTTGAGAAGATATACTCACTGGAACTTGCAGTCTGCGAACAGGGCATGCCACTCTGGATGTACAACGACTGGCTGAACAAGTACGGTTTTCAGAGGATCCCACCTAAAGCTTCCAAGCCCAGTGTAAAAAGGATCTTTGAAAGGGATATACCTGAACTTGGGGTAGATGGGCTGAGAATAATTGGAGATATTGGCTCCACACTCAAGGCTCGCTTCAAGGGCTGCACACAATGTATGACCTGTTCAAGAAAGTGTCCTGAAAATGCCCTGACAATTGAAGATGGCGAGGCCATTGTACGAACGGATCTGTGCAATGGAATGGCATGCCTGAAGTGCGAGCTTTCGTGTCCTGAGAAGGTGTTCAAGTTCCGGGATCTTTTAGTGCCAAACAAGGAATAAGTGATTGCCTTAAAAAAGGAATTAAAAACATTTATTCTCTATTTTGAATAATTTCTATTAGTTTTTCATTGAATATTTTAAATTCAATAATAAATTCTAGCGCTGTTTTTATGAAAAATGATTTTAAGTATTTATTTTAAAAAAAGGAAAAAAGAATAAATAAATTTTTTCTCAAAATTTGGCTCAAGTTATGGGTATGTTTGCGGTTGACCAGGCTTTCACTTTAACAAAAGAGGGTAAAACACCGTTAGTTTTGTAGGAAGTTAGTATTCTGCTAAAGAGATAAACTAATGATTTGTAACCGATGTTCCCTAAACTTGTTGTACCGTAATTAGGAGCTCTTCCATAATTTTCTATGAAATCTGCTACGTTACCTGCTAATTCTGAATAGCTAGCTTGGTTTAATGTTCCAGTATTTACACTTTCACTAGTACTTGTTGGTGATGAAACACTTCCAACACTTATAGGTGCAGTTATACTGGCGTTAAGTTGCCATACACATCGTGAGGCTAAAAAATAGGAACTGAGTTGTACTTAAAGTTGAGGTTCCTACAGCAACTGTACTAGGCAGTGCTTTATTAGTCTCAATATAACTTTTAACCCTTGAAGCTGCATTAGTGATCTGATCCACAGTGAAGAATGTGTCAACTATTGGGATATTTGATGCAGACCAAGCTTTTACATTGATATAGTAAGGTAATCCACCAGGCAAACCATTAAAGTATGTATTATGATAATTCAGTACCCTACTGAATAAGTAAACTAATGATTTGTAACCGATGTTCCCTAAACTTGTTGTACCATAATTGGGGGCTCTTCCATTATTTTGTATGAAGGTCGTTACAGTGGCAGCTAAATTTTGGTATGAACTCCATTCTAAACTTCCGCTTGTTACACTTTCACTTTCACTAGGAGCTGTACCATAATTTCCACTTATTATGGGTGTATCACTTCCCCCACCCAGTTCATCAACAGCCTTTGCTTCGAGATACAAGAACTGTGCTATAGTTATGGTTGTTTCACCGATCTGTACTGTACTTGGAAGTGCCTTATTGGTTTCAATGTAATTTTTAACCCATACTGCAGCTGTGGATATTTGATCTGTGGTGAAACTTATATCAGTTATTGGTATATTACTGGTTGACCATGTTTTTACAACAATTGACTGAGGTAAATCGTTGTTGGTTCCGTAGTATGTAAGAATTCTACTGTACAGGTAAATTTCTGAGTTATATCCAATAGTTTGACCATTTAAAGCCATGTTTTGTGGTGCAGCACCGTTACTACTCATATAATCCACTATTTTCTGAGCGAGATCAACATATGTCTCTATACTTATGGCTTGTGTAGAAAGTTGTTCGGTACTGCTTGATGGTAACGAAAAGTTTCCAACAGTTAAATATGCACTGCCACCATATCTGAGTTGAGTAGTTGCCATTGAAACCAAATATAAAAACTGTGCCATATTTAAATTTGTTCCACCAACTTGAACCGTAGATGGTAATGCTTTATTAGTTTCAATATAACTTTTAACCCAACTTGCTGCTTCTGTGATTTGATTTAAACTGAATCCTGCTATTGTATATGTCTGTGTGTAGACTGGTGATATATTACCTGCAGCATCTATTGCTACAAACTTTAGTGTTGTTGTGTTGTTTATGGTTATTGGGTTTGTGTAAACAATTCTTGTGGTGCTTGTTGTTGGATCCGTGCCATCGGTGGTGTAATATATTGTTGCAGGTTCGTTAGGCGTTAAAATTATTGTCTGTGCACCATTGTATGTTCCTGTTCCTATGTTCGAGCTTACAGATGGTGCTGTTGCATCAACTGCAATTGGAACACTTGTTGTACATCCGTTTACTGTTGCTGTTGCATTTGCTGTACCGCTAGTATTTCCTGCAGTGATAATGATGCTTGCTTTGCCTTTGTTGAATGTTGTATTAGTTGTGTTAACCGTTCCAAGGAGGTAATTGAAGTTTATTGGTGTACCATCAGGTATGTTTCCCTGACCTGAAGTATCCTGGTTATCTGAGTTTTTTGTCAAGTCAGCAGTGACTGTTGTAGTATTTCCTCCTTTAACTGTGTTGTTTGTGGTATTTACAGATAAGATTAACCATGGACCGTAGTTTACTTGTTGACTAATATTGTTGTCGTATATGGTTGTTCCATTTGGGGCGGTGGTGCTGTTTGATATATAACTTGGTGTGTTGGTTCCCCACCAGTTATTTGTAGCATTAATTAAGGATGTTCCATTAGCCACGTAAAGCCCATACCTAAGATTTTGAGCTATTACGTTGAAATTTAAGTATCCACTTGTATTTGCTGCGAAACTGATTCCATCCCTTCCATTGGATGTGATGGTATTATTTACGAGATTAATATTGCCCCAACCTACATATATTCCATCAAAATTGTTCCCTGTGATGGTGTTGTTGTTTATATTTGTGCTTGTTTGTGAAGAGGAAGTAATTGTTCCATCTAAACTATCACTTAGGTCAATTCCATCTCTGTTGGACGTGATGGTGTTTTGGGATATGTTGATGTTGGAAGTGTTTTGGTTTACGTATATGCCGCCACCATTTTCTTCTGTGTTTCCACTGTTTGTTAGGTTGTTTCCAGTTATTTGGAAGTTGTAAATTGAGTTTTCATCTCCTTCTGCACCACTAATTCGTATACAGTATCTTGTACTGTTATTTATGGTGTTGTTTGTTATTTGGCAGTTATCAGATGCATAGTAGTAATCATTACATTCTACATCAATACCGTAGTAACATCTAGTGAGTGTATTTCCTGTTACGTTGCAGTATTCTGCTCCTCCAAATAGGATACCAAACGCACTGTCTTTTATATTGTTGTTGAGGATATTGGAGTTGGATGATATTATCATGATTCCTTTTACATTGTCATGGTTTTCCTGTATTGTATTTCCTTGTATCGTGACATTGTTGCCTTCAACTGCTATTCCACCATCCAAGGTTGATCCACTGTCAACTCCATTAGAGTAACTGCTTCCTGGAGTTCCTATGGTTATATTGTTCCCAATTATCTGACAGTTATCAGCATATGTCACAATACCACTAGTACCACCAACAAGGTTAAATCCAGTTATAATGGAGTTAATTCCATGATTCCAAATTGTTATCACTGGTAAATTAGAATTGGAAGCTTTAACAGTGACTGATCCATTGGCAACTAGGTTAATCCGTTTTTTAATGTTTAGATTTTCATTGTAAGAATTTGTTCCATTACTATAAACTGTTATTGTATCATTATTGTTTGTTCCATTATTGTCCAAAGCGGACTGGATGGACTGGTAATTATAAGTAGAATTAGGACCCACAGTCCAATTCGCTGCAGAAGCTGATCCAGAAATGCTCAGGACAAAACAAACAAATAAAAACAACAACACTATCCTTTTAGACATTCTATTATTCACCTCACACATCTTGAAGTAACAACTTAATAAAAAATCAAAGCCAAAAAAAATAACCCCCTACACAAAAACCACCCCCATTATTCTAAAAAAAAATAAAAGAGATAAATTTTTATGAAGGGGTGAATGTCATGTTTTCTGAGCTGTGTCTTCCTGAATACTTTTTTGCATCATCCCTTTTTTCTGTAATATAATTTTTGAATGATTGGTCTTTGTTGATTATTGCTGTGATTTGGTCATTCTGGCTTTGTATTTTTGGAATCAAAGCTTTAGCATTCTGGTAATGTTTCTGCGCCTCTGCGGTGTTCCCGTTTATTTCAAGTTGTATTCCTGTGTACATTTCCAAACAGTAGTCATGTTTTAATTGGAGGTATTGTCCCATGGCTAGTGCATATTCTTTTTTTATGCTTGAAGTGGAGTTACCAATCATCTCATCAACTTGCGGCTTAGTACCCACGGTTATATTCAACATACGTTCATACTTTACCTTAGCATTCTTTAAATTGGATAATCTCTCCTCTGAAGTACTGTAATGTGCATTCAGATAAGCATCAGCCTCCGGTTGAATAATATCCACAAAATCCAAATCATACGCAGACATATAAGCTCCATTGCTATAATTTGCATTTACATTAAACTGGTATGCTCCGTATACTATGAGTGCTATTGAAGCTATTAAGAGGATTGTGATTGTGATTGTGGATTTTTTTCCACTTTCTATTGCCGCATTTATTAAAGTACCCAGGGCACCACCAAATAATGCCCAAATAGTAAGTCCTGGGATTAATATAATCATCATTACAGGTGCAGTATCACCTGAAAAGAAGGCAAAACCAAATAAACCCATAACAACTGCAAATCCAATTATTAACCCCACAACAAGAGCATTAATAAATGAATTAGTACTATCTGGTTCAGTTCTATAGGATAAAACTGTTACAATACAACCCGCAACAAAAGGAATGGAAATCATACCATAAGCCAAGGTATTGGATGCTCCAAAGAGGAAATAGCCAACAATACCCATAATACTACCAACTACAAGACTATAACCTATTGCTCTCCAGTACAATCTATAATTCTTATTATGTGACCAGGATTCACCGAAAACCCTTCCACACTTCTTGCAACGCTCAGCATCATCAGGATTATCAGTCCAACAATTAGTACAACGCTTCATAATCAATATTTCTCCTTATCTTTTTTCTTTTATAGATTTCTTTAAAAAAAGGAATGATTGAAATTTTTTAGTATTTCCATTGTTAAAAGTCATTTTCTATGGCTCCGAAATAGGCTAATTTGGTTTTTAAAAGTCCATCACCAAAATAATCACTTCCGTGGGTCATCATATGTATTGCAAAGTATTGATGGTATCCACCTCCACTACCCCAACAGGTTACATTGTAATTTGTAGTATTTGCAGAACATGTTACATATGGATTACTAAATAATGCATGCCAAGGTCCATCTGAGGAGTCTCCATAATATTGCCATATTGCACCGTATGGATAAAATACTACAGTTCCATTAGGACTATATACAGGATCTGTTGTTGCATAAAGGAATGTGGGAGTTCTGATACCTACACCTGTTTCAATTAATATAGGATAATCTGCTTTGAAGTAATAAGTAATTGAGCGAGGGATTTGTCCTGAAGGATCTGCCGAGGAATTAAGAGCTTCTGTACGTAACAATTCCATATGCATAATTTTTGGTTTAACTTCCTCTAGGTCATCTGCGTTATTATCTCCCTCATCAACTTCATTTACTTCATGATTGGTGTCAGCAAGTGCTCTCACAGTATAATTACCATATTCAGTAGGAGTCCAATTAAACGACAGGGTAGTACTACTCCTGCCGTTTAATCCATTTACTCTCTGACTGCTAATCAAAGTATAATTCAAATTATTACCTGTTACGTTACCATCCATTTTAGCAACATATAATCCCACATCAAAAGGACCTGTGCCATTATATTTACTATCCGTTACAGTAACCTCAATAGGAACTGCATGATGGATATACACATTATTAAGCAACTTAATTTTACTTTCAAGATTAATTAAGTTAGTATAACGGAAGATACAGCCACAATCTGGTTCACAACTGCAACCATTAGCCCACTTATTAAAAATATAATTGTAGGTTCTTATGTACTGTTCATCAGTGATTTCACTTGCAGCATTCGCAATACTCAGGCCCACTGATGCAAATTTTATAACTATTTGTGCCTCATCTCCTAAACCTCCAGTGGCTGCTCCAATTATAGCATCAGAAATAGATTAAATGCGATTATTTTCCCTCTACATTGATCGCAAATTGTCCCCCCAGTTCTTTTTTCTATTATGTCTATTTGTCCTTCGCCATCTAAAGCTGCCATTGCTTTGGATGGGAGGTCAATAATTTCACCTCCAGTTTCAATAGCGTAATCATGATCATTTGATCCTGTCAACATAACTCTTAAAGTCGTGAATACTGTATCTTTCGTCTCTATTGTTACAGGTACTCCACCAGCCTGTAATTCACTTACGATACTCCTTATTTCATTTATCTTATCTTCTATATTTGTGTAATATTGTGTTGTTAAGTTGAATTGGATGTCGGGGTCATTAGGATCCATTCTGCTCCATTTTCATGTCCTGCTTTGATTTCATTGAGTGATTGGGTTAAATTGTCAGCTTCTGTACTATTTATTGTTGTTCCATTTGCGCTTGCTATTTGTGTGTTAATTTCATCCAGTAAACTGTATTCATAGTCTAATTCGCTTTGTGCTTGATCATAATTTCCATTAACTATGGAAGTTACAGCTACACCATTGGCTTGTAGTGCAGTATTTATATTTAGAAGAAGTTTCTTTTTAGTTTTAGAAGTAATTGAAGATCTATTAACCTCAGATTTCAATTCTTGAAGCTTCTGACCGGAATATTCGGCTATTACACTACTATTAGACCCATTAGTCATAGAATCTAATTCATTAATTTTTTGAGTTAAATTTTCCACCAATGCATCCCTTGTTTGATTATCTATTGTTTGATTAGTAGAATTAACTTGATTTGCATCAGTTAATGCTTGATTTGTATTATTTGAGTTTGTTTGATTAGTAGCACTTATAACAGTTGCCGTGGCAACTGTACTCAAAACAAAAATTAATACTATAACCATTATTGTCCCTTTTTTTATCAGTTTATCACCAACCTCAGTATAACCTATTAACTTTTAATTTTCTATAATAGGGTTTAAATATAAATATCTTTATAAAAAATTTTTTTAAACAGAGTTACTGATCAAATAACAATGAATTAACAATAATTAGCAATTTTAATGCTCATAAACACAAAATAATAATTAGAAATAAAATTGCTGAACAATTAACATAATTATTACGGTTCAATTAATAATATGATCAATAATAATTTTAATTAAGAAATACATGTCAATGAAAATGAACACCCATATTAAAGAAAGTGTAATTACTTTTGACGATAAAAAAAAATGTTTAATTAAATTATAAAACTTGGCTTTCGGCCTGATCAAAGAATCAATAACAAAAATAGCTTAGAATATTGTTAAAGACAATTTAAGTATTATTTCAATTGGGAAATAAGTTACAGTTGATTCAAATAAATGAACAACTTAGTAGGGTAAAATAATTCTAGGGGCAGTTTACTTGGAAGAATCTGATAATCAAACAAAAAGGTGGTATAAAAGTGTTCTTAATATTTTATTTGACTTTTACTCCACAATCACGACCCATTAAGCGTTGCCTTGAATTCAGTTTTTAAATCAGAATTTACGTTTTTCAGGGAGTTCAGATGGGTTAAAATGGATCCATCAGTATCATTGGTTGAAAAGATATCCTTCCTAAAGTTTGTAATGCCGTTCAAGGCTTTGAGTGTTACATCGAGATTATTTTGAATGGATGAGAGTTCTTTATTTCTCTCTTCACTGGAGATACTTCCAGAACTGTACTTCTTTTCAATCTCTGATTTTTGGGATGTGTAAACTGAGTTGAAGTAGTTTTCAAGGTAGGTGTTCTGATCATCCATGAAATGGTTTATCTTTGCATTATTTTCATCCAGAATGACATCAATGGAGTTATCCTTTTCTTGCAGGCTAAAATCTGTTAGATGAAAGGCTGCAGGTAACAAAATCACAACCACTGCTACAGCTACAAGAAGCCAGTTCCTCCTATTTTTAAAGTTCATCATAAATTATTAGTGCAAATTCCAATTTAAATTTAATGGAATGAACGTGAAGTGTTAAGGTTATTTAATGGAATTAGTATACAACTAAAATAGAATCCTGAAAAAGGAAACTTTAAACAAGTGCAAATGGATAGTTTGGAGGTTGTATTATGCCAGTTATAACTGTAGATGGACCAAAACTCACAAAGGAACAGAAATCAGAACTCGTTAAATCATTTTCAGAGAAGGCAAGTGAAATTATGGGACTACCTGTGGAATCAATTGTCACCATAATAAGGGAAGTTGAATCTGAAAATGTGGGCACCGGGAACATTCTCCTCTGCGACAGGCCAAGGAAATAATCCCCTTGATTTAACTTTTTTTTATTGTCGAGAACTTAAACTTCGACTAAAATGGAGTATCTCAAGTTTCAGGAGGTTAAATGACAGATCTGATGCTTAACCAGTACCAAAAACCCACAAAAAACCACTACAAGATCCTTGGATTGAGCTGGGCCGGCTGGATTTTTGATTTCTACGACCTTATACTGTTCACATTTTTAATAATTCCAATTGGAGTAGAGCTTCACCTCTCAAAGCTCATGCTATCCTACGCCCTTGGAATTTCACTGGCAGCCACAGCCATTGGTGGGGTTATCTTTGGGTTTTTAGCGGACAGGTACGGTAGAAGAACAGTTTTACAACTTACAATCGTTGTTTACAGTATTGGAACCTTTCTCTGTGGGCTTTCAACCAGTCTGGAATCCCTCATTCTTTTCAGAATTATCACGGGCTTGGGTGTTGGTGGTGAATGGGCTACAGGTCAAACCTACATAGGTGAAACATTTCCACCTCATTTGAGGGGTAGATATGGATCCCTCATGCAGACAGGAGCACCCCTTGGAATTGCACTTGCATCCATTGTTGGGGGACTCCTCGAACCAACCCTCGGTTGGAGAGGCTGTTTCTTCCTTTCAGTGATCCCTGCATTCATGGTCATATACATAAGACGCGGGCTTCCAGAATCAGACCTCTGGCTCAAAGAAAAGAAAGAACGCACAAAAAACATGCTAAAAAGTGCAAAAAAAGGTTTAAAAGATAAAATTCCTGAAAAAAGAGAGTTAAACAGGTTTTCAATGCTGTTTTCACGTGAATACAGAAAGGAATTCATACTGGCACTTTTACTGGCTGTTCTGGGCCTTTCAGCCTACTGGTTCACATACTCGTGGATGCCAGATTACCTGTACTCCCAGAGGCATTTTTCCATGACAAAATCTGCACTCTGGATAATAGTAACCCAAATAGGGGGCTTTTTAGGTTATCTATCCTTTGGATTCGTTGCAGATAAAATTGGAAGAAGACCTGCATATTCAATTTACTGTTTCACAATGGCACTTGGACTTGTGATGATAACACTGCTCTGGAACCTCGTTGTGGCTTACCCACCAGTTATACTGACCTTCATGTTTCTTGTGGGCTTTGGAACAGGTTTCTTTGGAGGTTATGGGCCATTATTTTCCGAACTCTTCCCCACAGCAATCAGAAATACCGCCTCTGGTTCAGCCTTCAACCTTGGACGTGGTGCACAATTTATAACCCCTATAATCATTGCATTCATTGCAACCAAGTACGATCTGAGCCTTGGAATATTCTTGGCAGCTATATTTGCAGTTGCAACAGGTTTATGGATATGGATGTTTCCAGAAACTCGTGGAAGGAATCTTGAGGAACTTGAATAAGTTCCAGTCCTAAAAGAATTTAGAACACCATGGATAACATTAAATTCTCAAAAAAACATAAAAATGAAAAGGTCAGTATAAAATTTTGAAAAAGTCGATACAGAAATTTCATGATTTAAATCGTTCCACTTTTTTAAGTTTTTTAAAGTTCAAAAAAACCTGCGGGGATTTGAGAATGAATAAAAAAGCTGATGAAAATCCTGAAAAAACCTACAACCACCTCAAGAATGAGAAAAGTCCATACCTCATCCAGCACGCCCAGAACCCAGTTGACTGGTATCCCTGGGGTGAAGAAGCATTCAAAAAGGCCAAAGAAGAAGACAAACCTATTTTTTTATCTATAGGTTATTCAACCTGTCACTGGTGCCATGTTATGGCCCACGAATCCTTTGAAGACCCTGAAATAGGGGATCTCATCAACAACACCTTCGTGGCTGTGAAGGTGGATCGGGAGGAAAGGCCTGACATCGACAGTGTTTACATGACCATCTGTCAGCTCATGACAGGAACTGGAGGCTGGCCCCTCACCATAATCATGACCCCTGATAAAGAACCATTCTTTGCAGGCACCTACCTCCCAAAGGAAACAGGCTACGGGAGTGTTGGACTCAGGGATGTGGTGCTGAACGTAGGGGATCTCTGGAGGAATGAGAGGGACGAACTTTTAAATTCAGGACATCAGGTGCTTGAGGTGCTGGAGGATGTGTCCTCCCAGATCACAGGAAATGAACTGGATCCTGGAACCATCAACAAAACTTATTACTCCCTTTCAAGGGTATTTGATGATGAGAATGGTGGTTTTGGGGATTTTCAGAAGTTTCCAACACCCCACAATTTAACCTTCCTTTTGAGATACTGGAAGCGTACAGGAAGCAAAAATGCACTCCAGATGGTACTGAAAACCCTGGATGCCATGGCTGAAGGTGGTATATATGATCACATTGGCTTTGGATTCCACCGTTACTCAGTGGACCCCCAGTGGCTTGTTCCACACTTCGAGAAGATGCTCTACGACCAGGCACTCATCTCAATGGTTTACATTGAGGCATTTCAGGCAACTGAAGATCGAAGGTACAGGAAGATTGCAGAAGAGATATTTGAATATGTTTTGAGGGATATGAAATCTTCTGAAGGCGGATTTTACTCTGCAGAGGATGCAGACACTGAAGGGATTGAGGGTAAATTTTATCTATGGAAGAAACATGAGATAATGGATGTTTTAGGTCCAGATGATGGTGAAGTCATCTCAAATGTTTTCAACATCAGGGAAACTGGAAATTTTGGCAGTGAACTCACAGGGGAACATGTTGGTGCCAACATCTTCCATATGAAGGAACCATTGGATAGCACTGCAGAACTGTACCATCTTAATGTGGATGAACTGAAGCGGAAAATAGAAATTTCACGGTTAAAACTCTTTGAAGCACGTAGAAAACGTGTGCATCCCAAGAAAGATGATAAGGTACTTGCAGATTGGAACGGTTTGATGGTTGCAGCACTCTCCAAAGCCTCACAGGTTTTTGGTGAGGATTTTAGGGGAAATATTTATTCAGAAGCTGCAGAATCTGCCATGAATTTTATTTTAGATGAAATGTGCATGGATGATAAACTGTTCCATCGTTACAGGGATGGTGAGGCTGGTATTCCAGGAACACTTGATGATTATGCGTTCGTTGTCTGGGGACTTCTGGAACTCTACGAGGCTACCTTCAAACCAGGGTACCTGAAAAAAGCTGTCCTACTTACGGAAACACTGCTGAATTATTTCTGGGATGATTTAAATGGTGGTTTTTACTTCACAGCCTCTGATTCAGAGCAAGTGCTCCTGAGGGAGAAAAAGACCTACGATGGTGCGATACCATCAGGAAATTCTGTTCAGTTTTTAAATCTGCTTAAACTTGGCATGATAACTGAAAATCAGGAATTTAAGGTGAAAGCTCATGAACTTGAAGAGAGCTTCTCAACAGCTATTAAAAAGGCGCCAACAGCCCACACAAAATTCATGGAAGCCTTGGATTTCAGGGTGGGACCATCTTACAGTGTGGTTTTAGCTGGAGATCCATCATGTGAAGATACCGTTAAGATAATAAACAGCCTCAAAAAACCCTTCATTCCAAACAGGATTATTATATTGAACCCAAAACTCAAATCAAAAGTTGAAAGCAGTTCAAAAGAACTTTCAGGAATAAAAGATGTTTCAAAATCAGTTGAAGTTAAAGGAATGATTGATAATAAAGCAACAGTCTACGTTTGTTCAGATAAAAGCTGTCAAACACCTACACACAGTTTAGAGGATGTTTTGAAGTTTATGGATGACTGAGTAATTAAATTGATGGATTGAGTACCTAATGGTACCTAATAAGTTGATTGAGGTTGAGTACCAATAATTGATGGATGATTCAGTATCTGATGGATCAACCAAGGTGTAGATTTTAAACCACTATAAGTTTCACATATTCCATTTTAGGTGATGTTTGAAACATCTTGTAGAATTGGTTCATTCTCTGGGCGTTTCCATCTAAAATAAATATTTCAAGGCATTTTTCTTCCCTCAGGTGACTGTGGATCTGGGTGCTGATGACATCCTCGAAGTCATGTTTTATCTCAGTGACCTTATCTTCTACTTTTTTATGGTGGATCAAAATCAGAACAGAATTTATTTCTCCATTGAATTCATCTTTTTCCTTGTTGTCTGCTATCAGCATTCTGGCACTTGCCCTTATAACTTCAGATCTTCCTGAAAATCCCATCTCATCCTTTAGGTGGTCTATTTCATGGAGGAGTTTTTCGTTGAGGGATATGCTCACGATTGTCATGTTACACTTCCATTTTTCAAAAGTTATTTTATTTAGGTATGATCTGTATTGTCTAGAAATAATTTTTATTAACCTTTTATAAATAATTTGATATTTTTTATTATAAAAAGTTTTAAATATTAATAAGAATAGAAATAGTTGCATAAATATGTTCTAAGAAGAAGAAATCTTTTAATTTTCGTTTTAAATGATAATCAAGAACTTTTGGTGAATGTTTTTGAAAAAAAAGAGGATAATTGGAATTTTCATCCTTGTAGCCGTTATTTTATTCTTCATTGGAACTGTTACCTATGAAGATGCAGAGGATGCCCAGAAAACTGAAGACAACAAGACAATCGTGGCTGTAACAATACCCACAGAAGCGGATTTCGTTAAAAAAGTGGGTGGAGACAAAGTCGATGTTGTGGTGATGGTTCCTCCAGGTGCAGATCCACATACCTACGAACCAACACCCCGCCAACTCCAGAAGGCAGGTCAGGCTGATATGTACGCAGAGGTTGGTTCTGGAATTGAATTTGAAATCGGCTGGATGGATAAAATAAAAGGCCTGAACAGTAACATGCTCGTTGTGAACTGCTCAAAGGGCATAGAACTGATGAAGAGCACAGATCCTGATGAAGGCAACAACGATCCCCATGTTTGGAATTCACCTAAAAATGCCAAAATAATGGTGCAGAATATCTATGATGGACTTGTGGAAGTTGATCCCAAAAACAAGGACTACTACACCAAAAACAGGGATGCCTATATGAAAGAACTGGACTTACTCGATGAAAATATCACAGAAAACCTTGCAGGTGATAAGGGCATGAATATAATGGTTTATCATCCCTCATGGGGATACTTCTGCCGAGATTATGGTTTAAATCAAATATCTGTAGAAAAAGAGGGAAAGGAACCCACATCACAGAACATAGCTCAGCTTGTGGCCCTTGCAAAGCAGGACAATGTTAAGGTTATCTTCGTATCCCCCCAGTTCAGTAATGCAAGTGCAAGTGTTATAGCAGGCCAGATAGGAGGTCAGGTTGTGTCCGTTGATACTATACCTGAAAATTACCTTGAAAACATGTACAGGGTTTCCAATATATTTGCAGAAACTCTGAAAGAGGATAATAATGGATGATATTGTAAAAATAGTGAAATAATGAGCTGAATGAGTATAAATTATTGTATAAAAATGTTTAAAAAACATAATTTTATTCATAAAATAATAATAAAAAACGAAGGGCAGAATTAATCATTCAAGGGATGAAAAATGGCAGAAAAGATTCTTGAAGTCCAAAATCTGGGTTACAGTGTTAATGGAAGGAATGTGCTTGAAGATATAAACCTATCAATTGAGGAAAGGGATTATGTGGCAATTATAGGTCCAAATGGTGGTGGAAAAAGCACACTTCTCAAGTTAATTCTGGGTATTCTGAAGCCTGATTCTGGAAAGGTTGAGATATTTGGAAAACCCCCTGAAAAGGCACGAAGTTACATGGGCTACCTTCCCCAGCAGGTTCTTTTTGACCATGACTTCCCTATAAATGTCTTTGAAACCGTACTAACAGGCCGTTACAGGGGCCTTTTTAAGGGTTACACATCTGAAGATAAAAAAGCAGTTGAAGATGTCCTTGAAGAGGTTGATATGTTGAAGTACAGGGACAGACAGATAAGCATGCTTTCAGGTGGGCAGATGCAGAGGGTTTTCATAGCCAGGGCCCTTGTTAGGAATCCCCGCATACTCCTTCTAGATGAGCCCATGGCAAGTATAGACCCTGAAATGCAGCACTCCTTCTACAAACTACTCTCAAGGCTCAAGGAAAGGATGACCATAATCCTTGTAAGCCACGATGTTGGTGCAGTTTCAACTCAGGTTAACAAGATAGCCTGTTTAAACAAGAAACTCTTCTACCACGGTCCAGTTGAGGAATCAGCAGAGGGACTTGAAGAGATATACAAATGTCCCCTGGAATTGATATCCCATGGAATTCCCCACAGGGTGCTTGAAAAACATCCCCATGAAGATCAGGGGGAATTGTAGATGCTGGAATTTCTTTCATACACCTTCATGCAGAATGCAGTTATTGCAGCGTTGCTTGTGAGTGTTGCATGCGGAATCGTAGGTAGCTACATCGTGATAAAACGTATAGTCTTCATAAGCGGGGGAATATCCCATGCAGCCTTTGGAGGAATAGGCCTTGGATACTTCCTTGGTGTTAATCCTGTGCTTGCAGCGATACCCTTCAGCATGCTTTCTGCCATGGGCATGGGGATGTTGAGTGAGAAGGTGAACGTGAGCGAGGACACCGCCATTGGAATATTCTGGAGCCTGGGAATGGCAATCGGTATCATATTCATCAACTTAACACCAGGATACGCCCCGGATCTTTTCAGCTACCTCTTTGGAAGCATACTCACAGTTCCAACTTCCGATCTCATTATAATGTTCATATTGGACATCATTATAATCACTACGGTTTTTCTTTTCCGAAGGGAGCTTCTTGCGGTGTCCTTCGACGAAGAATTTGCAGGGGTTGTTGGAATGCATTCAAGGGGTGTTAACCTTCTGCTCCTCTGCCTCGTGGCCCTGAGTGTGGTTGTTCTCATTAAGGTTGTTGGTGTGATCCTTGTGATAGCTCTTCTCACACTTCCTGCAGCCATAAGCAAGCAGTTCACCACTAACCTAAATAGGTTAATGGCCCTATCTGTGGCAGCAGGCATGCTCCTGACTGTTGCCGGACTCTGGTTATCCTACGTTTTCAATCTGGCTTCAGGAGCCACAATCGTCATTGTTCTGGCTGTGGCATTTGTTGTAGCATCCCTTCTGAATGATTGAATTCAACAAAATTCAATTACAGTACTTTTTTAAGGTCCAACCAATAACCGTAATAATATACTGTACAGTAATATATTCAGTTAGAATAATGAACCTTACAAAAGTATTGTACCGTAAATAAGTAAGGTTATATACTATGCAGGAACAGAATAAAGTACAGTAAATAAATAAGGTGAATGTTATGCCAAGTCTGCCCTTAGGAGTTCCCTCAGATATAGATCAATACTTCTATAACCGTAAAAAAGAATTAATCAGTCTAAATTCATTAATAGGCACCTTAAATCATGATGTAGCTAATCAGATATTAGTTACAGGATACAGAGGTGTGGGGAAGTCGTTTCTTTTAAAAAAATTAATCCAAGAACTTCCAGATAATATTTTAACCGCTTATTTAGATATATCCACTTTATATGGAATTCAAAAGGGTAATTTAACAGAAGAACTGATAATGCGTACTCTACTTGAAGAAATGAACAATGCAATTAAAGATGAAAATAAATTGCAAAAGACATATAAAAGTGTTAAAAAACTTCTATGGAAGATAATGAATAGTGACTACGATTTTAGAGAGGCAGGAAGTATTCTTGGAATTTCAATTCCTGATATCAGTGATAATTATGAAAAACTGAGCAAATTTGTAATGGAATACCCTCAAAAAATAGTAGATTCTTCAGAAGGTGAAGTTAAAGGTTTCGTTATAGTGATCGATGAATTTCAGTTTATAGGTGAATTAAAATCCCCTGAACCCTTTTTCTGGCTATTTAGAAGTTTTACACAAAAACAGGACAATGTGAGTTATATCTTTACGGGATCCACATCTACAACCAGTGAAGTCGTGGAAAAGATTAATGGGATGAATGGAGCATTTGGAAATAGAATGATGCAGTTCAATGTTGATCCATTTACACGAAAAGAAACTGAAGGTTATCTTAAAGAGAAAGTACCTGAAATTAAATTTACAAATAGTGGTTTAGAAAGGTTTTATAAGTGTACAAGAGGATATCCTGCTTATATCAACAGTTTCTGCAACATCATGTCCGCAGATGTAACCTACGACGAGAATGAAGTTATCAAAGAATTTTATCAAAAGCTTGAACAAGTGGCAGTCAAATGGATAACCATGTGGGCCTCACTTTCTAAACATGAAAAATGTATAATAAACACTATTATTGATAATGGACCCCTTAAATGGAGTGAATTATTGAAGAACGTTGATTTTTCAGATAGAACACTCACAAACAATCTAAGAAAACTTAAAAATAAAGGTATACTGTCACATTCACATAAGATCTACATGGTGGATGATCACATGTTAGCAGCTTGGCTTAGGTATAAAAAAAAGGAAGATGGATTCTATCCATCTTAAAATATTTAACCCTCTTAAAATATTTAATTTAATATCTAAAGGAGATTAAGGTTAATTAGTGGATTGTAATCGATTTAATTGCTTTTTTTGCAAATTATTCATAACTTAAAAAACATACTGTTAAAGCTTAAAAACTAATGAAAATTTCACTTATCTATTCAAATTAAAAAAAATGTAAAAAATAGGAAATGGATTTGACCTTTGAGGTTAGGTTAATACCCAGTGTGTGCCGGTTTTTTCCTGGTTCTTGTAGACTCCATAGGAGATCTTTCCCTTTTTCCACTTGTACTTGGTTACGTATTTGTACTTGTACTTCCATTTTTTACCGACTTTGTACCTTACCTTAACCTTTTTCTTGTAGGCCACCTTCTTCCATCCAACGTAGCTAACTGTCTTAACAAGAACACGTGCTATGTACTGGTATTGGGTTAAAACGTATATCTGGTATGTGGATGTTGATACCTGTGACATGCTTCCAGACTCAGTAACTCCAACGTACTTCAGGGTTTTTGAACTGTTTATACTGATTGGTTCTGTGTACAGTGTGCTGCTGGTTGTTGGATTCGTTCCATCAAGTGTGTAGTAGATCTTTGAATAGGCATTTGAAGATAAACTCACATTCTGTGGAGCGTAGTACTTTCCACCGGCAGGACTTGCTGTTATACTGTTTCCAACCTGATTGTCCAGGGCGTTGATGAAAGCATTTGCATCTGATGCTTTTTTGGCTGCTGTGTCACTGTTGTATGTTTCGTAGATCATGGTTGATATACCCTTGTTTGCAATGGGTTCTGTGACGTACTGTGGACTTGTGTGGTTTGGTGGAGTGTAAGTTCTTAAAAATGGCATGGTACTGATTACCTCATTGGCGTAGGTTTTGGTTTTAGCATCAGAAGATATCAAGTACAGAAACCTGCAGTAAGCATATCCACTGGATTTATAATGATTTTCATGGATATCAACAACAAGCATTGGATTTTCACTTGAGACATCTGGAACAATGAACTTCTGAGCCAGTAGCTGGCCATTCATCCTGCTCTTTCTATAATCACTGGTATCTTTAGTTACAGTGACCTTGTAGAGAACGTATCTCTTATTGAGGTTGGCTGATTTATCTGCAAGTGCCTTTGAAACAGCTTTGTGCATTCCGTTTTCCTGTGGATGCACACCCACTATAATTACAACAGTCTGTTTGGAACTCTGATTACCATAATATGTTTTCTCAACGTAACCGCTAGTCGTACTGCCAATGTTCTGAGCAACACCAACACTGCTTGTAACATTGGTTGCAGATGCACTGCTGACGCTTAAAAGAAGTACCATACTAATTAACATTACAATTATAAAACACGATCTTCCTTTGATTGATTATCCCTCCTCTTTAGTTTTAATAATAATTTAAGAACACTCATAGTATATAATATTAATTATTAACCCGTAATTAGGGGTCATATTATTTTATTCTGTTGCCTATTTTTTTGTACCTACAGATAAAAAATGTAATTATAAAATTTTTTATAAAAAAAGGTGAAAATTGGACAAAAATAAGGTTTGAAATGAAAAAATTGAAATTCATATTTCAAATGAAGTATTACTTTAAACAGTTTAAAAAAAATGGATCTAAATTAGGAGGTATATGAAGTATATATCCATTAAGATAGCCACCAAAAACAGGGAGGCAACATTTAAACTGGAAAATTTCGTTGCAGATTTCCTATTCCATGGTTTTTTCACCACTTCAACCACCCCCAAGGTCATTGGAATCAATGAAATAAGGGTGAGCACTCGAAAATCCATAGTTGAAGGGTAAAGACCTGTAAATGAAATAAGAAGAAATGAAAGGGTAACAAGTA
>ENA-UOOE01001273-UOOE01001273.1-fermentation-metagenome-genome-assembly--contig:-NODE-1273-length-21754-cov-8.720724_pt1 | contig 21754 bp, 17 predicted proteins | sample MGYA00245776_ERZ724021 | MGnify/ENA primary metagenome ERZ724021 (study PRJEB28704, sample SAMN03018321) | fermentation metagenome | biome: anthropogenic terrestrial biome; feature: soil; material... | reverse complement strand
AAACACAGGATTTCTACGTATCTTTCCTTTGCATTCCTATTACGCACTCCACATGCCCGGTTTGCGGAAACATATCAACACACTGAACCTTCACAACCTTATACCCATTTTCCAAGAAGACAGGCAGGTCGTTTTTCAGGGATGTTGGTTTGCATGAAATGTAGATGAAGGTTTCCGGTTTGTAGTTTATTATTTTTTGAATTGCTTTTGGATGGATGCCTTCGCGGGGCGGGTCGAGAACTATTATGTCGGGCTTTTCATTTAATTCATCTATTTTCTTTAGAACATCGCCTGCTATGAAGGTACAGTTGGTTAAGTTGTTTAGCTTTGCATTTTCGTTTGCTTTTTCTACTGCTTCTTTAACTATTTCTATGCCTATTACTTTCTTTGCTGTTGGGGCTAATATTTGTCCGATGGTTCCGGTTCCGGAATATAGGTCAAATATTGTTTTATCCCTTGTTTTTCCTATGAAATCTCTTACTATTGAATATAGTTTTTCTGCTCCCAAGGGATTTGTTTGAAAGAAGGAAAATGATGAGATGTTAAATTTAAGCCCTAAAAGTTCCTCTGTGATTTTATCTTCACCATATAGGATTTTCATGGTATCGGCTTTTGCTACATCCGCTACCCCGTCAAATATTGAATGTGCAATGCATTTTACTGTTCCTTGCAAGTTAATGTTTAAAATCAAATCTACAAGCTCTTTTTCATTTAGAATGCTTTGGCTTGTTGTAATTAAATTAATTAAAATTTCTCCTGTTTTTTCTGCTTTTCTCACTAATAAGTATCTTAAAAAGCCAATATTAGTGGTTTTATGATAGTAGGTTTGACCATTTCCCCGGAAATATCCTAATATGTGACATAATATTTGTCGAAAATCTTTATCCACAATTTGGCACCCGTTAGTGCTGACTATGCTGTGAAAGCTGTTTCTCCTGTGCATTCCCAAGGCTAAAGGACCTTCCTTTACTTCATCGCCGAATGAAAATTCCATTTTATTTCTATATTCGGTTTCTTTTGGGCTTGGCACTATGGGAAGAAATTCATAATTTTCTGTCAACACTTCGTCTAATATTCTTTTAACTTGTTCGGATTTTATACTTAATTGCTTTTCATAAGGTACATTTTGATAAGCACAGCCTCCGCATAAATTAAAATGTTCGCAGGATGGGTTTTGCTCATAATGTGCAGTTTGTAAAACTTCAACTAATTTTGCCTCAGCACTGTCTTTTCTTGAACGCGATATTCTTGCCCTGACGATTTGACCCGGCAGTGTGTTTTTTATTTTAATTGTTTTATTTTCATAATTTGCTGTTCCTATGTTAGGAAACTGTAAATCATTTATAGCTATATCGATTATATCGTTTTTTTTCATCGGTACTCCTTGTTAATTATGGGATTTTCTTAAGCGGTGACTTCAGAACAATAGAGCTGAGCTATTAGTATGGCGGGTTGAGTATATAAAAACGACTTAGATCATGTCTTCATCGTTTGGCAAATTTATATCTTCATCAGTCTGACAGTCATTTCTTTTATAGCAAGAATTATTTTCCCTCTTGGTCTTAGATTTGAATAATCTCCCACATAATGAATTAATCCATATGCCGGAAAGCTCTCATCGGATACTAAGTCTCCCGGTACAGGCACTGCAATCATCCCCATATGCTGTCCGAAAACAGTCATTGCGTTCAGGCACATGTCCCCTCCGCCTTCACCGTTGGCACAGGTTGTGTACGAAAACATCTTCTTGCCCCAAAACCTTGCATCCTGCCAATAAGGAGAGAATGAATCCATAAATGATTTCATAGCTCCCGAAACATTGCCGAAATATGTAGGTGAACCAAATATTATTATATCGCTGTCAATCAGTTTATCTGCCTTTGCTTCTTCAGTATTTGATATATCGTTTTTATATTGGCCTGCAATTGTAAATTGCTTTGCTAATTCTTCGAAATTAGGATCATTTACTCTTAACAATTGCACATCTGCATTATGATTTACAAACTCATTATAAAACTCTTTTGCTATGAGATAATTGTTGCCGCAAATGCTGTGAAACACTATCGATACTTTCTTTCTCATTCTTGTTTTCCCCTGATTTTACATCTTTTTAAGCAATTTTCATTTTCATCTGCAAACACACAGCTTAAATACTCCTCTACCTCTAATGCATTTTCCATATCTAAGGTGCTTTTTGCAATTAATTCAATGTCTTTTTTGCTTAAATTTCTTACTATATATCTTGACCGTAATATAGAGGGAGAATTCATGCTGAATTCATCTAATCCCATTCCAACAAATACAGGTATAAGCTTCGGGTCCCCTGCTGCTTCACCGCACATACCAACCCATATGCCCGCATTGTGTGCATTGTCGATTATACCCTTTATTAATCTTAAAAGAGCAGGATGGTATTGGCTGTATAAGTGAGATAATTTAGAATTCATTCTGTCAACAGCCATTGTATATTGAATTAAATCATTGGTTCCGATACTGAAAAAATCAACCTCCTTTGCCAAAAGGTCGGATATTATCGCAGCGGATGGAATTTCAATCATAATGCCTATTTCTATATCATCTTTGAATTTTATTCCTTCCTTGGTCAGTTCGTCCTTTGCCTGCTGCAAAATTTTCTTTGAGTCTTTTAATTCTTTCATGGTGGAAATCATAGGAAGCATTATTTTAACATTGCCGTAAACGCTGGCTCTCAGTATCGCACGCAGCTGGGTTCTGAAGACTTCAACATTTCCAAGACACAGCCTTATAGCCCTGTAACCCAAGAAAGGATTCATTTCTTTTGGAATATCAATATAAGGAACATTTTTATCCCCTCCGATATCCAATGTCCTTATTATTACAGGTTTATCTCCCATCTTTACAAGGACTTCTTTATATTGCTCAAATTGTTCATCTTCTGTGGGCTGACGTTCTCTGTTCATGAATATGAATTCACTCCTGAAAAGCCCGATTCCTTCAGCATCATTTTGGAGTGCCATATCCACATCATTGGGAGTTCCGATATTTGCCGATAATGATACTGCAAAACCATCCTTTGTCACTGATGGTAAGCCAATCTGATTTCTCAATTCATTATTGATTTCATCTTCTATATTCTTTTTATTATTGTAATAAAACAGCTGCTTTTTATTGGGGTTTATCAATACCTTGCCTGTCTTGCCGTCACAAATTACCATATCGCCGTCTTTTATTTTATCAGTAATGTCATTTAACCCTACCACAGTAGGTATACCCATTATTCTTGCAATTATTGCCGCATGGGAAGTTTTGCCTCCCACTTCCGTAATCATGGCGACTACCTTTGTTCTGTCAATTTGTGCAGTATCGGAAGGAGTCAAATCCTTGGCAACGATAATTGAGTTTTCATCTAAGTCGGAAAAATCAACACTGAAAATACCCATTAGTATTCTTATTACCCTGTTCATTACATCTCTGATATCTTCTGCTCTTTCCCTTAAATATTCATCTTCTATTTTCTGAAACATTTCGATATAAACATTGGAGGTTTCATGCAGTGCAAATTCGGCATTAATCTTTTCATCTTTGATTCTGTTTTCTACTTCAGAAATGAATGTATCATCCTCCAGCATCATTTCATGAGATTTGAAAATTTGTGCCTCTTTTTCGCCTAATTTGTCAATTGATTTATTATATAACTCATTAAGCTGTTCTTTTGCTGTTTCAAAGGCAGACTTAAGCCTGTCTATTTCTCCTTCGACATCATTAACATAATTTTTAATTATGTTAATTGATCTTTTGTCAATTATAAAAGCCTTACCAATACCTATACCCGGTGATACTCCCAAACCTTTCATAACATCACTACCTTTCAGCTCTTATAATTACTAAATTTAATATATAAATTTAGAATCAGCAATTTGATATATTTCGCCTAATTTACACTATTATATTATGATAAGCGGCGCATTGTCAATTGAAAATATTGCAATTCCAACATTAATTATGATAATGTTTTCATTGTTGTCATTGCTTGCCTCTATATAAAATACTATTTATTTTATTTTATATTTATTATATAATGAATAAAGATAATATGGTGAAGGAGAAACTCCGATGAAAAATATACAGGTCAAAAATATTGTTTTCAATGGTAATTTGCCTAAAATTTGTGTACCGGTAACCTACATTGCAGAAAGTGAAATCCTTGATACTTTTAATGAACTAAATAATGCGGACATTGATTTAGCTGAGCTTAGGGCTGATTATTTTGAATTCGTACATGACCGATATAAGGTTATAGGCTTACTTGAAAAAATCAGAAGATTATATCATAAACCTCTTATATTTACATTAAGAACAAAGAAAGAAGGAGGAGCTTCCGATATAACTGCCGACTATTATTTTAAGCTAAACAATAGTATTATTGAAAGCAATTTGGTTGATATGATAGATATTGAGTTTTTTTCTCAACCTGAAGAAATAAATTATACAATTGATTTAGCGGGAAAAAATCAGGTTACAACTATATTGTCAAACCATGATTTTTTGAAAACTCCTTCCATTGAAGAAATTATAAACAGGATTAATAAAATGACGGAATGTGGAGATATAGCTAAAATTGCAGTAATGCCAAATTCCGAAGAAGATGTTCTCACTCTTCTTTCCGCTTCGCTTAAGCTAAAGAAAGAAAAAAAAGGCCCCTTTATAGCTATTGCCATGGGACCATTAGGAATCATATCAAGAATATCATGTGAATTATTTGGTTCCTGCATGACCTATGCTTCATATAAATATCAATCCGCACCGGGTCAGATAGATTACAAATTAACTAAAGAAATATTAAAAAATATTCATTTTTAATTGTTTATAGGAATATGAATTTTATTGTTGTCTGCATTTTGATCCTTTATCATTCCCATAATATACTCTTGTATGAAGCATTCACCTAAACCTTCAACAATTTTATACCCTTCGGTCTCTATGAGTTTATTCAATGCTTCGTTTCTGTAGCCTGAAAAGTATTTTTTATTCATTTCGGTTACTGTTTTAAATACTTCCTCTTTCTGTTCCTCAGAAATATCCAACAGCTCAATGCTTTCTTTATGTTTTCTGCATAAATTATCAATGAAAAATTTCTCGGAATATTCATTAAATGAGAGTAAATTCTCATCCTCAATTTTATTTTCCAATGCATACTCTTCCACATTCAGCTTTATTGTTTCATAATCATATCCTCTTGAGGGCGAGTATATCAGCTGCCCATACTGATGAGCAAATACCGGCAAGCTGCTTGTAGCAATATCATATAAAGTGCTGCCTGTTGTTACGGAGGTATGTGATTTAATGTCCTGAATGTGTATATGCCCCGATAATACCACCTGTATGTCGCATTCATGCAGTGTATTAATTACGCTTGTGTTGTTATCCAATGTATAGTCTTCCCATATAATTTCACTGTGATCAAGCAGGTTGTGGTGCATTACAACTATGATTTCAGCATTTTCCTCCTTCGCCATATCCGAACAGGTCACAATCCAGTTTAGTGTATCTCTGTTTAAATAACCGCCCGGTTCCGGGTATTCCTTTGTGGTATCAAGCATTAGCAGCCACAAATTTTGGTATGGCTTGACTAAGTAGCTAAGTGTGTTTGCATCTTTTAATATGGCATCATCATATCCGTAGTTGCCATAAATTTTAGTAAACTCGTCACGAGTTATACTCTCGGTATTATGTATTTTATCATCCTTGAAGTAAAGTGCCTTCTTATTATTAATATCATGATTTCCGGGAACCACATAAACCTTTGCACCTGTTGATTTTATTCTTTTTAAATGTTTTTCAAATTCCCTGTGGTTAACCATAGAACCGTTATTCGTTAAATCTCCCGGATATACAACAATATCAGGACGGTTCTTTCTAACATCATCTTCAACAACATCAAGGAAAAAGCCGGTATACTTCATCATTCTGTCGACAGTATTCAAATAATTATTGAATGTTTCACTGTCCTCAGTCATTTTTTCAGACATTAAATGAGGGTCCGCAACTATATACATCTTTATACTTTCATCAATATTAATCATAGGTACTTCCTGAGGGGTAAGGTAGATTGTTGCAATTAGAAATATAAAAACCAAAACTCCCAGTATTAACAAAGTTTTTTTCATTGCACTACCCTCCGGTTTTAATTCTTATGCCATTTTATACATTATACTTTAAAATTAACAATATAACAATAATTTTTATTCTTAACAACTTTTGACAAATAATCAGGGACATTCCTATAGCACAAAGAATATCCCTAATTTGAGGACATTCCTCTTGCTCGCAGAGAATATCATTAATATGGGGACATTCCTCTATAGAGGTATGCCCCCATTCGGTATGGACTATTCATACCGCTATTTATAGACTTTAATTATTTATTTTTTCTAACTTCATTCCCGTATCTATTCCGTTTAAGTTTTGAACTTCCATGTTTTCATCATTAGATACAATTATTATATCTGCCAATGTTTCCTTCTTGATAAAATCTTCATATTCCTTTACAGCCCTATCAATTTCAGTTGAGCTTTCATAAAATATTTTTATCCTGTCCATCATTTCATATCCGTTGTTCTTTCTCATTTGCTGTACCTTTGATATGAATTCACGGGCATATCCTTCATTTATCAATTCCTCTGTCAGATTAGTATCAATTATTGTAAATAAATTGAATCCTGTGGAAACATCATAGCCTTCCTTTGCAGAAATTCTAATATCAAGCAATTGGTCATCAAGCTCAATGACTTGACCATTTATATCCAACTCATATTTTTCGCCTGACTGAACCTTTGTTATAATCGATAATGCATCTGCTTTTGCAAGAACATTTGCAAAAGTTTTTACATTGCTTCCAAGCATGGGTCCTGCAACCTTAAAGTTCGGTTTCAGGGAGAAATCCATAAATTCATTTAAATCATGCTCGAACACAACTTTCTTAACATTTAATTCTTCCATGATTAACGGAACCAAGTCTTCAATTAATTCCTGGTACTTGCCGTCAATGTGAATTTTTTGAATTGGCTGCCTAACCTTAATTTTAGCATTTTCCCTTGAAGCCCTTCCAAGCTTGACAAGATCCTTAACAAGGTCCATTCTCTTTTCTACATTTTCATCGATTAATTTTTCATTAACCTCAGGATAATAGCTTAGGTGCACCGATATATTTCCTGTTAAGTTCCTGTAGATTTCCTCTGCCAAGAATGGAGCAAAGGGAGCTGTCAATTGAGAAATCCCAACCAATATTTCATATGTTGTATTGTAAACGGCCTTTTTATCTTCTGTAAGCTCCGTTGCCCAGAATCTTCTTCTGGAACGTCTGATGTACCAGTTGGACAAATCTTCGTTAACAAAATTCTGAATTGCTCTTACAGACTTGTTATGGTCATAAACGTTCATGCTTTCTCTTACATACTTAACTAAATTATTGAATTTTGAGATAATCCATCTGTCAAGCTCAGGTCTGTTTTCATATTCAACAAAAAATTCACTCGGATCTATTGAATCGGTATTTGCATACAATGCAAAGAATGTATAAACATTTTTAATTGTTCCGAAATACTTGCTTAATACTTCTTTTAATCCATCTTCGTCGAAACGAGTCGGAGACCATGCCGGCGATACATAAAGCAAATACCACCTTAATGCGTCTGCACTGTATTTATCGAACATATCAAATGGGTTAACAGTGTTACCTCTTGATTTGGACATTTTCTTGCCGTATTTATCAAGAATCAGGTCATTAACCAGCACTCTCTTGTACGGAGATTTTCTCCTGACATATGTTGAAATAGCTATTAACGAATAAAACCATCCTCTGGTTTGGTCAATTCCTTCGCAGATAAAGTCTGCAGGAAATAAGTCATCGAATCTTTCTTTATTTTCAAAAGGATAATGCCATTGTGCATAAGGCATTGCGCCGGAGTCAAACCAGCAGTCGATAACATCCTTAACTCTTGTCATATGCTTGCCGCATTCAGGGCAGACAATGTGAACATCATCAACATATGGTCTGTGAAGCTCAATTGATTCATCTATGTCTTCAACTGCTCTTTCGACTAATTCTTTTCTTGAGCCTATACTTTCCACATGACCGCACTCACATCTCCAAAGAGGAAGCGGAGTACCCCAATAACGGCTTCTTGAAATAGCCCAGTCATTTAAATTCTCCAGCCAGTTTCCAAAACGCTTTTCACCCACAAATTCCGGGTACCATTCAACACTGTTGTTATTATCTATCAATATATCCTTTAATTTCGTCATTTCAATGTACCAGCTTGGTCTTGCATAGTACAACAGAGGTGTATGGCATCTCCAGCAGTGAGGATAGTTGTGAAGAACAGGCTCCTTCTTGTAGAGCTTGTTGTTTTCCTTCAGCCATCTTAATATTGGCTGATCGGCGTCCATTACAAACATTTCCGACCATGGTGTTCCTCTGAATCTTCCCGTGTCATCAACCGGATTTAATACGGGCAGGTTATATTTTTTACCGGTATTGTAGTCATCCTCACCAAATGCGGGAGCAGTATGAACTATTCCCGTACCGTCTTCAATTGTTACATAGTCGGCGAGAGTTACATAGAATGCTTTCTTTCCGGAAGGAACTTCAACAAAAGGCATGAGCTGTTCATATTCAATGTTCTCTAAGTCCTTGCCCTTCATTTCCTCTAAAACTTCGTACTCCTCGTTTATAACATTGCCTGCCAAGGCTTTTGCAAGAATGTAAACCTCGCCTTTTACATCTTCCTTATCCTTTGTTCTTATTTTTACATAATCAATATCGGGGTGTACTGTCAAGGTAACATTGGATAATAATGTCCACGGTGTTGTTGTCCATGCTACGAAGTATGCATCTTCATCTTTCTTTTTGAACTTTGCATATGCTGTCACTGTTTTTATTTCTTCATAGCCTTGAGCTACTTCGTGAGATGCAAGACCTGTTCCGCATCTTGGACAGTATGGCAGAATTTTATGTCCTTCATACATCATTCCATCCTTGAACATATTGTCAAGTATCCACCACTCAGTTTCAATATAATCATTTTCCAAGGTTACATAGGGGTCATCCATATCTATTAGATATGCCATTCTTTCTGTCATTTCACGCCACTGGGCTTCATAGGTAAATACCGAATGACGGCATTTCTCATTAAATTTATCGATACCGTATTGCTCGATGTCGGTTTTATCTTTTAATCCCAATTGTTTTTCGACTTCAATTTCAACAGGCAGACCATGAGTATCCCAGCCTGCTTTTCTGTTAACCTTGTATCCTTCCATTGTTTTAAACCTGCACACGGAATCCTTTAATGTTCTTGCTATTACATGGTGAATTCCGGGTTTTCCGTTAGCTGTGGGAGGTCCTTCATAAAATATAAAGGGCTCTTTATCTTTTCTTGTTTCGACACTTAGTTTCAGTAAGTTTATTTCATCCCAGTACCTGGATATTTCTTGCTCGTTTTGTTTATAATCAGCCTTTGAAATATCTTTAAATTGCTTCATTTTTTCCTCCTATAATATTTTTTTCTACGATTTAAAAGGGTTCGCAGGGAAATAGAAAGTCCCATGTCTGACGACATGGGACGAAATCCGCGGTACCACCCAAATTACATATAAATATACTAAATATGTCTCTCAAAAATTTAACGCATTTATACGTAATTTCTTACTAAACCGTTTCAGAAATTAAACTCCTGGATGATCTTCGTTGCATTCGGACTTATAATCTCTCACCATATGATTATATCTCTTTGAATCCCACTGCAATTACTGTTCCAATCACTGTTTTATTATTATTTTTATTCTGTATTATGATATATGAAATTATGAACAAAGTCAAGGAATAAATTGCATGAGTTTTGTCACAATCTCTCTGAATAAATTAAAATAATTATGAAATAATAAGGTGAACACAAAAAATTGTTGAATGATATAATGTGGAAGGAGTAATTATGGAATATCCAAGACATTCATACTGGCATGATACAGCGGAAAGCATAAAAAATACTGCATGTGAAAATATTGATTTAAATGATAACAAATTTGATATTTTAATAATAGGTGCGGGAATTACGGGGCTAACAACCGCATATTTATTGAAGGACTGCGGTCTGAGCATAGGAATTATCGAAGCAACAAGGACGGGGTACGGCACTACCGGTTACACTACGGCTAAAATCACTGTTCAGCACGACTTAATTTATGACAATTTAATAAACAGCTTCAGTATGGAAGAAGCAAAACAGTATTTAAAAGCAAATGAAGAGGGAATAAAATTAATAAGGAAAATTATTGAAGAAAACAGTATTCAGTGTGATTACAAGGAGCAAACGGCATATGTATATGCTTCTTCCATGGATGAAATCGAAAGCTTAAAAAAAGAATTAAAAGCATATGAAGCATTAGGGATAGACGGATTTTACTCGGATACGGTTCCTCTTCCTAATAAAGCATATGGAGCAATAGGAATAAGAAATCAAGGACAATTCAACCCTTTAAAATATTTATACAGCCTTTACAATATATTAAAAGAAAGCAATTGTAAAATATACGAAAATGTAAGAGCCTTGGATATCAGACCTCACGATGAGCATATAGATGTTGATACCAAAAAGGGAACAATACATGCAGACAAGGTTATAGTTGCATCCCATTACCCTTTCGATAACAGCTTTGGTCTTTATTTCTTAAGACTTTATCAGGAAAAGGCATACGTTATAGCCGCAAGAACCAATGAAGAACCTTTTGAAGGTATGTATATTAACATTAATGATCCCATTTATTCTATGAGATATCATTTTTTTGGTGATGAAAATTTACTGATTCTTGCAGGAGGCAAACATCGTGCAGGTGAAAAGGATGATGAAACTGAATCCTACAATGAGCTGAAAAGATTTCTAAACAGTAATTTTAAAAATGCAGAAATAGTGTCAAAATGGTCTACACAGGACTGTATGACCTACGACAAAATACCATATATAGGCAGATATACAGACAGTATAGAAAACCTATATGTAGCCACAGGATTTAAAAAATGGGGTATGTCACACTCAGCTGCAGCTGCTTTAATTTTAAGAAATAAAGTGCTTTGCATAGAGGATGACTATTCAGGTGTATTTAACCCTTCAAGATTTACACCGGTTCAATCATCAAAAGAATTCGTATCTTCCGTGAAGAGCATTGCTTTAGGATTTTTAAACAGATTAACATCAGACCTGGAAGAATTTTCGGATATTAAACCCGGAGAAGGAAAAATAGTTAACTACGACGGAAAAAAGGTTGGTGTGTATAAAAACGAAGCAGGAGAATACTACTGCATTAATCCGGTATGTTCTCATTTAAAATGTGCACTTTCGTTTAATGAGGCGGAAAAAACATGGGATTGTCCCTGTCACGGCTCCAGATTCGATATAAAAGGAAATATTTTAGAAGGTCCTGCCATACTACCTATCGATAAGATAAAAATTAAAAAATAGTATGGGAATACTTATTCAAAATATATCCCCCCAAAAAATATTTGATTTGCAGGTGTCCCCATCAAGCTCGGGGACATTCCTTTTTCCCGCAAAGACTATACTAATTGGGGACATTCCTTCTACCCGCAAAGACTGACCCCATAGCAAAGGTGTGTCCCTATCCCTAAGAATTTCCTTGATATATCTCATAAACATCCTTCGTATAATTTCCGTCATCGCCATAAATATAAAGAGGGGGATCAAATTTCAATTCTGGGTTCCCATTTTTAGATGCACGAATTAAAATCATATTTGGTTTCGCTGCCGCTTTAGGATGAACAAAACGTATTTGCTTCGGCTCTAAACGATACTTTCTCAGAAGACACATTATATCCGCCAATCTGTCAGGTCGGTGAACCATATAGAATCTGCCGTATTGTTTCAACAATTGTGAAGCAGTTGATATGACATCCTCTAATGTTGATTTGATTTCATGCCTTGAAATTGCTTTTTTATCCTCGGGATTGATTATTCCGCTGTTATAAAGCTTATATGGGGGGTTTGAAATTACGGCATCAAAAGAATTGGCTTTTAGATAATCCAATGCATTTTTTAAGTCAATATTCAGTATCTCTATTTTTTCCTGCAGGTCATTTAGTTTTACGCTTCTCTCTGCCATTTCCGCAACTTCCGGCTGAATTTCCAGCCCGTATACCTTAGAATAATTTCTTTTACCGCTTAGCAGTATCGGTATTATTCCTGTACCTGTACCTAAATCGACAACCGTGGAATTATTTTTTATATCGCAGTAATTTGTCAAAAGCACAGCATCCATCCCAAAACAAAACCATTTTTTATTTTGAATGATTTTTAATCCCCTGCACTGCAAATCCTCTATTTTTTCATTTTCATTTAATGCAACTTCCATATAAAAATACCTTTCTGTTATAAAAATGCGCTTTTTATAAGCTTTTTAGTGTATTTTTCCTTTGGGTTCAAAAGAACATTTTTAGCTTCTCCGCTTTCAACAATTGTTCCGTTGCTCATGACCAAAATTGTATCAGACATATAATTTACTACCCCAATATTATGAGATATAAATATATATGAAATATTTAATTCCCTCTGAAGTTCTCTGAGTAAATTAAGTATCTGTGCCTGAATTGAAACATCTAAGGCGGAAACAGGCTCATCACATATTATTAATTTTGGATTAACAATTAATGCCCTTGCTATTGCTGCCCTCTGACACTGCCCTCCGCTTATCTCGGCAGGATATTTATTTTTTACGCTTAAATCAAGCCCCACTCTCAAAAGCATTTTGTCTATTATTTTTTCTGCTTCATTTTTATTCTTTGCAATATTAATTGTTAATAAGGGCATGGATAATATATCAAAAATTTTATAGTTAGGATCCATTGAGCCTTTGGAGTCCTGAAAAATAAACTGAACGCTTTTCCTATAGTTACGGTATTCTTTCTCCGATAAACTCTTAATATTTTTACCGTAATAAAAAACATTCCCATAGGTAGGCTCTTGAAGTCCTCCCACAATTTCACCGATTGTAGATTTTCCGCTTCCGGACTCACCCACAATTCCCATGGTTTTACCTTCTTCTATATCAAAGCTTGCACCCTTTACGGCAACATACTTCTCTTTAATCTTACCTGTAAAAATATGTTTCTTCGTCACATATTCTTTTCTTATATTTACAGCAGAAATTACAATTTTATTTGCCATATTGCCCTCTATTCTAAATTACATCTGTAATAATGATCTTGCATGTCATCCATATGCTCTGCAACATATTCCTTGCATATATCCATTGCCTTCGGACATCTCTTAATGAAAAGACAGCCGTCAGCATCTCTTCCTTTTTCCTGCACAAAGCCCGGTATCTCGGCTAATGGTTCACTCTTTTTGATTTTCAGGGAAGGGATAATTTCAATTAAAAGCTGTGTGTAAGGATGTTTAGGATTGTTGAAAACCGTCTTAGAATAACCTGATTCCACAATCTGACCTGCATACATTACCGCAAGGCTGTGACTGTAATGCTTTATTAACCCTAAGTCATGAGATATTAAAAGTATTGATATTTTCAGTTCTTTATTTATTGCTCCGAACAATTCCATAACCTGTCTTTGTACAGTGCTGTCCAAAGCAGTTGTAGGTTCATCTGCAATTATAAGCTTGGGATCATTCATCAATGCCATGGCAATATTGCACCTTTGCCGCATTCCTCCGCTTAATTGCCATGGATAATAATTAAGAACCGTTTTAGGATTTTCAAACCCAACCTTTTTTAGCAAGACTTCTGCTTTTTCCATAGCTTCCTTCCTGCTTTTATTCATATGATAAATATATCCGTCACCTATTTGATTTTTTATTTTAATCATTGGATGCAGGTAGAACACTGTATTTTGAGGAATATATCCGATATTTTTACCTATGTGTTCTCTTTTTTCATCCGATGATGCAATAAGCATATTTTTTCCTGCCGTTATTATTTTGTCGGCAGTATAATTTAATCCCTCCGGGAGTAAATCAATAATAGCTTTGGCAGTTAATGTTTTACCGGAGCCTGATTCTCCCACCAAGCCGTAAATTTCTCCCTGTTCTATAACAATGGAAGTTTTATTGACTAATGTATTGTCACCGTCTTTTATATGAAGGTTATTAAGCACGACAGTATCACTCATTATGGCTCCTCCTGTTAATAAGAATATCATTAAGTCCGTCTCCTATAAGATTGAATCCAAGTACAGTGATTATTATTGCAATTCCGGGTGCAACCGCCAAATAAGGATAAACTAAAAAAAACTGTCTTGATTCGCTGAGCATCAAGCCCCAGCTGGCAAAAGGAGGCTGAATTCCAAGCCCCAAGAACGAAAGAGACGTTTCAATCATAACTGCAGAGCCAATGGCCGAGCTGAACTGTGTTATTAATCTTGGAAGCATCGCAGGAATATAATGTCTAAAGAATATTTGACTTTTAGTGCTTCCATAGCTTTTAGCGGCTTTAATGAACAGAAGATTTTCAGTATCTAAAATCATTGAATATACAAGTCTTGAAAATACAGGCACCATAAATATGCTTATGGCTATGATGGAACCCTGAATTCCTCTTTCGACAACGGTCACTAACATCATTGCAAGAAGAATCCCCGGAAACGCCATTAGTCCGTCCATAATACGCATGATTATTGTGTTGGCAAAGCGCTTAGCCATGGCAGCAACAGCTCCCAATACAATTCCAAGCACAGTTCCCAATGTAACGGAGCCTATTCCGACCAACAGAACGTTCCTGGAGCCATACATTATGCGGCTTAAAATATCCCTGCCGAAATTATCCGTTCCTAAAATGTGTTCAGACTGTAAATCAGGTTTTAAAAATTTATTTGGTATATTCATTTCATTTGGGTTATACGGCATAAAAACAAATGACATCACCCAAACAGTTATAATAATCAACACTAATACAATTCCTATAATCAAGCTTAAATTCTTTCTCATTATTCCCCCTGATGAAAGGACTTAATCCTCGGATTTAAAAACATTACCAAAATATCAACGATTAATGTAATAATTATTACCGTTGACGTAATGAACATTACAAGTCCCTGCAAAAGTACGATATCTCTGTGTTCAACGGCCGTAAGAACCAATCTTCCAAGTCCCGGCAGAGCAAATATTGTTTCAACCACAACCGTTCCCCCCGCAAGCTTGGCAAACTGCATCCCTATTATAGTCAAGGGAGCTGTCAGTGCGCCTCTCAACGCATACTTTATATATATTTTGCCGGCACCGAGCCCTTTTACTTTTGCCATATCCATATAATCCTGTTTCAGTGAATCAAGCATAGAGCTTCTTATAATTCTTAAAAGTGTTCCGACTTCTCCGATTGCCAATACAACAGAGGGCAAAAAAATACTATTTATAAATTTGATAAAGTTTTGATTAATCGGAACAAAGCCGGAAACAGGAAACAGTTTAAGCTTTACTCCAAAATACACAATAAAAACCATCCCTATCCAGAAGGAAGGGATGGCTGCTCCAAGCTGCATGATACTTCTTGAAAAATAATCTATTATGCTGTTTTTCTTGATTGCTGAAATCATTCCAAAAAAGAATGCAATAAAAACTGCTATTGCCATAGCAAAAACCGATATAGAAATAGTTACAGGCAGGCTTCTTGCTATCAAAGTCTTGACGGATTCTCCGTAAACATAGGATTTTCCCATGTTTAGCTTAAACAGATCCAAAAGCCAGCTTAAATATTGCTGATACAGGGGTCTGTCAAGCCCCATGGCAACATGCAGGTCTTCAATCATTTCGGGAGTTGCATCGGTTCCCAATATAAGCTCTGCAGGGTTGCCCGGTATTATCATTAATACAAAAAACGTAATAATTGACACCACAAACAAAACAACTATTGCACTCTTAAATCTATTTAAAACGTAACTTAACATATGTCACCTCAAATAAGGAAAGTCAGCTATTTATTCAGTAAAATACACATCCTTAAAATCATAAAAATCTATTGGGAATATTTTCATCCCTTCAACATTTTTTTGCAATGCAAGCATTGTATGAGGAGTTTGCAGATAAATAGCAGGAAGCTTATTTGCTAAAATAACCTGTATTTCTTTGTAAATTTCTTTTCTTTTATTTTCATCTAATTCCTTAAGAGCATTCTCTAAGAGTTCATCCACCTCGCCGGTAGTTAAGCTGATATAATCATTGCTGTCCGATTTATATCTTGATAAAAACGCATAGGAATCAAGTCTTCCCGTATGTCCCACAACGGTTGAATCAAAATTCTTTGCCCCATATACTTCACTTAACCAGGTTCCCCATTCAATCAGCTGAATATTCACATTAATACCTATTTTCCCCAGCTGGTCTGCAATTACCTGTCCTGCATCAACATGCAGCTGATAATTCTTAGGAAGTGACATATTGATTGAAAATCCGTTTTCATACCCTGCTTCCTTCAAAAGTTCCTTTGCCTTTTCAGGATTGTACTCTATAATATTATTGGCATCATAATAATCCGGCGATGTAGGAGGCAAGTGGGAGCCTATTTTAGCACCGTATCCAAACACTGATGCTTCAATAACCTCATCCTTATTAATCGCCATTGCCATTGCCTGTCTTACTTTCTCGTTGGAAAGAAATTCATTTTTTGTGTTTAAGGACATAATTTGCACAGCATTCATAGGCTCTGAAATTATTCTGTAATTTTCATTTCCTTCAACCATTGTAACCTGATCACCTGTTAGCGGAATAATATCAAGGTCACCAACCTGGAAGCCTGCCATCATGCTTGTGGCATCAGGTATTAAAACCAGCTTAACCGTTTGAAGCTTTACTTCGCTTCCGTAATAATTATCATTTCTTTGTAAAATCAAATGTTGCTGAGGAACCCATTCCTTCAAGGTAAAAGCACCGGTTCCCACAGGCTTCGTCTTTAAGTTTGCAGCCTCTTCTTCAGGCACTATGGCTGCCCACGGATAAACAAAGCTTTTTAAAAGCTCCACATCCAATGATGCAGTTGTAAATTTTATATTGTAATCATCTAAAACTTCAATTTTAACAATATTCTCATAATCTCTCGCCCTTGGGCTTTCAGCGTCCTTCAATCTGTTAAAAGAATACTCCACGTCCTTTGCCGTCATCTGTCTTCCGTTATGAAAATAAACATCATCCCTTAATGCGAATGTAATTTCCATTCCGTCATCAGAAATAACCCAATCCTTTGCAAGTCTGGGCTCAGTTGTCCATTGCGGCGTTACACCGACCAATGTGTCATAAATATTGTTTGTTACAGAAAATGTGGAGGCTGCAGCAGTTCTGTGAGGGTCAAGACCTTCCGGCTCCGTAGTGTAGCCCATGGTTAGATCGGTCTTAACATCTGTTGCATCAGGTTTGTCTTGATTTGTGCATGCTGAAATCAGCAATACGACTAAAAGCATTACAATAATTTTCTTTAGATTTTTCATTTCTTTCTTCCTTTCAGTTAATAAAATTTCGTTAAAATATCTTTTACTGAAAATTCAAATAATAATATTCCCATTTTTCAATCTTTACAATCAAATCTTTCGTATCTGTAATAAATCTTGAAAATCATATTATTATCTGCGGGACATTCCTTTACAAAGGTACTTCTTCAATACAGGAATATTCCTGTAAAAGTACGTCTTCTTTAAGTCCAAAATGTTATTTGGAAAAGCGTGTCCCTCTTCCTTTTTCATGTTTAACATATTTTAATTGAAATGTCAATAGAGTTATTTGTTTTTTATCCCGATGAGCATAAAAAAATATTTGCTGCAGCAAGATAAAGCTGCGGCAAAATATCCGTTTTATTTAATATAACGAATTACCTTTGATATTTACTTTATATACAATGATCAGCCAATATTGTTTACTAATTTCACCGTTGAAAAATAATTCAAATAATGATATTATTAAACAAATAGAAATTGAGGTGAAATATGTACGAAGTACGCAAACAAAAACAAAAAGAACTGCGGGAAAAGAACTGGTTTTATTATGCAATATTGGCAGCCGGTATTTTTTTATTTTCAGAGGGTTGTGCAGCACAAAGCACCGGGTATGCCGTTTCCGCAATATTAATAGGAATAATTCTTCATTCTGTCAGTGTCGGAATCCTATTTGAAAAAAATTTCAAAATTAAACCTTTTAGAGCTGTCAACATTGCTATGGTGATTCTACTTGTTGTAATTGCATTAACATGCTACTTTGCAGATTTAAAATTTATACTTGTATTAATTCTTGATTTAGCTTCAATTGTGCTTTATACAGCTGTTTCACTTATATATTCAAAATTAAAAAACAGACAGGAGTAAAAAATGCTTAAAAGATTTATGTCATATTACAAACCGGTTAAAAAGATATTTATTACCGATATGATTTGCGCCTTTATAGTGGCTGTATGTGATTTATTTTATCCCATGATAACAAGAAATATCATTAATATATATGTTCCTGACCAAGAGTTTCAGCTTATGATTACATGGCTGATAGTTTTAGGCATTATATACATTTTTAAGGTAGGACTTAATTATTACATCACCTATTACGGTCATATTATGGGTGTAATGATGCAGGCAAACATGAGAAAGGATATATTTGAACACCTACAGGACCTGCCATTTGTATTTTTCGACGAAAACAAAACCGGAAGCCTTTCATCAAGAATTATAAATGATTTAATGGATATTTCGGAGCTTGCTCATCACGGACCGGAAGATTTGTTTATATCCTTAGTAATGCTTGTAGGATCCTTTATACTGTTGAGTACGATAAACTTGCCGTTAGCTCTCATTGTATTTTCAATAATTCCATTATTATTATTTGTCGCAATGAAGCTCAGAGTCAGAATGGAAGAAACATTTTTGGAAACGAGAGTTACAATAGGCGAGGTTAATGCAACTATTGAAAACAGCATATCAGGTATTAGAGTTTCTAAAGCATTCAACAACAGAGAAAATGAAATTGAGAAGTTCAATAAAAACAACAGCAAATTTCAGACAGCAAGAGAAAAAGCATATAAAGTAATGGCAGAATTTCATGTTGGCTCATCATTTATTATTGACTTTTTAAATATTGTCGTTTTAAGTGCCGGCGGCATATTCTTTTTTAAGGGCTGGATTAATTTCGGTGACTTTGCTGCATTTTTACTGTATATAGGCAACTTTTTAAACCCTATAAGGAAGTTAATAAATTTTGTTGAGCAGTATCAGTCAGGAACCTCAGGGTTTAAACGATTTACCGAAATAATGGATAAGGAAATAGAGAAGGATGACCCCGGTGCCAAAGATATTTACAATGTAAAAGGTGACATAAAATTCAATTATGTAACCTTTGCTTACGATGATAATAAGGAAATTTTAAAGGATATAACATTTAATATCGAAGCAGGCAAGACAGTAGCACTTGTAGGTCCTTCGGGAGGAGGCAAAACTACCATCTGCCACCTGATACCCCGCTTCTATGAAATAGAAGACGGCAGTATATCTATTGACAACAGAGATATCAGAGAATTCACCCGCAGATCCCTTAGAAAGAATATAGGAATTGTACAGCAGGATGTATTCCTTTTTACGGGAACAATTTTCGAAAATATTCAGTGCGGAAGGTTTGATGCGACAAGGGAAGAAGTTTATGAAGCGGCAAAAAGAGCCAACATTCATGAATTCATAATGTCTTTGCCTGAGGGTTATGACACATATGTAGGAGAAAGAGGAGTCAAATTATCAGGCGGACAAAAGCAAAGAATTTCAATATCAAGGGTATTCCTTAAAAATCCGCCAATATTAATATTGGATGAAGCAACTTCCGCCCTCGATAATGCTACCGAACTGTTAATACAGAAATCCTTAGAGGAATTATCAAAGGGACGAACTACGGTAATTGTAGCACATCGATTATCAACAATTAAAAATGCGGATGAAATTATTATAATGACGGACAATGGCATACAAGAAAAAGGAAAGCATCAGGAGCTTTTGGATAAAAACGGCATCTATGCCCAGCTATACAATTCACAATTCATAAATGCATAAGGAGTCTTTATGAAGATAACAATAATCGGTCATTGGGGAGGATTTCCAAGAGCAGGAGAAGCAACCTCCGGGTATATAATCGAACATGATGGTTATAAGCTTTTGTTGGAATGCGGCAGCGGAGTTGTAAGCTCACTGCAAAAAGCTGCAGATATTAAGGATATTGATGCTGTATTAATAACCCATTATCATTATGACCATTGCTGCGACCTAGGACCCCTGCAATATGCGTGGCAAATAAAAACACAGTTGGGAGAAATTCATAAACCCCTTCCCATTTATGCACCGGAGGGGGAATTTTCCAAACTGCTTAAATGGGAAGATTACACTTATGGCGTGAGCTTTAATGAATACAGCAATTTGTCATTGGGTCCCTTCGAAATAAAATTTATTAAAAATGTTCATCCCGTTGAAGCATACAGTGTAAAAATAAAATGTTGCGATAAGGTATTTTCATTTACATCTGATACTTCATATTTTGATAATTTAGCTGAGTTTTTCTCAGGTTCCGATTTATTGATTTGCGAATGCAGCTTTTATTCAAACATGGACGGCAGAGAGGCAGGACATTTAAACAGTGCCCAGGCAGGAATGCTGGCGGAAAAAGCAAATATTAAAAAACTCATACTTACTCATCTTCCTCACTTTGGTAATTTGCATGATTTGTTGACCCAAGCAAAGGATCATTACAATGGAGATATAAAATTAGCGTCATATTTGATGGAAATTAATATATAAAAAATTATGTTTACCGGTATTAAATGAAAGCACTTAAGAAATTTGTCAATATCTTAAGTGCTTATATTTTTCACATATTGTTATTTATTCTTTTGTTATTGCATATATATAGTGTCTCCAAACATTGACCCATTGGTCCAGCTTGTAATATTTTCTTACTTCCGCATCAGAATTTGCAGCCGGATCATTTACCACTATGTATTCAATTCCGTCCTTAATGTCAAAACCTACAACAACCATTAAATGCCCATGAGGAAATGCCGAATTGGCACCTTCCAATGCTTCCTTCTCCTGTGATACAACGGATGCAATCACCGGAATACCTTTACTGATGAAGTTTTTTACAGGATTTATACTCTTGCATTTTTTAGTGTAAGCTCTCATTCCCTGTTCTCCCGCAAATGCAACATTTTGCGGCCAGTTTCCATATGCTTCGTTTCCTGAATCAAGTGTTCCTCTTGTAACCTGGTCAAGGTTTACATCCTTGCCGTGGAATTTTAAAGTCATGGTTAATGATGTGGGGCTGCATATTGAATTGCTGTGTATATGACCGCTGGCAAGCTGTGAAATCAGCGGAATATTATCAATTATCCTCAAATAATCTCCCTTTGCAGGTTCATCTTCTCCGCCGTCGGTACTGAATGCTATTAATTTTAGCTTTGGATTATTTCCTTTTAAAACAACCTTTATTTGAACAGCATCACCGAATCTTCCATCATTTACAAATATCCTGTCTCCCGTAACTTTTATTAATTTGTATTTTCCTCGTTCAATTATTCCCTTGTTAAATCCATCGGTTGCCCAAACACCATAGCTTACAAAGTCAGTCCATTCATTTTCAACCCTAAGCTTAATAAAAAGCTCCACTGAGCTGTCATTGCCTGTCCTTGAATTCCATGAAGGTGTTATCTCGGTAAACTTGTCCGTTTCAACAACATCAGTTAATAAATAACC
>ENA-UOOE01001272-UOOE01001272.1-fermentation-metagenome-genome-assembly--contig:-NODE-1272-length-21756-cov-4.078568_pt1 | contig 21756 bp, 24 predicted proteins | sample MGYA00245776_ERZ724021 | MGnify/ENA primary metagenome ERZ724021 (study PRJEB28704, sample SAMN03018321) | fermentation metagenome | biome: anthropogenic terrestrial biome; feature: soil; material... | reverse complement strand
GTATGTCCAATCTCAATGTGGCGATCCTGGGCGCCCCGGAATATGGCAAGGAGCTGGGAAAGAAGGGCACCGTCAGCGATCTTACCTTTTACAATCTGAAGAAAGGGGAGAATACTGTCACCCTCATCGAGCCGAGCAGATACCCGGAGAGGATAGCACCCTTATTCTATGCCATATCCATGTCCCAGAAGATTCTATTGATTGTGGATCAGATGGATCCCGCATTTGGGGAGACGGTCCTCATGCTGGACTCTCTGGGCAAGAAAGACGGGATGGTGATACTGAGAAACTTCATAGATAAAGATCAGATCATGCCCTTCATCAAGGGCACCGTGGTCGATGGCTATGTGTTTCTGGATGATGATAAGAATGACCTTCGCGAGAGGCTCCTGGCCCTTTCTGAAACGATCAAGACCAGTTACGACTCTCCAACCGGGACCATGCCTGTGGACCACTTCTTCAATGTGCGGGGCATTGGAACAGTGGTCTTAGGATCGGTGGCGGAGGGAACCCTGAAGAAGCATGATGAGCTGATGGTTCTCCCTGGCGAGAAGACCGCCCAGGTACGTTCCATCCAGAAGCATGATGAGGACTTCGATGTCGCCGGGGTGGGAGAGAGGACTGGGATCGCCCTCAAAGGGGTCGATGTTGAGGACCTGGACCGGGGGACCATCCTCACCAATGACAAATCGATCAAGAAGGTCTCAGAGCTTTCAGCCATGGCCCGGATAGTTAAATACTGGCCAAGTCCCCTCAAAGAGGGAATGGTGCTTCACATCGGCCACTGGATGCAGTTCGTCCCGGCCAGAGTGCAGGAGGTCTTGCCGGAGGCTGACTGGCACCGAGCAGAGCTGAAACTGAAGCTGGACAAGATGCTCATCTTCCGGCCGGGCGCAAAGGCGGTTCTGACCTATCCTGAGGGTGGAAAGCTCAGAGTGGTGGGAACAATAGACCTCCCCTGAAGGCCAAAAGCTAGTCCTCCGAGGACGAGGAACTGATCTCCTGCCAGTGTTTTCCCCTGGGCGGAGCCAGCCTCAATGCCTCTTCCCGCTCGGCATTCATCAGCCCGTCCAGCCAGTCGTTGAGCTTCTTGCCGGTGTTATGGGCTGCCCAGTACGACTGGAGCCTGACATGCTGGTCGCAGCGGTGGTTGAGGCTTATGCCGCGCTGGCAGATGGGCCCGCCGCACGGCCCATGGCCCTTGAGGTCGCATTCCGAAGAATTCATCTCTTTCACGGGCTGCCCGGAGGTTTATCTAGATTATCCCGGATTTCCTCAAAACTGAATCCACTCTCCCATCAGACCGACGAATCGAGACATTCCAGGTGGAACGACTCCATCAGCACCTCATGATCGGTCTTGCCGCATACGAAAGTCCGTCGCGACTTGATCTCATTCATCACCACTTTGGCCGGTGCAAAGACATTATGGTCCACCTTGAAGAAATCAAAACCAGCTGCCTTGAATGTCTGGTAGAAAGGCGCTCCCCAGTCCCGGGATGCCGAGGAAGGCATGCCCTTCAGATACCTCTGCAGCTCTTCAGTATCCTCATAGAGGAGGGTGTAATAGGTCTCTCCGCCGTAGATTATGGCATCATTGGAGGAGCCCATGCAATTGGTCGCGTCTCCGGTGATGGGCGAGATGGGCGCTCTCCCCCAGCCGCTCTTGATGGTGTTTATGTCAAAGCCCATGGTGAAAAGCTTGTGCAGGCCGGTCTCCACCACCCGCGCTGATACCTGCACCAGGCCGGCCACGGAGTCCGTGGGGGCAATGGCAATTCTAAGGTCAGCGGGATCGATTCCACACTTCTGGGCAATCGATGCCGAAACCTTCTCATCCGGCAGCTTGTTCGACTCCAGGACGATGACCCCGATATCAGAGAACTCCTCAAATCCTATCTTCTCATACAGATCCCTGGTTTTTCCCGCCAGAACCCTTGCCGGTCCGCTGCCCATGGCGAAGTACTTGTCTGCCTTGATCTGCCACATGGCGCACTGGGAGGCCATACAGGATACCGCCGGATAGTCCGTGGCCACCTGCACTCCTGGTAGAAGAACTCCGCCTATATCGCAGGGAGCGAGCTGAATGTCGGCCAGGTCGCTCATGCACAGGCGGGAGAGGTAGATGCCTGCTCCAATCCCGCCCTGAGCCTTCACTCCTGCATCTATGACCACTGTGCCGTTCTCAAGCTCATTGACCTCTATTTGCAGCTCATCTCCATAGTCGAGCATCTCCTCGAAGACCTCGAAACCCATCTCATTGATTCCCATCAAGAGGAACACCTTTCCCTATCGAGAGGGCCATTGTCCATAAAAGTCTATCGACCAGAGCAGCGTCTGGCTGGACCTTTGGCAGAGGAAGGCAATTTTGAGATCCTTTTGAGATAAAAAAGAGCTGGACTGCAACAAAAAAGGAGCCTATCGATGCAGTCCCCGTCATAATTAGGCATTCGCAGAGCCTGAGATGCTTCAGGGAGAAGATCTGTCTACAGGCTATCCAATTCAAAGGGTAATCATCGACTTGGCGACGGAGCCTAATGAGAATGTTGTCCTGGCCTTGGTGCTGCCCACCTGGGCGCCTTCACTGGCGGTAAGGCCGCTGCCGACGACAAAAGTCGGTTTCGCCGTCAAGCCGAGCATTATTGGCTGGGCCTGTTCAGTCTCCATCTTGCCGAGGGTACTGGTTGCTGGTACTGTTGTCTGGGCGGTCTCAACTGTCGCTGCTACCGTCTCATTCACCGTGGGCGTGGCATTAATCATAGTGGGGATGGTCTCGTTCTCAACAGCTAATGTATCATTTATGGGACTAGTTACCACAGGAAGGACGGCAGTCTCATTCTGCAGCTCTACCGTCTCGTTTGCACTCATATTGAAGGTCTGATTGGCGGATAGATTTATGGTTGTATTGTTTAATGTAGTGTTGTTCAGAAGGGTGGCGTTCAGGGAGTTATCCTGGGCAGAGACAGCCAGGACCGCAGTCATCAGCAGCAGGAGGACGCCTGCAAAATATATTAATTGTCTACTCATATAATACCTCGGCCTCCTTTCAAGCCTCTAAGCTTATCAATTTTGCCCATCGCCCATTTCGCAGAGGTCGCTGGCAACAAAGCCGTCATCCTTTCGCCTCATCTCGCATACGATCTTCCCATCCACGATCCTCAATATGCGATCTGTCTTCTCCGCCAGGGTCATGTCATGGGTCACCAGGATGAATGTCTGGTTGATCTTCTGGTTCAGCTCTCGGAGCAGATTGTATATGAGCTCAGAGGATTTGGTGTCCAGGTTTCCAGTCAGCTCATCGCCTATGACGATGGAGGGATTATTGGCCAGGGCCCGGGCAACTGCTACCCGCTGGTTCTGGCCGCCGGATAGCTGATTGGGCCGGCTGTGCAATCGGTCCCCCAGGCCGACGGCTCTGAGCAGCTCCTCCCCCCGCTTATGGGCCTCGCTCTTGCTCTTATTGGCGATGAGCATGGGCATCATCACATTCTCCACTGCGGTGAACTCCGGGATCAGATGGTGGTACTGAAAGACGAATCCAAGCTCCTGGTTTCGCAGGCGGGCGCGTTCATCCGGGCTGGCTCGACTGACATCGATCCCCTTGAGGAAGATATGGCCGGAGCTCGGGGTATCCAAGAGGCCGATCATATTGAGCAGGGTGCTTTTGCCGCTGCCGCTTGGGCCGACTATGGCCACGAACTCTCCGGCCAAAATCCTCACGCTCACCCCGTCCAGGGCACGGACCTCCACTCCGTTTCCATAGATCTTGGATAGATCCTTCAGCACAATTATGTCATCATCCCTGTTATTCACTGCTAATCGCCTCCAACGGGTCGAGCCGTGCCGCTGAGTATGCTGGATAGAGCCCGGAGACGAAGTTGAGGGACAGGGCGAAGGCCAGGGCTATGACGAAGTACTCTGGCCTGGCAGCAATAGAGATCCCATCTCCTGCTGCTGCGCTTGTCACATTCAGGGGGAGAAGAGTTATCGCCTGGGCAGCAGCATAGCCCAAAACCGCCCCCAGGACCCCTGCCGGCAGGCTGATGAGCATGTTCTCCAGCAAGGATATCATCAGTATGGAGCGCCTTTTCGCCCCCATGGCCATTAGTATGCCTATCTCCCGTCTCCGTTTGCTCACCACCATTATCGTCGTATTGGCTATGACGAAGGCTGATATTAAAAGGATGAACATGTAGAAGAGAATGTTGGTGACTCCCTGGTTTCCCACGAACCTGGCTATCTCTCGGCTGAAGTCCTGCCAGTTGGTGGCCTCGTACCGGCTAATATCATATAGCTTTTTGGCCATGGCCGGGGCTCGGGTATAGTCCGCGAGCTTCACCTCAATTCGGCAGGAGGCCCCATCCTTCAGGGTGGGGAGGAATGCCGAAAGTTCTATATGCATATGGATCGTTATTATCTATGCAATGATGCAAACCCTCAAAGTCAAACTGGATACCTCGGCTGAAAATAACCGTGCGCTCCTTGAGACTATGCATCAGTTCAACGCCGCCTGCAATTACGTGGGGGAAAAGGCTTTTGAACTCCATACAGCCAACAAAATCGAATTGCAGAAGATTGTTTATCGCGATATTCGGGAAATGTTTGGCATCTCTGCTCAGATGGCTGTTAGGGCCATATCCAAGTCCTGCGAAGCCTACAAGAGAGATAAGTCCATTAAGCCCAAATTTGATCCCAATGGAGCTGTTATCTATGATCATAGAATCATGTCCTGGAAGGGACTCGATAGGGTATCCTTGCTGACGCTCGATGGCAGAATTAAGCTGCCTGTCGTGATCTGTGATTACCATGCTCCAAGGCTTGACCGAATCCGAGGTCAGGCCGATCTCATCTTCCAGAATGGGACATTCTATCTTTGTGTTGTGGTCGATGTTCCCGAGCCAAAGAAGTTCGTTCCTCAAAATGTTCTTGGTGTTGATTGATGAGAGAAGAGAAGATTATGGATATGCTTACCGCCAGGGCCACCGCCAGGACGGAGAGGAACGTCTGCCGCCTTCTTCGAATCACATGCCGAAGGTCTATGATCAGGGGAAGAGGGTTTAGAAGATGGGGAGAATTCGGATCCATTTTTGCCAATCATCAGGGAATCGCTCCACACCATTTAGACCTGACGCCAGTGGACAAATATTTAAGGAATTTCTGTAGTGAAAAGAGCCATAACTATTCTCAGCTCTTAAGAAAGATCGCTTCTATCTGGGATCGAACCAGATCCCTTCCTCTCACCCGCATCTTCCAGCAGTTGCTCTCGATCGAGGCGGGGACCAGCCGGCAGAATAGCTCACTGGTCTCAGATTCCGTGAAGTAATGGGTGATTACCCCTGCCCCCCGCAGAAATGTTGCCTCCTCCACCTCCTGGCCTTCGCCCATACGCATATCGAGCCATCCAAACTCCCGAAAGAACAGCTTTCCACCGGATTTGAGCACCCTCGAAACCTCGCTGGCCAGGGCCCTGCGCCCCGGCAGGAAGAGGTGGCCGGCCACATGGTAGGCGAATACACCCTCGAAGCTCTCACTTTTGAATGGAAGTCTTTCAGCATTGGCCAGGATCAGATCAGATTGGGGATGGGATCCACTGCACAGGCGCAGGGCAGGAAGAGATATGTCCAGGGCAGCGATCCTCCAGCCACCAGGCATAGCGGAGAGGGTCTTGCCGTCTCCGCAGCCCAGCTCCAGGACACGGGTACCAGCGGGCAGATCGGGCAGGTTGCGGACTCCGCCTCCCCAGAGCCGACCCCGGGTAGAGTAGTCACTATCCCAGGACTTCATGGTCATGTTCATAAAAAACAGATTTTATAGGCGCTATGTACCTGATTGGCCAGCGCCTATCCTTTTTAATATGTAACCGATCTTATCTTGCTGCTTTGGCCACGCGCTCCACGCTGTCCTTGTGGTTTATGGCTTAGCTCTTAACATCGCGGTTAGCAGCAGCGATGATCTCATCGGCCAGGGCCGCCTCTGCAGTCTTGGTCTTCTTGAATGAGGCAGCGTGAGCGCCCTTGGCGATAAACATCAGGGCGGTGTCCACCCTTCTCTGAGGGGCGGTGTCCACTGCTTTGGGCACGGTAATGCCTCCGTACTTGAGACGCACGACCTCTTCCCGCGGCCCGGCGTTGGCAATGGCCTGGCCCAGAACGGTAAGGGGATTCTCCTTGGTCCTCTTGGCGATGATGTCAAAGGCCCCTTCCACTATGGCATAAGCCTTGAGCTTCTTGCCGGTGTTCTTCTCCTTGCGCATCATCTTATTGACCAGACGCTCGACGATATGCTGCTCAGACTTCTTGAACTGCTGCTTTGCATGCTTTCCGCCGGAGTGCATGACCGCTTTTGGCGCAAGGTTCATGTATCCTCTCACTCCGGGATCCAGGACCTCTGTCTCAATACTCTCCCATTTGCCGAATACCTTCATGTCGATCACCTCACCGGCTTCTCTTTCCTGCCCCGCACAAGCTCTTGCAGGGATACGTTATTGACAGCGATGACCTTGAATCTGACTCCAGGGATATCTCCCATGGATCGGCCCTGACGTCCGCCGATGCGGTCTACCAGGACCTCATCGTGCTCATCTATAAATCCGATGGCTCCATCGCCCGGGGCAAAAGCCGTAACCTGACGGCCGTTTTTAATGAGCTGAATGCGCACTGCCTTTCTTATGGCCGAGTTGGGCTGTTTGGCCTCAATTCCGACCTTCTCCAGGACAATACCCCTTCCCATGGGCGCTCCACCCAGGGGGTCAGCCTTTATCTTGCTCCCTGACATCCTGCGGATAAACTTGGGATGGCTCCACCTCATTGTCTTCCTATCACTCTCCAGTTTCCTGGCTGCATAGATTCCATTTCCCATTCATTTCACCTTGAATAAATCATCGTCATTGAATTATGATATCATCAACGCCATGGTGCCTCTGTGCAAGCATCTTGGCTTTGAGTATATTGCGACCATCCCTGCCGATGGCAATGCCCTTGTCCTTATTTGCTACCTCTACATAAGCCAATCGCTTACTATTCTTGTTCACGACCATGACGTTCTTGATGGCCGCGGGCTGGAAGAGGTTTTCCAGGAACTCTTTAACGTCCTCGCTATACTCCACGATTTCTATCTGCTTGCCGACCGATTTCTTGACCCGGTTGATGTTCGAGCCTTTTCGGCCTATGGCGGCGCCCATATCTCCTTTCTTGATGACGAAGATGATCCTCTCGTTCTCCTCGTCTACCACACAGTCCCTTGCCATGCCTCCCGTGAGGCTCTCAAACAGAGCTATATATCTTATTCCTTCTGTGGTGAGCTTGAACTCACTCATGCCTCAACACCCCGGATCTCACGCTGCAGTGCCATTATCTCCGAGTCGCCTGGCTCGATGATGGCCAATGCAGCCACGGAGAAAGGTTTGCCGCAGGCAGATCCGAGGTCCTTGCCCATTCCCTGATAACCGTAGACCGGCAGGTCCATGGTCTCCAGCTGCATCCGCACGTCTGCAGGGCAGTCGAGGGCATAGACTATGAGCTTTGCCTGTCCGCCAAGTCCTGCTTCAATGGTCCTATTCGATCCTAGCATCACATTTCCAGTTCTGATGGAACTTCTTAACGCTCTATCTACATTGATCATCGTTATTACCTCTTGCTTGCTACCAGCTTCACGTCTCCGGTGCCGAGCTGTATCGGCTGGCCCACGATGACGTTTTCCGTAACACCCTTGAGATCGTCTACATCTCCTCTCACGGCAGCATCCAGGATGTGATTGACAGTGACCTCGAAGGCCGCTCTGGCCAGAACGCTGGCCTTCTCACCCGATACGCCATGTCGACCGATCTGCTTGAGCTCTCCGTCCACAGTCATGATGTCTGCTACCAGCATGATATGGCGGACATCCACGGTTAGACCCTGCTCGCGCAGGGTATCTGTGGCCTCGTTGATGATGGCGTTTCTGGCCGCTTCTATGCCCAGAACCTCACCGATCTCGCTTATATTGTTGGTCTTGATTCGGGTGGAGTCCACTCCCTCGAACTGCATAACCTTCTTGAGGGACGAGCCTTCAGTATAAAGGATATACTCGTCTCCCTCCTTCCTGATCACAACCCTCTTGATTCCTTCCACACCTTTGAGGGAGAGCTTCTTTATCTTCTCCACCAGCTGAAGCAGCTCCCGGTAGGAGGGCTCTTCCGGTGCCATTACCAGAAGGTTCTCCTTCTGGTCGACATCCAGGCCCGTCTCTTCCTTCAGCTTTGCTGCCACCTCCTCTGCAGTGATCTTGCGTTGATCGAGGGCTCCTGGGTTGAGCTCGATGATCACATTCATCTCCGCGAGATCAGTGGCAATCGATCCCAGGTGAAGTATGGAGGAGGACTCTATGGCCCAGGCAACCTCTCTGGCCAGGTCACGATCATGGGCATACTCTGGAGTCAGTTTGATGGTCATTGTGGGGGTAGAGGGGATCTTTCTTGCGTCCACGATCTCGATCAACCTGGGGAGCCCCAGGGTGACGTTGATCTCGGCCACGCCGGCGTAGTGGAAGGTTCGCATCGTCATCTGGGTGCCAGGCTCGCCTATGGACTGGGCGGCGACCACGCCCACCGCCTCGCAGGGCTCAACCCGTGAGTGCTCGTAGTCAGCCTTCACCTGGGATACGATCTCATCGATCTCCTCAGAGCTTATTTCTGCTCCCTTCAACTCGTTTTGAATTGACTCTTTGATGCTTTGGGGAAGCTCTACACCATCCAGTCTCTCCTGGATCTCCTTTTCTGATAGGCTCATGCCGACTCCTTCTTCAGCACGTTCTTGATGATGCGCTTGACGTTATCCGTGCTGGCATAGTCCCTCCTGGAGGCATCAACCCCATCCTCGCCGTACTTGAACTGGACGATCATCCCTCTCGTCTCCTTGACTGTGCCATCATATTTGACCTCCAGATCCTGCAGGGCGTTGACCAGCCTTCTTTGCAGGTAGCCGCTCTGGGATGTTCTGATGGCCGTATCCACCAGACCCTCGCGACCGCCTATGGCGTGGAAGAAGAACTCGGTGGGATTCAGGCCGTCCTTGTAGCTGGACTCCACGAATCCGTGTGCTTCTGCTCCCAGGTCTCCCCGCCGGAAGTGAGGAAGGGTTCTGCCAGCATAGCCGCGCATGATGCGCTCGCCTCTCACCGACTGCTGGCCGACGCAGGCCGCCATTTGGGTCAGGTTTAGCATGCTGCCCCTGGCCCCGCTCACCGCCATCACCACCCCTGAGTTGTCCAGGCCCAGATACCGTCCGGCGATCTTGCCGGCGGTGTCTCGAGCTTTGCCCAAGGTCTGCATGATCCTCATCTCCAGGGTCTCATCCAGGGTGCGGCCGGGCAGAGGCTCGAGCTCTCCTGCGTTATAGGCCTCGATGAGCTGCTGGGCCTTCTCCCTGGCAGTACGGGTGGTCTCTTCGATCTGATCTACTGCTTCAGGGGGAATGTCCTCGTCATCTATTCCGAAGCTAAACCCAGCGTGCATTATGCCCCTCAGGGCCAGGCGGGTCATTCTGTCCAGGAACTCGCTCGCCACGGAGGGGCTGTACTCCTTTATTATCCTGTCTGTTATCTTGCCTTTGAAGGCCCCCACCGCCTTGGCGTCTATGGTCCCTATCTTGAGCTGGCCGTCCTGGATGACTACGTAGGCATCGTTCTCGCACTCCTCGTTCTTGCAGACATCGCAGTTGTAGCAGAAATCGGCCTTGAAGTTCAGGTCCAGGCCTCGAGGGAGGATGAGGCTGAATATCTGCTTTCCCGTCCAGTAGGGCTCACCATTAAGTTCTCCCTCGGGTGCGGGAAGCTCGGTTATATCGAACTTCTTCAAGAGTTCCATCGCCCCCCGGCGGTCAATTGGCTTTCGCCCGTGTGTCAGCAAAAACGAGCCGGTCACATAATCGTGGATGCCGCCGATGATGGGCCCACCGAACCTGGGGGATAAGATGTTCTCCTGCACCCTCATCAAGATCTCAGCCTCCGCCCGGGCCTCCTCGGTCTGGGGCACATGCATGTTCATCTCGTCGCCATCGAAGTCGGCGTTATAGGGAGGGCAGACCGCCGGATTGAGCCGGAAGGTCTTGTAGGGCATAACCTTCACTCGGTGGGACATGATGGACATCCGGTGCAGGGATGGCTGGCGGTTGAACAGGACTATATCGCCATCGGCAAGCTGGCGGTCGATCTTCCAGCCGATGTCGATCTGCTCTGCGACCTCCTCACAGTTCTTGTCTGTGACCTTGACCCTCCTCTGGTCGGGACGGGTGACGTAATTGACTCCCGGGTGCCGGTCCGGACCGCGGCGCACAAATGTCTTAACTATCTCCATGTTCCTGGAGTTGGCAATCATGGGCACAGATAGCTCCATGGCTATATCCATGGGCACGCCCACCTCGCCGATGCTGAGGTTGGGATCGGGGGATATGACCGTTCTGGCGCTGAAGTTGACCCTCTTGCCGGATAGAGATCCTCTGAATCGTCCCTCCTTCCCCTTCAATCGCTGGGAGAGGGTCTTCAAGGGCCTGCCGGAGCGGTGGCGGGCAGGAGGAACGCCGGAGACGGTATTGTCCAGGAATGTGGTTACATGGTATTGCAGGAGCTCCCACAGATCCTCTATGATCAGCTGGGGAGCTCCAGCCTCCCGATTCTCCTGGAAGCGTTGGTTTATTCTGATGATATCCACCAGTTTGTGAGTGAGGTCGTCCTCGCTCCTCTGGCCCGACTCCAGGGTGATGGAGGGGCGCATGGTCACCGGTGGCACAGGGAGGACGGTCAGGATCATCCATTCAGGCCTCGCAGTCGCCGGATTCATGCCCATGACCTGGATATCCTCGTCCGGGACCTTCTCAAACCGGTCGCGAATGTCTGAAGCGGTGAGCTTGTGGCCCTCCTCTATATATGATAAAGGCCGCTCGAACTTGATCTCCTGCTGGGGAGCGCCGCAGTAGGGGCAGGTCTTATTCTTTCTGGCCTCGGCGAATACCTTGTTCACCGTATCGTCGGTCATCTGGCCCAGACGTTCCAGCTCTTGGATCTGCTCCAGGTACATCTTCTTCTCATTGTCCTTGAGCATCAAGCGGGAGCAGTCTCTGCATATGGCCCGCAGGACCTTCCGGATCAGCTTGGCAAAACCAACGTGGATGACCGGGGCGATGAGGTCGATGTGGCCGAAGTGGCCGGGGCACTCTCCAGGCCTCCCGCCGCAGGACCGGCAGCGCAGGCCTGGGTCGATGACGCCAAGCCTCGGGTCCATAAGCCCCATCTCAATGGGAAAGCCGTCATCATCGTAAGTATCAGCGGTGATGATCTTGACCACGCTCATCTTTCTAAACTCTTGGGGCGAGATCAGGCCGAAGCGGATCTTGCCTATTCTCTTGGGTACAGTCATATTTACACCTAAACAGCGTCTTCAAGGATCAGTCGTGGTGCTACTCCCAGCGATTTGATCTCGTCCAATAGGAGCTTGAAGGCATAGCTCATCTCCACCGGATAGATCTCAGTGTCTGCTCCGCAGGTCGGGCAGAAGTCAGCATTTCTTCGCCGGTCGTGAATGGCGATCATGCCGCAATGGCTGCAGACGAGCTCTGTGACCTTGTCCGACTCGTCCACCAGGCGCTCTTTAAGCGCCAGAGCGGCTCCATGGGCGATGAGCACATCCCTCTCCATTTCCCCAAACCTCAAGCCTCCTTCCCTTGCCCGGCCTTCTGTTGGCTGGCGGGTGAGGACCTGCACTGGGCCGCGGGAGCGGGCGTGCATCTTGCCTGTGACCATGTGATAGAGCTTCTGATAGAGGATCACTCCCACGAAGAGGTCTGCCATGATCTGCTCTCCAGTGGCTCCATTGTACAGTATCTCCCTGCCGGTATGAGAGAACCCGAACTTCGTCAGAGCGGTGCGGAGCTCCGGCTCGTTCTCTCCTAAGAATGCGGTGGCATCGATGAACCTCCCGTCCAATGAGCCGACCTTGCCGCCGATCATCTCCAGGACGTGTCCAACGGTCATCCGGGAGGGGATGGCATGAGGGTTGAGCAGCAGGTCCGGCACTATGCCCGACTCGGTGAAAGGCATATCCTCCTGGGGGACGATCAGGCCTACCACGCCCTTCTGGCCGTGGCGGGAGGCGAACTTGTCGCCCAATTCCGGGACGCGCTGGTCGCGGCTCTTGACCTTGGCCAGGCGGTTGCCGTTGGAGGATTCAGTCAGGATGACCATGTCCACCACACCCTTCTCGTTGGAGCGCATGGTCACCGAGGTCTCCCTTCTCTGCTGGGGGGTCAGTCCGAACTCCGAGGGCTCTTCCAGGAAACGAGGAGGGCTGGTCTTGCCGATCAGGACGTCATTGGGGCCCACATAGGCATTGGGGTTGACCAGGCCGTCTGAATCGAGCTGGTCATAGGCCTCGCTCCCTCTAGCCCCCCGGACCTCAACATCCGGGATCTCGAACTTGTCCTCCTGGCCGCCGGGGTACTTGCGCTCCTCTGCCTCCGAGACCCGGAAGAAGTGGCTGCGAGCCAGGCCGCGTTGGATTGAGCCCCGGTTCATGACCAGGGCATCCTCAATGTTGTATCCCTCATAAGCGAGGACTGCCACCACGAAGTTCTGGCCTGCAGGCCTCTCGTCAAAGCCGATGGCCTTGGAGGTCTTCGTCCGCACTATAGCCTTCTGAGGGCTGTTGAGATAGTGGCCGCGGGTGTCGGGCCGGAGCCTCATGTTGGCGGTGGACATGCCCAGGCACTGCTTGACCATTCCCGCGCCCATGGTGTTCCTGGGGCTGGCGTTATGCTCGGGATAGGGGACCAGGCCGGCAGCGATTCCCAGAATCATGGATGGGTCGAGCTCCAGATGGGTATGCTCGGGAGTGATGTCCTCCTCCCAGATAGCGATGAGGCTGTTCTCCTCCTCCTCTGCATCCAGGTACTCCACCAGGCCCTCAGCCACCAGGTCATCGAATTTCATCTCTCCATTCTGGATCCTGGTAACATGCTCATCGGTGACCAGGGCCCGGCCATCCTCGACCACGATAAGGGGCCTCCTCGCCCGGCCAGAGTCGGTGTTCATGAAGATCTCACCGGTATCCTCGAAATAGGCTACGTTCGTCTGGCTGCTGATGCTCCCCGAGTGCCGGAGGCGGCGGAGGTTCTCGACCAGAGTCTTGGGATCATCATGATAGCCCACTATCTCACCGTTCACATATACTCTAGCGCCGCCAGTCATTTCCTCAGCCAATGCTACCACCTACCGAAATTACCCCTAAATCCATGAGAATCTTCTTGATGTCTTCCGAATCGTCTATCCCTTTGGAGAGCTCGACGCCCTGGGCGAAGTTCTTCACCAGGCCGCAGTTTGGACCCTCTGGCGTCTCAGAGGGACAGATGCGTCCCCACTGGGTGGCATGCAGATCTCTGGCCTCGAAGTGGGGCTGGGACCGGGATAGAGGAGATATCACCCTGCGCAGATGGGAGAGGGTGGCCATATAATCGGTCCTGTCCAGGAGCTGGGAGACGCCGGTTCTCCCTCCTACCCAGTTGCCTGTGGCCAGGGGGTGAATCATCCTCTCGGTGAGGACATCCGCCCGGACGGTGGTCACCACATTCAGGTCTCTGTTTCTCATGCTAGCTCTCTCCAGTTGATACTTTATATCCCGGGTCAAACGGTTGAAAGCCACCCGGAAGAGGTCTTCCATCAGGTCTCCTGAGAGCTTCAGCCTCTTGTTGGAGTAGTGGTCCTTGTCGTCCTCGCTGCGCCGAGCTAAGGCCAGCTCGAAGCAGGCCTCGGCCATGCGGGAGAGGAAGAGAGCTTTTGCATACCTATCCTTCTCATCGACGCCTATGTGGGGGAGCAAGTAGCGGTCCAGGACATAGGTCGCCCTCTTTTTCTGGTACTCCTTGGCCTGGCCGGCCGCGACGCGAGAGCCTATCTTCTCCAGGGCCTCATCGTTGGTGGAAACCTCTGCTTCCTCCAGGTTCTCCAGCATGAACTTGATGATCTCCGGGTTATCTGATACCGATTTAACGATATCCATATCCGTCTCCATCCCCAGTGAGCGGAGAAGGGTGACGAAGTTCAATCTGCCCGAGACGGAGGGGAATGAGACCTCGAGGATGGATCGGCGACCCCTCTCCACAATGACCAGCGATCTGTAGCCCTGCCTCTGACTGAAGACCTTGGCCACCTCGATGTTCTCATCGTAGCGCTGGTTGTACTCCACTAGAATCTTGTTTGGCGCCAGATCCTCCAGGGTCATGATCACTCTCTCCGATCCGTTGACCACGAAGTAGCCACCGGGGTCAGAGGGGTCCTCTCCAAAGGATATCATCTCATCTGCGCTGAGGCCGGAGAGGTTGCAGACCTTGGAGTTGAGCATTATGGGCAGGGTCCCTATGTCCGCCTCCACCGGATCTTTCTCCGTCTCCCCCTCAACGATGGTCATCTCCAGCTTTATTGGCGAGGCATAGGTCAGGTTGCGAAGGCGGGCATCGTTGGGGTAGAGCCTTTCCACGGAGCCGTCCGCCTCGCGAACCATGGGCTTCTCCACCCGGATGTTCCCCAGCTTGACATAGGTGTTCTCGATGTTGGTTTCGATGATGTTCACCTCGTCGATCACCTTTTGCAGGCCTTTATCTATGAAATCGTTGAATGAGTTGATATGATGATGCACCAGCTTATCCCTGGTAAAATAAGCGCTATAAAGAGAATTTCTGTCGAGCAAAAGATCACCCTTAATCGATTACCAGCCGGTAAAAGGTCGAATGCTTGGCTGTTGTGCTTTTTCGTATTATTTTGATTATGTCGCCCACTTTGGCCCCGATCTCTTTGGCTGCGGGGTCACTTATATGGATTTTTGGTAGCTGTGGCGCGCCGATGCCGAACTCCTTCAGCACATCGAGGCCCTCTTCCGGAGTGAGCAGAATATGTTCCGGAACCATCTCATGATCTTTTACGGCAAACTTGGTCACTAGAACCACCAACTCTTAGAAAGAGCAGCATACAGGCTCAAGGAAACTCCAAACGGGCTCGGGGGGATTTGAACCCTCGACCACCTGGTATCTTCATGCAAAAATTTAAAAGCCAGACGCTCTGCCTAACTGAGCTACGAGCCCTCGCGGCCTGGCATGCCTCAAGCCTCATGTGCTGCACTAACTGAGGAATGAAGAGATCCCCCATAAAAGCTTTTTCCCTTGTGGGACTTAGATAAGCCCCACTAGGCGAGCAATCTCCGATCCCACCTCGGAGGTGGTTGAGCTTCCTCCCAGGTCATATGTCTTTATACGGCCTTCAAATAGGTTCCGCTCTATGGCTGAGACTATATCCTTGGCAGCCGCCGGCTGGCCGAGGTGCTCGAGCAGCAGAGCCCCAGCCCAGATAGTGGCCAGGGGGTTGACCATATTCCGGCCCTTGTACTTGGGAGCAGAGCCATGTATGGGCTCGAACATGCTGGTCCCCTCAGGGTTGAGGTTGGCTCCCGGAGCCAGGCCCAGTCCGCCCTGGATCATGGCACCGAGATCGGTAATGATATCTCCGAACATGTTGGGGGCGACGACTACATCGAACCACTCCGGGTTCTTGACAAACCACATGGTGATGGCGTCAACGAAGTTGAAGTCGTATTTGACCTCTGGATATCCTTTTGCCACATCTAAAAGGACCTCTCTCCAAAAGCCGTAGATGTCGCTGAGCACATTGGCCTTGTCGACGCTAGAAACCTTCTGGTGGCGCTTTCTTGCCAGGTCGAAGGCGTACTTTATCACTCTCTGGCAGCCCTCCCGGCTGACCTCGCCGATCTGGTAGGCGATCTCCTCGCTGTCCGAGTCGATATCCAGGCCGAACTTGATGTTATAGAGGTTACGACGGATCTGGAAGTCGGCGTGGCTCTTGCCCTTCTGTGCGCGACTGCCTATGCCGATGTAAAAGTCCTCAGTGTTCTCGCGAACTACGACGAAATCGATATCCTTTGGCGTTTTATCCTTAAGTGGTGTCCAGACCCCCTCCAGGAGCTTGACCGGCCGGAGGTTGATGTACTGGTCGAGGTAGAAGCGCATGGTGAGAAGGACGCCCTTCTCCAGCACTCCCGGCTTGACTCTCGGATCGCCTATTGCTCCCAGGTAGATGGCCCGATAGCCTGAAAGCTCTTTGAGCGTCTCCTCGCTTATCAGCTCGCCCGTCTTCAGATAATGCTCTGCGCCTATGGAGTAATCGATCCACTCCAAAGAGAAGTTGTGCTTATCTGCTGCTGCTTCCAGGACCTTCTGGCCCTCGGCTATGATCTCTGGGCCGATGCCGTCGCCACCGATAACTGGTACTTTATAGTTCATGTTTTCGCTCCGGACACCTGTCGTCTGGTGTACTCCACTAGCCCCCCCGCATCCACGATCTCCCTTAAGAAATCAGGGAGCGGGGTGGTGTTGTAGGATTCTTTGCGGGTTATGTTCTTTATCACTCCGCCTTTCATATCGATCTCGATTTGATCGCCATCCTCGATCCTGTCCACATCCGGGCAGATGAAGAGGGGCAGGCCTATGTTTATGGCGTTTCTGAAGAATATTCTGGCAAAGGATTTGGCGACGACCGCCGAGATTCCTGCCCCCTTCAGAGCCAGGGGGGCGTGCTCTCGCGATGAGCCGCAGCCGAAGTTCTCGCCAGCCACTACGTAGTCGCTTTCTTTGACCGCTGATGCCATCATTGGCCTGACCCCTTCAAAGAGGTGTACCGCCAGCTCCCTGGGATCGTTCATCACCAGGTAGCGACCGGGGATGATGGCATCGGTATCGATATCGTCCATGAACTTCCAAGCTCTGCCCGCCAAAATATCAAGCTCCCAATAGTGAAATACTCTCAATGAGATTGAGGTATATTAAAGTAATGCACATGAATTTCCAGGAAAGGCTGCTCTTGATGATCCTATCCATCGAGCGGCAGTGATATAGCAGAGGAGGAAAAACAAGGCCAATCCCGCCTGCCCAAGATGAGGAGACAGAATCTGGGGCCGCCGGATTAGACGGACCCCTGCGGCTTTATGAACTTGGCTGGATACATATTCGGGCGGGCTGCGGCTGAGCCCGGACGGGCGGCAGGCCGTGAGGGGCATAATCTTTATCGCGGTGAGAGTACTTGGGATGTGAGGATTGGCAAAAGGCAGCAAGATGCTTATGATAAGATCAGGTTATTCTGGGGGGCGAAGAGCTGTGGCTATTTGCGCAGACCAAGTGGGCTGTGTAAATGAGATGGTCAGTTCTTTGTATGATAGGGTCACCTTGATAAATCGGGATGGAAATATGAGGGACCAGTATAATTATTTTGAGGTGTTCAGACTTGATTGATCGCAGCAAGGTTCTGGAGGTATTGAGGGGATACGACCTCAAGAATCTTCGAATCGGAATGATAGCATCCCACTCTGCCCTGGATACGGCAGATGGCGCAGTTGAGGAGAATTTCAAGACCCTGGCGGTATGTCAGGAGGGGAGGGAGAAGCCTTATGTCAAGTACTTCCGGGCGGAGAGGGACCGGAAGGGGAATGTCATAACCGGCATGGTCGATGAGGTGATGATGCTGAAACGGTTCCCGGATGTCTTGGATCCGGAGAACCAGGATATTCTCAAGGAGAAGAACACCCTGTTCGTCCCCAACCGCTCATTCACCTCCTATTGCGGGATAGATGCGGTGGAGGATCAGTTTACGCTTCCGCTGCTCGGCTCTCGCAACCTGCTTCGCTCCGAGGAGAGAGGGGACAAGAGGGACTACTACTGGTTGCTGGAGAAGGCGGGTCTGCCATATCCTGAGCCGATCGAAGCGGAGGACATCAACCAGCTGGTTATGGTCAAGCTGCCCCACGCGGTAAAAACCCTGGAGAGGGGATTTTTCACTGCTGCCTCCTATGAGGAGTACTGCCAGAAGGCTGATCTCCTCTTGCGCCAGAATGTGATCGACCAGGATGGGATTGAGCTGGCCAGGATTGAGCGCTATGTCATCGGGCCGGTCTTCAATCTGGACTACTTCTACTCCCCCATAACGGAGAGGATTGAACTGATCGGCATAGACTGGAGGTTTGAGACGAGCCTTGACGGCCACTGCCGACTGCCTGCGCCCCAGCAGCTGACACTCAATGAACAGCAGATCAATCCTGAGTACACCGTCTGTGGACATAACTCCGCCACCCTGCGCGAGTCGCTCTTGGAGAAGGCATTCGTCCTGGCGGAGATGTATGTGGAAGCGACCCAGGAGTACTACAAGCCCGGGATCATCGGCCCCTTCTGTCTGCAGACCTGTGTGGACAAGGACCTGAACTTCTACATCTACGATGTTGCGCCCAGGATCGGAGGTGGGACCAATGTGCATATGGCGGTCGGCCACCCCTATGGCAATGCCCTCTGGCGGACCAATATGTCCACTGGCCGCAGGCTTGCTCGCGAGGTGAGGATCGCTCTGGAGAACGATTGTCTGGACCAGATTGTGACCTGAGGCCGCTGGAGAAGATGAACGAAATCACAAATAAAGGCGAGGGCAGAGGCCCGAGCCCGGTTGTTCCCAAGAAACTCGGCCGGATTACCAGGAAGCTCTCCGCCGCCGGGGAGGAGCTGGTGCTCATCGCCCCGGCCATTCTTCACAGTCAGGCATCTGAACAGATGCTGGCCATCGCCAGGATGGGGATGCTCGATAAGATCCTGGGATATCTCGTCACCACCGATAAGAATGTGCATTTCGTCCGGCCGGGGATCGCCTGGGATAGCGTGCGCACGGTGCCCCTGGATGTGATTACCGGTGTGGAGTATGTGGACGAGTTTCATACCAACACCCTGAAGCTCTTGGTTGGGGAGAGGGCGGAGAAGATCATCTTTTACGAGGACCTGGAGGGCATCCGGTTTTATCAGTATATCCAGGGAGTTAAGCGAAAGGACCAGTCGGCAGGGGTGTGAGCTGGTCTGGACCTTCTTTTCTGGCCTCTGACTCAGTACGCGATGATTCGGTGATTTTATGCCGCCGTCAAGAAGGAGCATTCGGGCCGGGGCAGAGGAAAAATCGCCTGCTACCGGCGGAGAGGAGGTGGCACTGGTGGCTCACTGCCTTCTGAATCCTTTGACCCGGGTCAAGGGTCTGGATATTCTATCCTTCTCTCCCACAGGACCAACGATGCAATTGCCCTGTCCAGAGGTGCTCTATCTGGGCACCGAGCGCTGGGCGGTGACCAGAAACCAGCTGGATGTGCCCCAGTTCCGCCAGTTCTGCCGCTCGCTGATCGTTCACTATGCAGATCTACTGGAGATGCTGGCAAAAGAGGGAGTGCGGGTGCGCGTGGTGGGGGTGGCCGGTAGTCCGAGCTGCGGCGTGCAGACGACGAGCTTTGGCTATGCGGGCGGGCGGGTGCATGAGGCGGAGCACGAGCATGTGCCCGGGAGGGGGATATTCATGGAGGAGCTGATTGGGGAGCTGGAGAGGCGTGGAATTCCCTATGAGGCGGAAGAGGTCGGGAAGAAGTGCATGAATGAGGCCGAGTTCGGGAGCATGCCGGGAATCGAGCCCTTCATGAGAGAGGAACGGGATCGGTTTGAATGATTGATTATATTAGTATTATTATTATTATTTGGGCAGGCCTGGCGGAGTAGGTTGGCTTTACCTGTCGATCATTGAGTCTGCTTGTCTGGTGTGCATATCGCCATCGCTTTTCCGGCAGAGCCACGTCCCGCACATGTTGCCGGATGATTTGAGCGATTGTTTTATTTGATCTATTCTTGCGAACCGATTTTTCAGTGGACGCCGCGCGCGATTAAACGCGCGGTAGTGCTCTGGGCCCCTCAGCGCCGGGGAGGCTTGGATACAGCGATTGATATGGCTAAGTCGGAATAACTGCGACCGGCATCCCGTTGATGTGTGTCCATGCGGGCAGGCACATGCGCGGGGGCGAGGCAAATCCGGCCACCTTTTGTGGGAAGAAATGAAGGCGGTTCTGGTATAGAGAAATCACTCTCTTTTCCGGTGGCAGATGCTGTAGACAGCCTGTCAGCCATCAGAGGAGGCTGATGAAATGAAATAGGAGAAAAGTACTCTGGGAGAAAAGTAGCCACCCCTGAGGCACAGGCATGCCTGGCCTACGAATACCATTAAATACTACTACTGCATGAGATTGGGCTGCATCCTTTTGCGGGGATTGCCAAGCCAGGTCAAAGGCGCTGGATTCAGGGTCCAGTCACGAAGGTGTTCGTGGGTTCGAATCCCATTCCCCGCACCTAATCACTACTAATGATTGCGATTTTAATGATTTTGCTGCCTTTTTCGAATGGATGCACATTATGTCACCTTGATATAAAGGTTTTCGCGACTGGATGCACTTTTCTGTCACCAATCATTAGCATAATTTTTAGATTTATGTCGGTTTATAAAATTATCCGGGGAATCTGTTGATAGGAAAAATCTATATCCTCCGCAGAGTAATAAAAATTGCCGTTCTTGTTCACCAAACTAAACGGCAAGGGATGGGCGGTTTATCTGCCCATTCTTCTATTAATTCAGGAATTTTATAAGCTTATTTCCTCATTTTGATATATTCATTTGATCGAAATATTAATATACGATTTTAATTATTAATTTTATCGCACCAAAAAGTTAATTAAGTATCAGGCATATATGACTAATTGGTGAACAAGAATGGAAGGTAAAACGCTTTTAGCTAGCGGCAGCCCCATAACCCAAAGAATCGATGCTGTGAAAGCACTTTTAGCATGGAAACAAGTATCCAGTGACCCGCTGCCCCAAGAAGTCAGCTTGGATAGTGGTCGCTTGGTGCTTGTTTTGAGCAAAAAGAAGGACTGCTATTATGTGACTACTGCGCACGCTTGTTCTTGTCCTGCAGCGACTTATCACCCTGGGACGCGATGTAAGCATTCCAAGAAGTACTTCCCGCAGCCCGAGCAGGAAGCGAACCTTCGCGATGGCTTGCCTGGGTGGCCGAACGGATTACATGGTCCTGTGGAGGTGATTTAAGATGAACACTTTTTGTGAAGAATTATATGCAAAATATTGTGCAGCGCTTGATGATATCAGGTATCTTCAAGGGCGAATAGTGGAGTTGGAGGAAATCCTTAGGGAGATCCAGGAGGAGGACTGAGATGAGAGCAGCAATGAGCAGCACTTTTCAAGAAAGCCCTTCAGCTCTTACAGGATCGCATTTCTTATCTGGAGAGCACAATAGTCAAACTGCAGGAAGAAAATGCTGCTATGGCTGCTATGCAAGCTCATCTTATCGAGAACCAGGAGATTCAGGCCCGGCTAATCAAGCAACTTCAAACGAAGAGAGAGCTACAGCCCATGCAAAAGGATAGAGGAGAGATCTTGAGGGCCTTGCTAGCCGCGAATGGCGGCAAAATGCTTGAGAAGGAGGCCCGTCAGAAGATACATCTTTCGAAAAGCCAGTTTAGTCAGCTCCTAGCATCGATGCAAGACCACATTGAAGTGAAGCCATATCACATTGATAAACGCAAAAAGATAATAATGTTAAAATAGAAACTGGAGAATTAGTTTAGATAAACCATTAACTGATTTCTGGGGCTAAATTTAGTTTGCTTCAATAATGCAAAAAACAGTGAGATTTCGCTGTTTTATGTGTATTGATAGTATGGGAAATAGAAAAAATTATATATATTTTAGTAAGTTAGTTATATGAAGCTTATTCATGGTATTTAGTTAATGGTTTATATTAACTGATTTCTTTCACAATCGATGCCGCGCGAACCTCCGCAGCGCCCCTTCACAAGTGAAGGCGCTGCTT
>ENA-UOOE01001271-UOOE01001271.1-fermentation-metagenome-genome-assembly--contig:-NODE-1271-length-21764-cov-24.436870_pt1 | contig 21764 bp, 20 predicted proteins | sample MGYA00245776_ERZ724021 | MGnify/ENA primary metagenome ERZ724021 (study PRJEB28704, sample SAMN03018321) | fermentation metagenome | biome: anthropogenic terrestrial biome; feature: soil... | reverse complement strand
CCGCAGTTAGGGCAGAATTTTGCGCCGTTCACCGGAGTGCCGCAGTTAGGGCAGAACCTGGGCGGCGTTTTGCCGGAGGGGGAGGCGCCGCTTCCCGCGTCGGATTTTTTCATTTCGCCGGCCATTTCCTGCCCCATCATCATGCCTACCTGCATGCCGGCTATATCGGCTGCAGGGCTGCCGCCTTTGCCGAACGAATCGGCCATTTTTACCTTTTGGTACCTGCCTATGTCGCCTATCATGCTCTGCGCCGCCGCCGTGTCGGCTGTCTGGGTTATGCCTTCGGGGTATGTGAACTCGCTTATGCGGAAGTCCTTTACCGAAAGGCCTATTTTTGACAAATCCATGCCAAGGTCGTCTTTGATGCCGTTTGATATGGGGGATATCTGGCTCGAAAGGTTAAAAATATCCCCGCCTGTTTTCATTATCCACTTGACAAGCAGCCCGTCGAGCATGCCGAGGACGCGTTCTTTTACTTCGTCTATTGAGTACTGCTTTTTAACGCCTGCTATATTCTCTATAAACGGCACGTAATCGGAGACGCTGACTACGAATATTCCGTTTGAGCGTATCGGCAGGCCGCCAGGCAGGTTAAGCTGGGGAGCCGGTATGCGCACGGGGTTTCTCGTACCCCACCTGACGGTAAATTCCTTTGTGTTTATAAATATGACTTCGGCCCTCAGGCCGCTGTTGAAACCGAACTTGAAGCCTTTAAGCGACGACAGGAACGGTATAATCTCAGACTCTATATCATAGCTGCCCTCGTCTGTAAATATGCCCTCGCGCCTGCCATTGTACATAAATATGGCATCCTGCCCGGGCCTTATTATAAGCTTTGAGCCTTTTTTAATTTCCTTGTCGCTCCACTTCCAGAAAAGTATATCGTCACGGTACTCTTCCCACTCGACGACATTTGCGAATTGTTTAGAAAACAGACCCATTATTGTTGCCCTCCCTGATTTTTTGCCCAATACCGGCGCATTGGAGCGCTTCTTTTCCTTTTCCGGTTCCGGCTGACGCTGCGCGGCGGCAAATGGTGTACGGCGGTCCGTAAGATTCCGCGGCTGAGTAAAGGACGTATGAGCTGCCGTATGCCGCGGCATCTTCGCGCGTCCTGCCGCGGCCCGCGTTTGCGGCTAAGCATATGCCGGCTATTATAAGTATGCACAGCAGGACGGCCGCCGCGATTTTGGCGGGGCTTTTGGGGTACTCGCCTTTGAGCCTTCCGGTCTGGCCGTTTATAACCACCGTGTATGATTTGTTTTTATATGAGTATGACGTCGAATAAACGGGCAGGAGCAGGTATTTGTATGTTTCATCGTAAAAATATGGGCGTATTGCGACGCCGCGCACCCTGTCGTACCTTGAAAGCACCTGCCCTGAAGCAAGCTCGGCAAGCTGCCGCCGCATTTCCTCAACGGCGTCATTGTGCCCGTCGTCAAGGCCGACGCTGTAATTTTCCGATAAATAACCGGATATGTATTCAGGCGAGTAAGCCTCAAGCTGTGTGTAGTCGAACGGTTCAACGCCTTTAAACAGCCCTTTTTTAAACCTTGTTGAGGCAGGCTCCGTTATGTCGTCAAAAAAATTACTTATATGCCCGCTTACGTAAAACCAGTCGGTGACTATGCGCGTTTGGTCATGCCCTTCGGCGTCGCGGTAATGCTCCGTGCGGTCGCGGCCGCCCTGCGCCGTGTAATCGCACTCGCATTTTGCGTCAAAAGTCCAGTACGGGGCGTAAATCCCCTGGAATTTTCCGCGTTGGTACAGGTTTTTAAGCTCGTTAGGCGCAAACCAGCGGTGCTTTATCCATTGGCAGAATTTTTCACCAAGGCTTTTCCTGTCGATTTTAAAGGGCACTACGCCGTCAGGCAGGAGCGTTTCCTCCTGCTTTTCCGCAAGCACGTAGTTTGAGCCGCAGTAAGGGCACTTGGCCGCGGTATCGTTAGGCCCTACTTCAATGTGAGCGCCGCATCCGCTGCACACCATAGTAGTCGATTTTTTATCGGCGGGCTTTATTTTACGCTTGTCGTCTATTGTGAGCGGATGCTCTGTTATAGGGGACGCATCCTTTTCTATTTTTATTTCATTGCCGCAGTTAGGGCATTTTAAAGTCTGCGAAACGGCGTCAAACTCCATTATGCCGCCGCAGGAGGCGCAGTGGTAAACATTTTCATCCATTAAAAAACCACCTTGTTACACGGCCGCTTTGGCGGCGGCGCGTTTACAGGCCGAGTTTGCTTTTAAGCGCGGCCAGCTCATCGTCCGCTGACGGGCTGCTTTGCGCCGTGCCGCCGTACTTTGCCTCAAGGTCTTTTACGCTGTCGCGGGCGGGGGCGTTAAGCTCCTGCATGGCGTTTGCCTCGTCGAGCATTTTGTCAGCCTTGGCTTCCATGCGCTCAAAGGCTGACATGCTGCTTTGCGCATCGCCGACGGACGAACCGATGTTATTTATTTTCTGCTGCGCCTTTGCAACCTGCATTTTTGTCTTTATTACGTCGCGGCGCGCATTGAGGTCTGCTATATCTTTCACGAGCTTGTCGTGCATTTGGCGCATCTTCTGTGAGTTTGCCTTTGCCGAGGCGTAAGCCGCCTGCAGGCCGCCGAGCTTGTTTGTAAGCTGGATTTTCTTTTCAAGGAATATTTTTGCGTCGCCCTCGTTTCCGGCGCGCAGTGCCTTTTCCGCGTAACCCTGCATTTTTTCTATTTCGCCGCTGCATTCGTCCAAGGCCCTTTTAGCAGCCTGTTCGTCTGCCATGACAGAGGCTGTTTCGGCCTTTACATTGCCGAGGTCGCTTTCAAGTTCGCGCAGGTACTGGTCGACCATTTTGGCCGGATCCTCCGCCTTATCGAGAAGCGCGTTTATGTTTGCGGACATGATATCCCCGAACCTTTTTAAAACACCCATTGCAAACTCTCCTTTTTAATAATCATACCGCCTGCTATCGGCGCGCGTGAAGTATTGTATGTAAATATTATATTGCCATTATATAAAATTATCAAATAATAATTATTCCGCGCGTGAATATGATTTTCATTTAACAGTATTTTCATAAACACGGCGCAAAGCATCTTCCGTACGTGAAATAAATAACGTGAAATTCCAATAACCTATTTACTTTACTGTGCTAATAAGATAAAATATATAAGCGGCTTTTGTTTTTGGCCGCTGAAAATTACGGCGCGCCGGTCGCGCCAGTATCCAGTATAGTATATTGATGCGGAGTGTAATAAAATTATGAAAAAAATAATTGCGGTTTTAGCCGCGGCGGCGCTTGCCGTTTCTTTTGCGGGTTGCGCAAAGCAGCAGGCGGCTTCAGAAGCCGGTTCGGCTGCTGGGAGCGACGATTCATGGACAAAGGTGAAGGAGTCAGGCACGCTTGTGCTCGGCCTTGACAAGTCATTTCCGCCCATGGGCTTTGTAGACACTGAAACCGGCGGGATAACAGGCTTTGACGTTGAACTTGCGGGAGCTGCGTGCGAAAAGCTTGGCATAAAACTTAAAACGCAGCCGATTGACTGGGGCAACAAGACGGCAGAACTCAACAACGGCAACGTCGACTGCCTTTGGAACGGCTTCAGCATAACGGAAGAGCGTGAAAAAACCTTTACCATGAGCGAGCCTTACATGAAAAACAACCAGATAATACTCATAAAGTCAGGCTCAGGCTACAAAGGCCTTGACAGCCTCGCGGGAAAAGTAATAGGCGTGCAGACGGACTCTTCCGCCGAAACCGCTTTAAACAGCAGCAAAATGGCGGAATTTAAGAAATCACTGAAAAATGTCGTTAAAATCGACGACTACAGCAAGGCCGTTATGGAAATGCAGAACGGTACTATAGACGCCATAGCTATAGACGAAGTCGTTGCAAGGTACTACCTTACAAAGAATCCCGGCGCGTACGAGGTGCTCAGTGACGGCAAAGGCGACGTTTCGCTTGCCGCTGAAAAATATGCCGTCGCGTTCAGAAAACAGGATAAGGCGCTGAGGGATAAGATTAACACGGCCTTGGAGGAAATGGCGAAAGACGGCTCAGCCGCGAAAATATCCCAAAAGTGGTTTGATAAAAACGTTATAACGGTTGGCAAGTAGCCTTTTATTACGGCAGAAGTTCCGCCCCTGCGGCGGAGTATAAAACTTAGGGGGACCGCATGGCGTGAATTATTCGGTACTTATAGCGCAAATGCTGCAGGCGTCGGTTATGACGCTGCGTATATTTTTTGTTACGCTCGTTTTTTCACTTCCGCTCGGCCTTGCCGTTGCGCTTGGGCGCATGACAAAGGTAAAGGCGGTAAACATACCCGTGCGTATTTATATACTTATAATGCGCGGTACGCCGCTTATGCTTCAGCTGCTGTTTATCTTTTACGGGTTAAAGCCAATATTCGGCATACAGCTTGAAAGGGTGCTTTCGGCGGAAGTCGCCTTTATACTTAACTATGCGGCTTATTTCGCCGAGATTTTCCGCGGGGGCATAGCGGCTGTGCCGCAGGGGCAGCGCGAAGCGGCGCAGGTGCTCGGCTTTACGAAGCGGCAGACGTTTTTCCATATAGTGCTGCCGCAGGTGGTAAAAAATATCCTCCCGCCCATGGGCAACGAATTCATCACGCTCGTGAAGGACACTTCACTCGCACAGGTCATAGGCGTCGTGGAGCTGCTGCAGACTACGTCAGAGTGGGTGTCGTCGGCGGTAAGCATGGTTCCGTTTGCGGTTGCGGGCGTGTTTTACCTTATAATGAACGCTGTTGTTTCGCGCTGCTTCACGGTACTCGAAAAACATTACGCTTACTACAGGTAAGGGGGATTTAGTGATGCCAATTCTTTCTGCACATAATATTAAAAAGAGTTTCGGAGGCGTCGAAGTCCTCAAGGGTATATCCGTAGACGTTGACAAGGGCGAGGTGCTTACCGTCATAGGCCCGTCAGGTTCCGGAAAAAGCACGTTTTTAAGGTGCGCGGCACAGCTTGAAAGTATAGACTCGGGAGAAATAAAGATTTGCGGCGAAACGCTGGCCTCGAACAATGAGTCCGGGTGCGCCGTATACGCCGACAAGGCCGCGCGCAGCAGGATATCGCGGCATGTAGGCCTTGTTTTTCAAAATTTCAACCTTTTTCCCCATTTTTCAGTTTTAAGGAATATAACCGAAGCGCCAGTCCGCGTCCTCGGAAAAACTAAGGAGGAAGCCGAAAAAACCGCCATTGGGCTTTTGGAGAAGATGGAGCTGTCTGACAAAGCCGGCGCTTACCCGTGCCAGCTTTCGGGCGGACAGCAGCAGCGCGTTTCCATAGCGCGCGCGCTTGCCATGAGCCCCGATATCCTTTTTTTCGACGAGCCTACGAGCGCCCTTGACCCGGAGCTTACGGGCGAGATACTCGAAGTAATACGCGCCCTTGCCGAAGAGCACATGACTATGGTAGTTGTTACGCACGAGATGTCTTTTGCACGCGGCGTGGCAGACAAGGTGGTCTTTATGGCCGACGGCACGGTGGTTGAGGAAGGCCCCCCGGAGCAGCTTTTCGGCAATACACAAAGCGAAAGGACAAAAGCCTTTTTGTCAAGGTACAACGCGGGCGGCTGAACCGGCTGTCCCTGCATGGGCCGGAGATATCCGGCCGTTTGCATTTTGGCCTTGCAAAAGGTTATTTTTTTGTTTATTATAATAAATGCGGTTTATTAAATATTCTATAAAGTTTTAATGCGGGGGGTTAAGAAATGCAGCTTGCTTTTTACGGAGCCGATAAAGAAGTGACCGGCAGCTGCCACTGTGTCGTTGCCTGCGGCAAAAAAATACTTGTCGACTGCGGGCTGCATCAGGGTGACGGTGACGAGAACAACGAAACTTTTCCGTTCGATGCCTCGAAGATTGACTGCGTTATAGTTACGCACGCGCATATAGACCACAGCGGCCGGCTGCCGCAGCTTGTAAAGGAAGGCTTCAAGGGTAAAATCTACGCTACAGGGGCAACGTGCGACCTTTTGTCCATTATGCTGCTTGACAGCGCGCATATACAGGAAATGGACGCCGTTTACGCAAACCGTAAAGGCGAAAGGGCCGGCCGCGCAAAAGTTGAGCCGCTTTATACGGTTGAGGATGCGCAGAAAACCCTGCCGCTGCTTGTACCGTGCGTTTACGGCGAGAAGAACAGCGTTTGCGGCGGGATAGAGTTCCGCATGGTTGACGCGGGGCACCTGCTCGGTTCGGCATCGGTTGAGATGTGGATAACGGAAAAGGGCAAAACGCAGAAAATCGTCTTTTCGGGCGACATAGGCAACCTTAACCAGCCGATAATACGCGACCCGCAGTACATAAAAGAAGCAGACTACGTCGTAATGGAATCAACGTACGGCAACAGGGAGCATGACCCTATAGCCAATTACGTTCCGCAGCTCGCGAAGGTTTTCGACGAAACGCTCGCGGCAGGAGGAAATGTAGTCATACCGAGCTTCGCGGTCGGGCGTACGCAGGAGATACTTTACTTCATAAGGGAAATGAAAGAACGGGGGCTTGTGAAAAGCATGCCGGACTTCCCCGTTTACGTCGACAGCCCGCTTGCAGCAAAGGCGACGCAGATATACGCCGGAAGGCTTGACGGCTACGCGGACGAAGAAACGGTGCGCGTCATCAAAAACGGCTTCAGGCCGATAGACTTTTCAAACCTGCATATATGCGAGAGCGTCGAGGAATCCATGGCGCTTAACAGCGGCGTGTCGCCGAAAGTAATCATCTCATCAAGCGGCATGTGCGAAGCCGGGCGGATACGCCACCACCTTAAGCATAACCTGTGGCGCGGCGAGTGCGCCGTTGTCTTCGTAGGGTACCAGGCGGAGGGGACGCTGGGGCGCATGCTTGTTGACGGCGTGAAAGAGGTTAAGCTTTTCGGTGAGGAAATAAAAGTACAGGCCAAAATATACAACTTTAAGGCGCTTTCCGGCCATGCCGACAGGAAAGGCCTTTTAAAGTGGATATCTTCTTTTACTCAGCCGCCGCGCCGTGTCTTCGTGGTACACGGCGAGCATGACATATGCGAGGGCTTTACATATGACCTTGACAAGCTCGGCTACAGCGCTTACGCGCCTGAGTTTTGCGCGGCTTTCGACATGGAAAGCAACAAGGTGATAGACGAAGGCGTGCCTTACAGGCGCAGACTGAAAAAATCGGCGCAGCGGCGTTCGTCGGCTTTCGTACGCCTGCAGGAGGCGGGCAGGCGCCTTCTGCTTGTTATACAGCATAATGAGGGCGGAGCCAACAAAGACCTCGCTAAGTTCGCCGGCCAGATAGATTTGCTTTGCGAAAAATGGGACAGGTAGCCCCATGGAGCTTCCCCCTTTGAAACCGCGCAAAAAATGAGCATATGTGGAACCTCATCCAGTAATTATATTTGATTGGAAAAATAGTTATAAAAAATCTGCTATAATTAATAAAAATGGTTTTGCCGGTTTTATATGTTTATTAGGGGGGCTCACCACGTATTTTAACGTAAACGAACTGCTTATTTCTCTTTCAATGACGCTTGACTTTGCCGAAAAGGGAATCCTGAGCAACAACACTAACCATGGTATGAGAGTTGCATATATAGCCGGCCGTATAGCGAAAGAACTGTCTATGACCGACGAAGATATTTTTGATTTGGTGTCGTATTCTCTTTTGCATGACAACGGCGTTATGAACGCGCGGCTGAAAAAAATAGGCTATAAAAACAGTTTTAAGATAGAAAACGACCCTGAGCACTGCATCCAAGGCGAGAAAAACATAAGCTCCTTCCCTTTCCTGCACAAAAAAGACAACGTCATCATGTACCACCACGAACGCTATGACGGCAGCGGCTTTTTCGGAGTGGAAGGGAGAAACATCCCCATGTACTCGCGCGTCATATCTTTGGCGGACATAGTCGCCATAAGGTACTCTATGGGCATGGACAGCGACTACATAGTTTCTTCCATTGCGGGCGAGGCGCGCATATATGACCCGGTAGTGCGCGAGTCGTTCAACAGCCTGAGCAGGCATGTCGAGTTTTGGCTCGGCATGGAGGATATGTTCGTTAAAGACTCCCTTATATCAATGCTGCCCAAAGTCAGCACAAGCATGGACTTCAGGCAGATAAGGAATATTTCGCAGATTTTCAGCCGGATAATAGATGCCAAGTCGCCGTTTACAGGCTCACATTCGCGCGGCATAAGCGAAAAGACAGGGTTTATATGCAGGTACTATGAGTTTGATGAAAAAACTTACTGGAAAATGCGCATAGCCGCCGACCTGCATGACCTCGGCAAGCTTGCCGTGCCCAATGAGATACTCGACAAGCCCGGCAAGCTTGACAGCAAAGAGTTCAGGGTAATACAGTCGCACCCTTTTTATACGAGAAAAGTAATAGGCATGATAAAAGGGTTTGAAGACATAACCGAGTGGGCTGCCAACCACCATGAAAAACTTGACGGCACAGGCTACCCGTACGGCTTTGACAAGGAAAGGCTGGACTTTAATTCGCGCATTTTGGCGTGCGTGGATATTTACCAGGCGCTTACGGAGGACAGGCCCTACCGTAAAGGAATGTCCCATAAAAAGGCAATCGACATTATGGCGGGCATGTCGGCGAACGGCCTCATAGAGGCAACTATAGTTGAGGATATGGACTCGATATTCAGAAATATGGCGTGACTTCTGCAGATGTCATTAATATAAAATATGTAAAATAATATAAATATAAACGCCGTAAATTAACTTATATGTTCGCCGCAGCAACGTTGATACATATAATGCAATAAAGGCCGCAGCCTGGTTCTTTTGGGGGGATAGCATGAAAAAGCCTTTTAAGCTGTTTACGGCGGTTTTATGTGCCGCGCTGGCACTGCCGGTCTGTTTCACAGGCTGTGGCCTTAAGCCGGCAGCCGGCGCTTCTCCGGCTGCATCCGTGCAGCCGGTTCCGTTTCCCACGGGCGTAAGCAGCGCGCGCAGCGGCAGCTCACATGCCTCAGGCGGTACAGCTTCGTCAGGCCCTGCTAAAGAAAAAAGCGCTGCCGGAACTTCGCTCAACGTTCTTGACAACTCGGTTTTCATAGGCGACTCGGTTACGCTTAAACTGCAGAAATATGTCGCTGCCCAGCGTAAGAAGGACGGGTCGTTTTTTGGCGGCGCAGAGTTCCTTACCGCGGGCGGCATGGGCAGCGGAAACGCGCTTGAGCCGCTCGGCAAAAGCTCGATACATCCTTACTTCAACGGTAAAAAGGCCATTCTTGAAGACAGCGTAAAGGCTATGGGCGCTAAGAGCGTATATATAATGCTCGGCATGAATGACATAGCAGTATACGGCATAGACGGCTCTGCGGAGAACCTCGAAAAACTCGTAAAAAGGATAATACGGAAAAATGAGGGAATTAAAGTATATATACAAAGCGTTACGCCTATCATTAAGGAGAAACAGAAAAGCACGCTTAATAATGAAAATATAGAAAAATACAACAACATTCTGCGGCAGCTGTGCAGCGGGCAAAGCTGGAGCTATGTAGACGTTGCATCCGTCGTGCGCGGCGAGGACGGCTCACTGAGGCCGGAGTACTGCAGCGACCCGGACGACCTGGGGATGCATTTTACAGACAATGCGTGCCAGGCATGGGTAAAGCTTCTTTTGAGTGACAGCGGCGCAAAGGGGTAGGTGTAAAATGAAAAAAATTCCGGTGCTTATTTTTTTGGTTTCCATGGTTATGTTATCGGCGTGCTCAGGCAGTACCGGGAAGAACGCTGACCTTGACTCAGTTATGGAAAAAATGAAAGGGAAGATAACAAATTCCGAGATGGAAGATATAAGCCCCGGCGACATGACTTCAAGCTACGGCATAAAGCCTGACGACGTAAAGCAGTTTGCGGCGTATATCGACTCAACCGGCACAAAGGGCGACGAAATCGTACTCGTTGAAGCTGGCGGGTCTGAAGCAGCTGAAAGGATAAAAACAGACCTTGACAACAGGTACGGGCAAAAGGAAATTGAAATGAAGGATTACCTTCCCGCCGAGTACGCGGTACTTAAAAAGTGCAGTGTCGAGAGGTACGGAAATTATATAAGCATGATAGTGTCGCCGCAGTATGAGGAACTTGAGAAAATCTACAGGGACTCCTTTTCATGACACGGCCTTGTCAACGCCTGCCATTGTCACGTTTCAGCGCCGGAAGGGGGCGCTTGTCGTAAAGCGTGCAGAGCTGCATGGCCGGTATGGTCAGCAGAAACCATATTACTGAAAATTTCGGGCATATTTGGCCCATGATATTAAGCGGCATATCAGAGTAGTCCCAGACATCGAGCATTAAGACTTTATTTACCAAAATACCTATAATGAATTCAACAGAAGTTATTATTGCAGAGCCTGCAAGGCATTTTAAAGCGAGATGCATGCTTTTCATTCTGCCGTTGCAAACTTTGTTTATAAGGCAAAGGCAGACGCCGCCGGCTATTGCCATTGAGAAGTCGGTTTTTCCCCGGCAGATGATTTCCATAAGCGGATATATTGTTGCGCCTGACGCAAAAATGCACATGTTCTTTTTCATGTTTCCACCACCGTTCCACTTGAAAATTGTTCGCGAAACGGCGTTTTTTATACTTGGGAATATGTTTCAAAAATTGTTGAAACCATTTCCGCGCAGACATTGGAGGAGGAAATAATTGGTATCGCATCTTTACAGCATGGGGCTTTTCGGCATGGAAGCGTTTACAGTTGAAGTCGAGGCGGACATCTCATCAGGGCTGCCGTCCTTCGAGGTAGTCGGGCTTCCGGACGCGGCCGTTAAGGAGTCGCGTGACCGCGTAAGGTCGGCGATGAAAAACTGCGGCTTCGACTTCCCTTTAGGGCGCATAACCGTGAACCTTGCGCCGGCAGATAAAAGGAAAGAAGGGCCGGTGTACGACCTGCCGCTTTTTATGGCAGTGATGAAGGCGAGCGGGCAGCTTGGCGCTGAGCTTGACGGCAGCGTGTTCATAGGCGAACTTTCGCTTACAGGCGAAGTTAGGCCCGTAAGGGGTGTGCTCGCTATGGTTATAAACGCGAAAGAAGCGGGGTTCGAAAGGTTCTTTCTGCCTTACGGCAATGCCGCCGAAGGCTCTGTTGTGGACGGGATAGATGTTTATCCTGTCAAAAATGTCGGGCAGCTCCTGCGCCATTTGGACGGTCGGGAAAAAATACAGCCGGCGCAGCCCCAGGCTGCGTGTGAAGACGATACTGCCCCGATGCCGGATTTTTCTGAGGTGCGCGGCCAGTATGGGGCTAAAAGGGCTCTCGAAATAGCGGCCTCAGGAGGGCACAACGTCATGCTTATAGGGCCGCCGGGCTCAGGCAAGAGCATGCTTGCAAAGCGCCTGCCGTCGATACTTCCGGAAATGACTTTTGAAGAAACTATAGAAACAACAAAAATACATTCCATAGCCGGAGTTTTGCCGCCAGGTGTTTCGCTTATACGTAAGAGGCCGTTCAGGTCGCCGCATCATACGGTCTCTGCGGCAGGGCTTTCAGGCGGCGGCAGCGTGCCGCGCCCGGGCGAGATATCGCTTGCACACAACGGCGTGCTGTTTTTGGACGAGCTTCCGGAATTTTCACGCTCGGCGATGGAGGTTCTGCGCCAGCCCATAGAAAACGGCAGTGTCACCATATCGCGTGTGAGCGGCACTGTTTCATATCCGTGCTCTGTTATGTTTGTAGCGGCGATGAATCCGTGCCCGTGCGGGTACTTCGGCCACCCAACGCATAAGTGCACATGTTCACCGCAGGCGGTGTCGCGTTACCTGTCGCGCGTTTCGGGGCCGCTTTTAGACAGGCTCGACTTACATATAGAGGTGCCGCCGGTCGGTTTTGACGAGCTTGACTCAAACGAAGAGGCTGAAAGTTCCGCCGAAATAAGGAAACGAGTAAACGCCGCGCGCGCGGTACAAAATGAGCGCTTTAAAGGCACGGGCATAACGTGCAACGCGCGCATAACTCCTGACAGGCTGCACGAATACTGCCGGCTTGACGAAAACGGGCGGGAACTGCTGAAAAATGCGTTCGAAAAAATGGGCCTTTCCGCAAGGGCGTATGACAGGATACTTAAGGTCTGCAGAACCATCGCTGACCTCGACAAAAGCAAAAACATAAAGACGCGCCACGTAGCCGAGGCGGTTCAGTACCGCAGCCTCGACAGAAAGTACTGGCTCAACGGCGGCAAGGCATAGGACGTCTTTTACTGGCGCGGAAAGCTTTTTATATTCCACTGTGTAAGCATTTGCTTAAAATAAGGCAAAAAGTACGCATGGCAGTTAAAAGTTAATAATTTAAAAAAATTATGTAATTGTATGGGCATAAACATACATATTTTTTCACCTTTTAAACACGCCTCCAAAGAGCAGAATATACACGGAGGTGTTTAAAAATGTATTTTAACTATTACAGCTGGTTCTTTGCCGGCGCATTGTTTATGCTTTACGGAGGCTCAAGGCTGTACCGCTACTTTTTATCGCTTCCGGACGAAACACAAAGGCAGATTATAGATGAAACCGGCGGCACGGGAAAAGAATTTTATGATAAAATAAGGGAAATGAAAGAAAAAGAATAACCCCCGCAGAGAACGGGGGCTGCATGTTTATTTTATTTTTATGACAGCCTTGTCTTGAAATCATCATACCCGAACTTGCGTATAACGTGAAAACCGCCGCTGCCGTGCAGGACTATCGCAGGCAGGTTCTCGCCGTTAAAGGTATTGTTTTTTACCATGGTATAGTGGGCCATGTCGCAGAAAACAAGCCTGTCACCTGAGTTAAGCTTATGCTTAAACGAATAGCTGCCTATTATATCGCCGGCAAGGCACGTCGGCCCCCCGAGCCGGTAAGTGTGGGCGTATTCGCCCGGCTTGCCGGCTCCGATTATTTCAGGACGGTAGGGCATCTCCAGCACGTCGGGCATATGGCACGCAGCCGAGGCGTCGAGCACGGCGGTTTCTATGCCGCTGTTTTCTGTTATGTCAAGTACGGTTGAAACGAGGAAACCCGTGTTGAGCGCCACGGCCTCGCCTGGTTCTAGGTAAACGTCAACGCCGTACTTTTCTTTTATATATTTTACGGAATTAATAAGCTTTTTCAGGCAGTAGCCTTTTTTAGTTATATGCTGGCCGCCGCCGAAGTTCACCCATTTCATATTTTTAAGGTACATTCCGAATTTATCGTCGAAAACGCGTACTGTCCTTTCGAGTACATCGGCCCCCTGCTCGCACATAGTGTGAAAGTGCAGCCCTTCTATGCCGCCCATGCCGTTGCCGCTGAAGTTTCGGGCTGTTATCCCGAGACGCGAGCCGGCGGCGCACGGGTTGTAAATTTCCGTCTGTATTTCGGAATACTCAGGGTTAACGCGCAGGCCGCAGCTTATCTTTTCAGAGCTGCCGGCTATTTTGGGCTTGAATTTTTCCCACTGCGCAAAAGAATTAAAAACGATGTGGTCGCAGTACCGCGTTATGCCGTCAAATTCGTCTTCCCTGTAAGCCGGTGAGTATATGTGCACTTCTTTGCCCATTTCCTCATACGCGAGCCTTGCCTCAAAGAGCGAGCTTGAGGCGGCGCCGCAAAGGTAGCGGCCGATGAGAGGGTATAATGAAAACATGGAAAAGGCTTTCTGTGCCAAAAGTATCTTACAGCCGGCTTCATCTTCGACATATTTTAATATTTTAAGGTTATCTTTAAGCAAATGCTCATCCACAACGTAGCACGGCGTAGGCGGGACGGAAAAATCTATATCATACATTTTGCGCCTCAGTCTATAAGGTCTGGTGAGAAGCTCTCGTGCCACGCAAGGCCGTTTTTGTTAAGGGCGTCCATGTACGGGTCCGGGTCAAGCTCTTCTACGTTAAAGACGCCGGGCTTTTTCCATTTGCCGGTAAGCACCATCATGGCTCCTATCATGGCGGGGACGCCGGCGGTGTAAGCAACGGCCTGCGAGCCGACTTCACGGTAGCACTCCTGATGGTCGCAGATATTGTAAAGGTAATAAGATTTTTCCCTGCCGCCCTTAACGCCGCGGAAAATGCAGCCTATGTTTGTTTTACCCTTTGTTTTTGGGCCGAGCGAAGCTGGGTCGGGAAGCACCGCTTTTAAAAACTGCAGCGGCACTATTTCCTGCCCGTTGTAGTTTATAGGTTCTATGGACGTCATGCCTGCGTCTTCAAGCGCGTGCAGGTGGTCGAGGTAGCTTTTTGAAAATGTCATAAAGAAGCGTATCCTTTTTATACCCTTTATATTTTTAGCGAGCGACTCAAGTTCTTCGTGGTGCAGCAGGTAAATATCCCTTTTGCCTATTTCAGGCAGGTCGTAAACACGCTTTACGGCCATAGGAGGGGTCTCTATAAACTTTCCGTTTTCAAAGTAGCTGCCGTTGGCGCTTATTTCACGGATATTTATTTCCGGGTTGAAATTGGTCGCAAACGGGCATCCGTTGTCACCCGCGTTTGCGTCAACTATATCTATGGAGTGTATTTCGTCAAACTGGTGCTTCTGTGCGTAAGCGGAAAAAACGCCTGTAACCCCCGGGTCAAAGCCGCTGCCGAGTATGGCGGTTATGCCGGCGGCTTTGAAGCGCTCACGGTACGCCCACTGCCAGCTGTACTCGAAGTGGGCTGTTTCGGGCGGCTCGTAGTTTGCCGTGTCAACATAGTCTGTTTTGGTTTCAAGGCAGGCATCCATAATGGACAGGTCCTGGTACGGGAGTGCCACGTTTATAACTATATCAGGTTTAAAATCGTTGATAAGCGCGGCGAGCTGCCCTGCGTCGTCAGCGTCCACTTTTGCGGCGCTTACTTTGGTTTTGCCGCCGCTTAGCTGGCCTTTAAGGTTTTCGCACTTTGAAAGCGTGCGGCTCGCTATGCATATTTCCTCGAAAACGTCAGGGTTCATGCAGCACTTATGCGCCGTTACGCCTGCTACGGCACCGGCGCCGATTATCATTGCTTTTGCCATTTTAAGGATTCCTCCCCTTTATTTACTTTAATAATTTGTTTTCAGCCGTAAGTTTGCCATACGGATTTAATTATTTATAATATTTATATTTTACAGTAAGAATTTTCAGGAGAGCGCTAAAAGCAGCTCACGGAGCACTTTGCAAGCGGCCGCGGTTGAGCAGCCGCTTTGGTCGTAGACAGGAGACAGCTCCACTAAGTCGCAGCCGACTATGTTTAACCCGCACACCGTGAGGACGGCGTTTAAAAGTTCCGAAAAGCTTACGCCGCCGGCTTCGGGCGTTCCCGTGCCGGGAAAAACGGACGGGTCAAGCACGTCGAGGTCTATTGTAAAGTAAACAGGTTTGCCTTTTAACTTTTGGACGGTTTCGGGCAGCCCGTTAAAATTAAATTTATGTGTGCAAACATGGCTTTGCCCCCATAAAAATTCGCTCCTGTCGCCGGAACGTATGCCGAACTGGTGTATATGGCCGTCGCCGACAAGCTCCCATACGCGGCGCAGGACGCATGCGTGAGAAAGCTTTGCGCCGAGGTAATCGTCCCGCAGGTCGGTGTGAGCATCAAAATGTATGACGTACAGGCCGGGGAAGCGCTTTGCAACGGCCCGTACCGCGCCGAGCGTTACGAGGTGCTCGCCGCCTATCATGCACGGGCGCTTTTTGCCGTCAAGGATACGCTCCGTGAAGTTTTCTATTGCGCCGAGCGCCAGTGCCGTGTCGCCGAAGCAGAGTTCGAGGTCGCCGCCGTCAAAAACGTGCGCGTCGGCAAGGTCTTTGTTTTGGTACGGGCTGTACGTTTCGAGGCCGAAAGACTCGCTCCTCATAGTGGAGCTTGCAAAGCGGGTGCCCGGGCGGAACGAAGTTGTTGAGTCGAACGGCGCGCCGAAAACGACTGTTTCGGATTCTTCGTACCCGCAGTCGCAGCCTAAAAATGTTTCAACGTTTTTTTTCAACATCTTGCAGCAATTCCTTTACATAGTTTGGCAGCAGGAACGAACCTACGTGTATGCGCGTGTTGTAGTAACGCGTTTTAAGGCCGAGCGCGTTCCAGGCGTCTGCCTTAAGGTCTTCTACCGGGTGGTATTTTTTAGAGGCGAAGCCGAAAAGCCAGTGCCCCGACGAGTAAGTAGGTATGTGTGCCTGGTACACCCTGCTTATGGGGAACGACTCGACTATCCTTTTGTGCGCCCGCTGCATCGCTATCGCGTCGTTTTTGTAGAACGGGCTTTCCTGCTGGTTTACGAGTATGCCGTCCGCCTTAAGAGCGTTGCAGCAGTTGCCGTAAAATTCTTTCGTAAAAAGCCCCTCACCGGGTCCGAACGGGTCTGTAGAGTCAACTATGATGAGGTCGTACTCGCTGCGGCGCTCGCGAACGAACTTAAGGCCGTCCTCATAATATATTGACACGCGAGGGTCGCTTAGCCGGCACGCAGTCTGCGGCAGGTACCTGCGGCACGCGTCCACCACCATGCTGTCTATCTCCGCCACGTCTATATGCTTTACGGTTTTATACCGTGCAAGCTCTCTCACGGCGCCGCCGTCGCCGCCGCCTATGACGAGGACTTTTTCTATGGACGGGTTTACCGCCATAGGCACGTGGACTATCATCTCGTGGTAAATGAACTCGTCCTTTTCAGTCAGCATTATATAGCCGTCGAGCGTAAGGAAACGCCCGAATTCGGGTGATTCAAAGATATCTATCCTTTGAAATTCACTTTCGGCGCAGTAAAGCTGCCTGTCGGTTTTTATAGAGAACCTGACGTTTTCAGTGTGCTTTTCCGTAAACCAAAGTTCCACTTTTACTGTCCTTTCAGCACGTTTATTTTTTCTATGCTGCTGTCCTGAGTGCCGGTCATAAAGCAGCCCTTTTCCTTTGCGTACATTATATACTCTACTATTTCGTCTGTTATTATTTCGCCGGGCGCGATTATCGGTATGCCAGGAGGGTAGCACATGACTGACTCGCCGCATATTTTACCGGAGCTTTCAGCAATGGGCAGAGGCGCTTTTTCGGCGTAAAAGGCTTCCTGCGGCGGCATGGCGACTTTTGGTTCTATATATTCGGATGTCAGCAGGCCCGACTTGTCACGCTTATAGCGGCGTTTTATTTCCGAAAGCGCTGCTATAAGGCGCTCGGCGTCAAGTTTTCTGTCGCCTATGGAAACGTAGGCGAGTATGTTGCCTATATCGCCGAACTCTATCTGTATATCGTACTCGTCGCGTAATATGTCATACACTTCTATGCCGGCAAGGCCTATGTCGAGCGTGTGTACCGAGAGCTTGGTCGTGTCGAAGCCGCATATGTCCCCGCCGTTTATAAGCTCTTTTGAAAAGGCGTAGTACCCGCCGATTTCGTTTATTTCACAGCGCAGGTACTCAGCCATGCGTATTACGGCGGCAAATATTTCTTTGCCGCGCAGTGCGAGGTTCCTGCGTGAAATGTCGAGCGACGACATCAAAAGGTACGAGCCGCTTGTCGTCTGCGTAAGGTTTATTATCTGGCGCACGTAGCTTTCGTCAACGGACTTGCCCGTAAGCAGCACGGAGCTTTGGGTAAGCGAGCCGCCGGACTTGTGCATGCTGACGGCGGCCATGTCAGCCCCCGAGAGCATGGCTGCCGGCGGAAGGCCGGCGCCAAAGTAAAAGTGCGTGCCGTGCGCCTCGTCGGCAAGCACGAGCATGCCGTTTTTATGCGCAAGTTCTATTATACTTTTTATATCGCTGCATATGCCGTAATATGTGGGGTTGTTTACGAACACGGCTTTCGCGCCGGGGTTGGCCTTTATTGCCGCCTCGACGTTTTTAAGTGACATGCCGAGGGAGATGCCGAGCTTTTTGTCTATGCCAGGGTTAACGTAAACGGGTACTGCGCCGCAGAGTATGAGCGCGTTTATGGCGCTTTTATGTACGTTGCGCGGCATGATTATCTTGTCGCCTTTTTTGCAGACCGACATTATCATGGCCTGCACGGCGCTCGTTGTGCCGCCTACCATAAAAAAGGCGTGGTTAGCGCCGAAAGCGGAGGCGCAGAGCGCTTCCGCTTCGCTTATAACCGAAACCGGGTGGCAGAGGTTGTCGAGCGGCTTCATGGAGTTTACGTCGGCTGAAAGGCACTTTTCACCTAAAAAGCCTACAAGCTCCGGATTTCCGCGCCCGCGTTTGTGGCCGGGAACGTCGAACGGGACTATGCGCATTGACTGGAATTTTTGCAGCGCCTCCAAAAGGGGGGCGCGCTCCTGCGAAAGCTTCAATCCTTGTCACCTCCGCTGTCGTAGACGTTTTCGCCGCTGAATATTTCTATCATTTCACGCCTGAGGCTTTCGCCTATGGCGAGCCTGCGCTTTGGAGGCAGCTCATACACGTCGGTGTTGAAAAGGTAGTTCTGCAGGTCGATTTCCTTTATGAGCATTTTAGTATGGAACATATTTGCCTGGTAGACGTTGATGTCAACCGCATCATATTTTTTAAGCGTTTTGCTGTCTATATAGTCCTGTATGGACGTTATGTCATGGTCTATAAAGAGCTTTTTGCCGTTTATGTCGCGTGTGAAACCGCGCACGCGGTAGTCCATGACTATGATGTCGGAGTCAAAGCTGCCTATGAGGTAGTTTAAGGTGTCGAGCGGCGTTATCTCGCCGCACGTGGAGATATCTATATCAACGCGGAAAGTCGCGATGGCGTTGTCCGGGTGGTACTCGGGGTACGTGTGCACGGTAACGTGGCTTTTGTCGAGGTGGCCGAGTATCTCGCCGCCGCGGCTTTTGAGCGCGGCTATATCGCCGAGGTTGCATGAAGCGTCTATCCTTTCATGCGGAAATGCCTGCTCCGCTATGAGGATATCCACGCTTGCACCCTGCGGGTCGTAGTCCTGCCGGCTTATGTTAAGCACCTGGGCGCCTATCATCTTTGTTACGCTGCACAGTATGTCCGTCAGCCTTTCGGAGTTGTACTGTTCATCTATATAAGCTATATAATCCCGCTGCTCGCGCTCGCTTTTTGCGTAGCAGACGTCATAAATGTTAAAACTGAGCGATTTGGTAAGGTTGTTGAACCCATAAAGCTTCAGTTTGTTTTTCAACCCTAACATCAAGCCTCCCCAAAGAAAATCCTGCGGCACACACCGCAGCCGCCATAATGTTATAATGCGCAAATAATCCTGTATTTCAAGAAAAAATAATATTAAAGCCGTAAATACTTAAAAATCCTAAGATGGCAATGTAAATACATGAAAAACCTTTGAAATCCTTTGCCGTACTCTGCTTGACGCAGCTGTGTGCGCGATAAAAGTCAATTTCTATTATATCCATAAAATCCTTTAAGTCAAGTAAAATAATATTTTTTTGTAAAACGATGCCGGCCTGCCGGCGCGGGTCCCCGCTCTTAAGAGGCGGTGCGGGCCGTAAAACAGCCTTTTGCACCATTATAAAGTGTGAACGGGCGCGCGGCGCGGGGAATAGGATGTGTTTAGGCTCCCGCGGGAGCCGACTGCCATGCGAATTGCGCAGGAATGTAAACGGAGGTTATTTATTAATGCCTAATAAATTTATATTCAGTGATGCAAAAGATTCCAAAACACAGATGTACGGCTCCAACGGCGGAGCCTTGACGCCCCTCTCCGTAGACGGTACAGGGCAGATGAAAATGACTGTAACGGACACGTTAAACGTTACGGTTACAAATATACCGGGTGTCAGCGTACTTAACACGCCTGAGGTAAGCATAGCCAACACGCCGGGCGTCAGCGTGCTTAACACGCCCGAGGTGAGCATAGCGAATGTGCCGTCTGTACAGGTAGCGGGGGTCGCGGCGACAAGCGAATCGGTTGCCGTGACTACAGGCACGGGAGCCGCGCACGTTTTGGCCGAGGATACGTCCAAACAGCGTGAATATTCGTTTTATGTCAGCAACCTGAGCGAAACGGCCACTATGACGCTGGCACTGCAGATAGCCCCGGCAGACGAAGATACTTATTACGTCGGCGACGGCGCAACCGTGGCGCTGCCCCCGCAGTCCGCGACGGTGCTTGTTCCGCTTAAGTACCTCAGCTTTACGCGCCTTTCGTACGATACCGGTACGGAAACGGCGAATTTTATAGCTTACTATAACGCAAAGGTATAAAAACGGCGCGGCTCTTTGCCGGCCGCAGTAACGCACGAAAGGCTTAATGCGCGCCGTGCCGCCATGGCAGCGGTACGGCGCAGGTTTTAACGGGAAGTGAACAATATGCTGCTCAGCCTTTGCATGATAGTCAAAAATGAAGCCGATATCATATCGGGCTGTTTAAAAAGCGTAAAGGGCATAGCTGACGAAATGATAGTTGTAGACACCGGCTCTACTGACGGCACTGCCGCTTTAGCGGAAAATATGGGCGCTAAAGTATATAATTACGAATGGAATGACAGTTTTTCGGACGCAAGGAATTTTTCGCTTTCCAAAGCAAGCGGCGACTGGATACTCGTTATGGATGCGGACGATATACTTGAACCGTCAGACAGGGGAAAAGTCCTCGGCACCGTAAAAAACGCGCCTGCGGACGTTGACCTGTACTGCTTCAGGACGCTTTGCTACTCAGGGAAAGCCCCGTCTGCGGAAAACGTGCTTATAAACCTTAATATAAGGCTCATAAGGAACGGCAGGGGTTTCAGTTATAAAGGCCGCATACACGAGCAGGTCTGCCCCAGTGAAAGCAATAAGGGAAAGTATAAAATAGCCGCGGCTGATATACGCGTACACCATTACGGGTACCTCGACTGCTTTGTAAAGAAAAAAGATAAACGCGGGAGGAATATTGCCCTTATACAAAAAGAGCTTGACGAAGCGCCGGACGACGCGTTTATGCTTTTTAATATGGGAAACGAATACCTTACGCTCGGCATGCCGGAAAAGGCACTTTTGTACTACCGGCAAAGTTTTGAAAGGTTTGACCCCGCAGCCGGCTTTTCATCGTCCCTGCTCATAAGGATGGCGGCGGCGGACGGGTACCTGCACAGGTACGGCGATATAGTTGGGATTGCGGAGCTTGGTGCAAAGTATTATCCCGAACTGACGGACTTTGTATATATTATGGCGGACGCCTTCCTGCGGCTCGGAAAAACGCGCCGTGCTGAAAACCTGTTTAAAAAATGCGTAAAGATGGGGCCGGCTCCTTTGAACGCCAACGGCAGCGCCGGCACCGGAACTTTTAAGCCGCATTTTGCGCTCGGAGGGATATACCTTGCGGAGGGAAACCGCGGCAAAGCACTTTGGCATTACCGCAGAGCCGTAAAGTACTGCCCGTACTTTACGGCAGCGTATGCAGCCATGGCCGGCATATATACCGGGGAAAATATGCAGCCTGATAAAATAAGGAAAAAGCTCATGCGCGCCGCAGGCGGCACAGCTCAAAACACCGCGTTCCATATGATGCTTTCCGACATACTCTATGACAGGGGATTTTATGAGCAGGCCCTTAAGTCGGCAAAGCTCGCGGCAAAAGCATCGCCTGAGAACTGCGCCGCGTATTACAATGAGGGTGTGTGCCTGTTTTATATGGGAAAGTACAGGGAGGCTTACGCCGCGCTGCTCAAAGCGGGCGGCAGCGCGTTTGTAAGCAGGTCGGCGTTTTTTCGCATGCTGTGTACCATTTTGGACAGCGGCATAAAAAAGAGCGAAGGCGTATTTTTTGAAAAAAAAGCTCGACTTTCCGTATTACAGCGTGCTGGAAGCTTTCGCGCGCCTTTCTTACGGGCCTGAGAGCGATACGCTTTCAGACTGGTACGGAACGCCGGCAATATATGAAAAGGCAATCTTCGGCCTGCTCGAAGTGCT
>ENA-UOOE01001268-UOOE01001268.1-fermentation-metagenome-genome-assembly--contig:-NODE-1268-length-21786-cov-29.349639_pt1 | contig 21786 bp, 19 predicted proteins | sample MGYA00245776_ERZ724021 | MGnify/ENA primary metagenome ERZ724021 (study PRJEB28704, sample SAMN03018321) | fermentation metagenome | biome: anthropogenic terrestrial biome; feature: soil... | reverse complement strand
GAAATCGAAAAGAAACTGCTCCGAAAGCTGTGTGAGCATATAGAATCAGGTGCTTTCAGTGTGGTTTTCTGGGATGGAACAGAGGAAAAATACGGGGACGGGACCCCTTTCTTTAAACTAATTATTAGAGATAGGTCCTTAATTGGGAAGCTGATGAAAAATCCTTCCCTGGCTTTTTGCGAGGCCTACGTTGATGGGCTGATTGAATTGGAAGGTCAGATAGAAGAAGTAATCAGGCTGATACACTTAAACAAGAACTTAATTGAGAAATATGAGGTGGGTAAAGCCGCACGAAAGGTCACATCTATGTTGCACAAATCTGTGATCGAAAGACAGAAAAAGGAAGTCAGCCATCATTACGACCTGGGAAATGACTTCTTTGCTCTCTGGCTGGATCCTACGATGAGTTACTCCTGTGCCTACTTCTGCTCGTCGGATGATACATTAGAAAAGGCGCAACTGCAAAAGATTGATCATACTCTCAAAAAACTTCAGCTTAAACCAGGAGAAAAGCTGTTGGATATAGGCAGTGGCTGGGGATGGCTGATTATCCGGGCGGCCCAGCAGTATGGCGTAAAAGCCACTGGAATTACAGTTAGTAAAGAACAGCATGACCGAACCCAACAACGCATTAAGGAACTGGAGCTGGGTCACCTGGTGGATGTTTTATTAATGGACTACCGGGAGCTGACAGCTACCGGCAATAAATTCGACAAAGTAGTTAGTGTGGGAATGTTCGAGCATGTGGGACAGGGGGGTATGCCTGTTTATATGGCGGCTATCAGAGATATGCTCAAGACTGGAGGATTGTCACTTTTGCATACTATTACCCATACGACTGAGGGCCCTGTCAATCCCTGGATAGAAAAATATATATTTCCCGGCGGCTACATTCCTTCTCTGCGGGAGACCGTATGGTTACTTCCTGAGTACAATTTCAACCTGCTGGATGTAGAATGTTTACGGATGCATTATGCTATGACACTAGACCATTGGGCTGCCAATTTTGAAAAAAACCTGCCAATAGTGAAGGAAAAATTCGACGAGAGGTTTATTCGCATGTGGCGCATGTATTTGCAATCCTGTGCTGCTTCCTTCCGATACAGCGGTCTATCTATTCACCAGTTGCTTTTCTCCAAAGATCTAAATAACAGCCTGGTACTTACACGTTAATATTAATAATTGATTGAACAGAGTTCAATTTAAAACAAAAGGAGGATGATTATGACTAATATTAAAACCTCGGTCAGCCAATACCAGACTTGTATCACTGCATGTACTAAGTGTTTACAGGTATGTTAATGAATGCCGATGGTAACCAGACCTGGAAAGTACAGGGAAGCTTATCCGCATTTACTCAATTTACCATGATTTAGCCCGGAAAATTGGCTGCAGACAAGGTTGACCACACCGGGGTTATTAGTTATAATGATGGCATAAAAACAGATACAAGCTTTCATGTATCTTTAACAGCCAATTAAAGCAGATATACAATTTCGTTAGAAACAAGATTAAATCTAACCCGGTTATATCTAAATTTAATAATTGGCAATTGATGGTTGCGGAAGAATGAGCTTAGCTCATACCGAAGAAGCAAGTCACTATGTGTCCCCCTTAGTGATGAAACTCTCAGGTCCAAGGACCGCAGCCGGATGCAACTCTGGAAAGTCATTACGACACCGAAGGGGCAAACCCTCTAAGGGTGAATCTCTCAGGTTTTAAAACAGAGAGCGGGCAACAATGTTGCAACGCTCTTTTTTTATGCATAAAGGAATTAAACCTGAAAGCCAAATTCCTCGGTTGGGAGTTGATGACTTGTTATATGAAGAGCTGCTTATAATTACGAATAATCCTCTGGTAAAGAATACTCCTGGTTTTGAATCCTTCTGGGTGGAAGGGGATTGCCGGGAGGTAATCATGCACGCTTATAACCTGGTGGCTTCCGGCCATCAACTCATTTCACATCCTCTGTCGGGGAGTATTAAGCCCAACCAAAATCCCTATAAATCAATCATCATTACCAAACGGCCAGGTGAGGTGGACATCCGGGCTCTGAACCTGATCGGCAATTGTCTGCTGAAAACGGAGGAGTTCATGCAAAACAAGATCCAAATTGATCTTCAAGCTGTTTATGGAGATGACCTGCAGCTAGTGGATCAGGATATATTGCTAACTGCGCTTCAGTCATTTCAAGAAGGTAGGTGATTTTATGATGGATAATCTTTATGACCTGCTGATTTTAGGTAGTGGACCCGCCGGAATGGCAGCCGGGGTATATGGTGCCCGCTCCCGCCTTAAGACCGGCATCATGGAAAAAGGCAGGCCGGGTGGACAAGCTGCTACTACCGATGAATTGGAAAACTATCCAGGTTTCGGGCCGGGTACTACCGGGCCGGGACTTACCCAATCCATGGCTGACCATGCGGCTGAATTTGGAGCCAATTTCATTAAAGATACCGTAGTTTCACTGGATTTATCCAGTTCCCCCAAGAAGGTTGGTGGTAAAAAAGGTGACTACTTTGCTAAAGCCGTTATTTTTGCCATGGGTGCCGAGCCCAGGATGCTTGGTATACCGGGTGAAGGCCGGATGAGGGGTAAAGGAGTCAGCTACTGTGCCACCTGTGATGCCGATCTGTTTACCGAACTGGATGTAATTGTGGTAGGAAGTGGTGATGCCGCTATTGAGGAAGCGGAGTATCTTACCCGCTTCGCGGAAAATGTTACGGTCATTGTAATCCATGACGAAGGCAAAGTAGATGCCAACCGGGTTTCCGCCGAAAGGGCTTTCAATGATCCTCGCTTAAAATGGAAGTGGAATTCTATTGTTAAATCGGTCAATGGAGATGAACTGGTAGAATCGGTCACCTTAAAGAATATCAAAACCGGCGAAGATGAAGAGTTTAAAACCGACGGCGTGTTTATATTTGTCGGGACTCAGCCTAAAACCGAGCTGCTAAAGGATGTAGCTGAGCTTAATCCCCAAGGTTATGTCATAACCAATGAAAAAATGGAAACCAATATTGAGGGTGTATTTGCGGCCGGAGATTGCCGTGATAAATATTTGCGCCAGGTGGTTACGGCTGCTGCTGATGGTGCGGTTGCGGCGGTGGCAGCGGAGAAATATATACATGAAACCGAATTGTGGAAAAAAGAAGTATTGGATGCGGACCATCCGGTGCTGGTTGCTTTCTATAATCCCACCGATATGGCCGGAACTGAAAAAATAGGCATCATTGATAAATTTGTACTGGACCATAAGAATTTTTCCCTGGTAAAAGTCGATGCTTCCAGAAATGAGCTGCTTAAGAAACGTTACCGGCTTGAGGGGGTTAAATTACCTCTGGTATATCTTTTCAGTAACGGCGGATTGGCAGGTTCATTGGAAGATATAAGTCCGGAAAGTCTCGAACAGCTAATCCAAAAAAATAAAAGGAGTTGATAGTTGTGATCACAGTAAACAAAGAAAATTTTGAACAGGAAGTACTACAGGCCGATGGTGTGGTAATGGTTGATTGGTGGGGACCAAAATGTGAGCATTGTTTGGAACTTATGCCTTCGGTTGAACAATTGGCCGAAAAGTATCAGGACCGGATAAAATTCTGTTCCGTAGACACTTCCGGCAACCGCCGCCTGGCCATTTCCCAGAAGGTACTGGGGCTGCCGGCTATACTCTTTTACAAAGGCGGTATCAAGGTAGACGACTTATCCGGACAGGATATCCAACCGGAAGATATTGAAGCCAAGATTAAAAAGTTTTCAGAATAAAGCGTTAGAGAGGAGGGATCGCAGTGCGTTTGGAGTTGGGTTACATTTTTGTCAAAGACGTTAAATTCGCTGCAAAAACTGAACTCAAAGACGGGGTGGTCTATGTAAACAAAGCTGAATTGTTGGCAGCCATGGCCGACGAGCGTCTGTCCCGGTTGGATTTGGACATTGTGCACCCGGGTGAATCAGTAAGAATTTGCCCGGTCAAAGACGTACTGGAACCAAGGGTTAAAGTATCAGGTAATGGTCAGGTTTTCCCCGGTTTCTTTGATGATGCTAAAACTGTGGGGGAAGGCCGGACCCATGTTTTAAAAGGTATGGGGGTTATGACGGTGGGCAAAATTGTCGGATTCCAGGAGGGAATCGTTGATATGACCGGTCCGGGTGCTGATTATACCCCTTTTTCACAACTCATTAACCTGGTGATACTGGCCGACAAAGTTGACGGACTATTACAGCACGAACATGAAGCCGCCCTGCGGATGGTGGGTCTTAAGGCTACCCGTTACATTGCGGAAGTTGCCCGCACCGCAGAACCGGACCAAGTAAAGGTTTATGAAACCAAACCTTTGCAGGAACAGCTTTTAGAGTATCCGGAACTGCCCCAAGTAGCATATGTTTATGCCCTGCAGACCCAGGGGCTTATGCATGACAGCTATCTTTACGCGGTAGATGCCAAGAAGATACTTCCCACTATGATCTATCCTACCGAAGTAATGGACGGGGCCATCGTTAGCGGCAACTGCGTATCGGCCTGTGACAAAAATACTACTTATCATCATTTGAACAGCCCGGTTATCTATGACTTATATGACCATCATGGTAAAGACCTCAATTTCGTTGGGGTAGTAATCAGCAACGAAAACGTAACCTTATTGGATAAAGAACGCAGTTCCAACTATGCTGCCAAATTGGTTAAATCTTTGGGGGTTGATGGAGTAATAATCAGTGAGGAAGGTTTTGGAAACCCGGATGCCGACCTGATCATGAACTGCAAGAAGATTGAAGCCGAGGGCATAAAAACTGTACTTATTACTGACGAATATGCCGGGCGGGATGGTGCATCACAGTCCCTGGCGGACGGACATGATCTGGCTAATGCGGTAGTCAGCGGCGGCAATGCCAATGCCTTAATTACCCTGCCCAAACTGGATAAAATTATAGGCTATGTCGATGCGGTAAATGTAATCGCCGGTGGCTTTGACGGTGCCCTGGCCGGTGATGGTTCCATCACGGTAGAAATTCAGGCTATAACCGGAGCTACCAACGAACTGGGCTTTAACAAAATGGGTGGTGCGGGTATTTAACACTGCGGCCTGAAAACCGGCCTACAATATATTTCGCTATAACTCGTAAGAAAGGGTGGTCTGGAATGGATAAAGATTTTTTTGCCGATAAAAAAATATGTGCCTTGGGAGATAGAGACGGAATCCCGGGACCGGCTATCGTTGAATGTATGAAAAGCGTAGGAGGAGAAGTGCTTTTTACCAGTACCGAGTGCTTCGTTTGAACTGCGGCGGGGGCCATGGACATGGCCAATCAAGCACGGATTAAAGAAACAGCCGAAAAATACGGAGCAGAAAACGTAGTGGTAATTCTTGGCGCCGGAGAGGCTGAATCAGCCGGACTTACAGCCGAAACGGTCATAAGCGGGGACCCCACTTATGCCGGACCTCTTACCAATGTTGCCCTGGGATTGGATGTTTTTCATCTCTTCGAACTCAAGGATCTAATTGATGAGTCGGTCTATGATGAACAGGTAAGTATGATGGAAATGGTTTTGGACGTTGATCAAATCGTAAATGAAATGGAAAACATACGCCGAGACTGTGGCAAATAACCGAAAAAGGAGTGGAAATAATGGCGGGAATTCGTGTAGTTCATTATATAAACCAGTTCTTTGCCGGTATTGGTGGAGAAGAAAAGGCTGATACCAGACCCTTTAAAAAAGAAGAAATCATAGGACCTGGTTCTGCTTTGCAAGCCGCGTTCGGGGAAGAAATGACTATCGTTGGCACGGTAGTGTGCGGTGATACCTATTTTAACGAAAACCTTGATTCAGCGCTGGAGGAAGTTATGGAAATGATAGCAGGCTTTGAACCCCAGCTCTTCATCGCTGGTCCGGCTTTTAATGCCGGCCGGTATGGCGTAGCCTGCGGCGCTGTTTGTGAAGCCGTATCCCGGCAGCTTAATATTCCGGTCGTCACAGGCATGTATGAAGAAAATCCCGGCGCCGATATGTACAAGAAGAGCGTCTTTGTTATTAAGACCGGCAATTCGGCGGCCAAGATGCGCCAGGCCATTCCTGCTATGGCCAAGCTGGCGCTTAAATTAGGCCAGGGTGAAGCCATTGGCACCCCCGAAGCAGAAGGCTATTTAGCCAAAGGAATACGCACTAATATATGGTATGAAGAAAGAGGCTCGGCCCGTGCGGTAGCTATGTTGATTAAAAAGCTCCGTGGTGAAGATTTCCAGACCGAATATCCCATGCCGGTTTTTGATAGAGTAACCCCCCGGCCGGCTTTTAAGGATCTGAGTAAAGCTAAGATTGCGCTGGTTACGAGCGGCGGAATCGTACCGAAGGGAAACCCCGACCACATTGAATCATCCAGTGCTTCAAAATTCGGCACCTATGATTTAAGCGGTTTGGCAGATCTGACCGCTGAAACCCATGAGACTGCTCATGGTGGATATGATCCGGTTTATGCCAATTTAGACCCGGATAGAGTTTTACCGGTTGATGTTATGAGAGTCCTGGAGAAAGAAGGCGTAATCGGCAGCCTCCATAATACCTATTATGCTACCGTTGGAAATGGAACATCAGTTGCCAATGCCAAAAAATATGCCCATGCCATAGGACTGGAACTTAAGGAAGCCGGAGTGGATGCCATCATTCTCACCTCCACCTGAGGGACCTGTACTCGTTGCGGTGCAACGATGATAAAAGAACTCGAAGACGTGGTAGATGTTCCCTGTGTTCATATATGCACGGTAGTACCTATTTCCCTGACGGTTGGTGCCAATCGTATCGCTCCTGCCGTGGCTATTCCGCATCCGCTGGGGAATCCTAATCTTTCCAGGGAAGATGAATTCAGGCTGCGCCGAAAGATTGTCGAAAAAGCCCTCAAAGCTTTATGCACTGATGTAAGTGAGCAGACTGTATTCTAACCCTGTTAATCGGCAAGGTGGGTCACATAAGCCCGCCTTGCCGTATGATAAAGGAGGCAATGGCTATGAATTATCCGGTTATAAAAGCAGCAGCCAATGTATTGGTTCACTGCCCCAATATAATGTTGGATCATGGGACTACCCTGAGCCAGGAAAAAACCAAAAACCCCGATTCCGAATATCTGAACCTGATTGGAAGTTTTGTGCGCAGTTACGAGGAGAGTGTGGCTTATGCCCCTAACCAGGTCTTTATAGGCAACATGAAGCCAACTGATCTGGCCGGTGTGCCCGCTCCCTGGTACAGGAATCCGGTAGAACCCAAAACAGACGGTTTATTCGGTGAAATCATGACCGAAATGGATTTTTACGGTTTGCTGAAAATCTGCGACCGTTTTGAACTGGTAGAATTGAGTTCGCACATAGCACCCATAATCAAGGAAAATTTGCAGGCCAAAGAAATGTTTGATGCAGCCCAACTGGATCTGCTGGATAAAAGTATTCCTGTCGCCGAAATACAAGCACTGGTTGACAAACATACGGCTCTGGGACTTTATGACGGGGATAAGCTCCTGGGTTGTGTACGGCAAGCCCATGAAAGCGATCCCAATCTTTCTGCTCATGTAGTATTTGAAAACATGGTCGCCAAGGCTTCCGGCGTACTGGCTATGAAACATTTATTTAAAAAGCACCATATTAACCCGGCTGAGGTGGAATATATCATAGAGACTTCAGAGGAAGCGGTAGGAGACATGAACCAGAGAGGCGGAGGCAATATGGCCAAAGCTTGCGGAGAAGCAGCCGGGTGCGTTAATGCCACCGGTATTGATATGCGCGGCTTCTGTGCCGGACCGGCTCATGGTATCGTTAACGCCGCTGCTCTGGTCCAGGCGGGTATTTTCAAAAATGTGGTGGTAATGGCGGGGGGATGTACTGCCAAACTGGGAATGAACAGCCGTGACCACGTTAATAAGCAGATGCCGGTTCTGGAAGATATGGTGGCCGGTTATGCGGTGCTGATCAGCGAAAATGATGGCATAAGCCCGGTTATCAGAACCGATATTATCGGCCGCCATAAAATCAGCTCCGGGGCCGCACCTCAGGCGGTTATTCAGGCCATCGTGGTTGACCCGCTGCAGGCTCATAAGCTTAAGCTTACCGATGTGGATCTGTATGCTCCCGAACTGCAGAATCCTGAAATCACCGTTCCGGCCGGAGCAGGTGATGTTCCTTTGGCCAACTACAAAATGATTGGCGCTATGGCGGTGAAAAGGGGCGAGATTGAAAAAGCGGATCTTTTGGATTTTACTAAAAAACACGGAGTCAGCGGTTTTGCTCCGACCCAGGGGCATATCCCCTCCGGAGTTCCGATTATTGGACATGTGCTGGCAGCCATGAAAACGGGTGAAATGGAAAGAGTTATGGTTATAGGCAAAGGCAGCCTTTTCCTGGGCCGAATGACCGACCTGTTTGATGGCATCAGCTTTATTATAGAGAAAAATTCCGGCCAACTTGAATCGGGTGATACCTTTGAGGCTTCCGAGGATTGCAAACAAGAACTGAAGCAAATCGTAGCGGATGCCATGCACAAAGTTGCCGATTCATTAGCCGGGAGGTGATAGCATGAGTGATTATAAAAAGGCAGCGGCAGAAGTTTTTTACGAAATGGCCCGGATGATCAAGACGGGTGAATCCGGTCAGAAAATCAGCATAGGGTTAAGTATCGTAGGCAGTGAAATTCACGCAGAAGAACTGGTACAGGGAGCCCGGGATGCCATGCGGCAGGACCGGAATTTAGAAGTAGCTATCATTGGTCCCTACCCGGGTGATGACCTGCCGGTTTATCAGGCCCATAACGATGAAGAAGTGGCCGCCATCCTGGAAGATCTCCTGGATCGTAAAATTCTGAACGCGGTAGTTACCATGCATTATCCTTTCCCCATCGGGGTAGCAACCGTTGGCAAGGTCATTACTCCGGCCCGGGGCAAGCCGATGTACATTGCTACTACCACCGGAACCAGTGCGGCTGACCGGGTACAGGCTATGGTTAAGAATGCGGTTTATGGTATTGCCGTGGCCAGAGCCGATGGGATCAAAAACCCCACCGTAGGTATTCTGAATGTGGAAGGAGCCCGTCAGGTCGAAAGACATCTTGAAAGTATGAGGGAAAAAGGCTATAGCTTTGCCTGGGGCAGTTCACAGCGCAGTGACGGGGGTCATGTTTTACGAGGCAATGATCTCATTACAGGCAGTGTCGATGTCCTGGTTACCGATACCTTGACCGGCAATGTCCTGATGAAGCTGTTCAGTTCTTTTAACAGCGGCGGCAATTATGAAACGGTTGGCTTTGGCTACGGCCCGGGCATAGGAGAAGATTTCGATCGTTTGATCCTGATTTTGTCACGCGCCTCCGGCAGGCCGGTAGTAGCCGGTGCCATTCAGTACGCTGCAGCTATGGTCCGGGGCAAGATTCAACAAGTTAAAGAGACGGAAATAAACCAGGCCAGGCAAGCGGATTGGAATGTGAAAAGTTCCCGGCCGGTTGCGCCGGCAACTGCGGAGGATTTAGTACCACCTCCTCCCAAGGTGGTTGATACGCAAATACCCGGAATAGATATTTTGGAATTGGAAGATGCGGTTAAAGCTCTTTGGAAAGAAGAAATATTTGCCAGCAGCGGTATGGGGTGTACCGGCCCGGTAATACTGGTAGCCGCTGAAGACCATGGCCAGGCCTTAAAAATCCTTAATAGCAGCGGTTATCTCTAGATTACTTATTAACAGTCCATGATTTGATATCAAAACCATTTATGAAAATAAAGTATATCTCATAGTCCGTAGCCTGCCCTATAGCCCCGACGTTAGGAGCGGGCTTAAGGGCACCTATGAGGTAGATTATGCCGGGTTGGGGTATTAAGAACGCTTGCACCCCGGCTGCGCTAACCTTAACACCCCACCCCTGCAAATAGCTGAAGTCTTCTTGGGGTATTTTGAATTTAAAAAGATTCAGTGTCACTCATAATAATCAGTGTCTTCAGCGTCTAATTTTTATTAATATGGCTGTCCTCCTTTTGAATAAAGGCTCAACTGTCAGCTTAAACTGATGGTTGAGCCTTTATTGCAATACAGGATGACTGGAATACGAAAATTGATCCTTAGCTTATCATCTCCAGGAATGCCTGAACCCGGGTTCTGATTTGCTCGGCATCCTGTTCGCTGTAATCAGTTTCAATGTGCAGAATTGGTATTCCGGCAGCTTTCAGTGTTTTTTGCACGTTGTAGCTTTCGGTCGAGTAAAGCCCGCAGAATTGCAGGGTATAATCAACTACACCGTCAGCCTTATATTCCTTCGCCAGTCTTATGATATCATCCAGCCGCCCGGAGTTGGGAGTAAAACAGGCACAGTTTATTTTCATATAACGCTCGGCCAGTGCTCTTATCTGTCCATCCAGAGTGGTGGCCTTCTCATCCACCAGGTTTTCAAAATAGCGTACTCCGGTGCAGGTTTCCTCCGCCACTACTGCTGCGCCGCTCGATTCTAATATATGATGCAGTTTCCAGTTGGGAACGGCCATGGGGGTACCGGTTATTAAAATACGGGGAGCATTCTTGGAAAGGACTCCCTCGCCTTTTTGAACACTGGCTTCCAGTTCATCGCACAGATCGTTAGTCATTTTGGCAAAACGCTCCGGATCATCATAAAATGCGATTTGGCTGATTAATAGAGCATCTTTGCCGCTGATGGGTACCGGAGAATTTTTGCGGGTGTTGTACAGCCGGGCCAGAGCTTTGCGTTTGTTGTTGATGAGCTTAATGCTCCGGTCAAGTGATTCCGGGGTGACCTTATGGCCGCTTACTTCCTCTACCTTTTGTAAAAGCAGTTTGATTTCATTTTCCCATGCATCTACATCCTGCCGGCGCTTCATCTGGGGCAGGTCCATTACGTAAACCGGAGCATCCTGGGCCAAAATCTCCCAGGCTTTTTTCTTGCCGTCGCAGGTTGTCTCTCCTATATATAAATCGGGAATCCGGAAAAAGGGACAGGTCTTGTCGAGACGGGCGCCGATGGATGCTTTGATGAGTGAACAGGTATTTAGAGGAAGTACGGTCTCTCCCCCGGGGACCCAGAACTGGGAACCACCGCATAATCCCGTAGCAATGCCGCCGGCAGCAATAATGATTTCATCCGGGACATAAACACAGAAAGTACCGAATACCTTGCCGCCGTTTTGACGGTGTTGTACCAGCTCCGCCGGGCGTATCCCGTGAATATCTGCCACCACCGCATCAAAATAATTCATGCCTTGAGGCCGCTGGTCCTGCAGCAAATACACTTGCTGAAACATATCGGGCAAAACCGCACCCAGCATATCATGCTTTTCCACGTCCATCCCTAAATCGATCCACATCTGTCGATAATCAGCCATAATGATTCCTCCTTACTATCGTGTTAATGATTACTTTTCCAAAGATACCTACAGCAACATATTAACACTATAAAGGTTATAATAGAAATAACCATAGGTTATAATAAGGAGGGGCGGGCGGTATGCGAAAATCAACCCGTCTTAGCTTTGTTCAGTAAACGATCTGCCGGCTGTAAAGCTGGTGGGCGGCCAGCAGCAGGCGATGAGCAGCATCGGTGCGAAGATATTCCGGGTTGAGGTCTTTGATCCTTACCCGGTCAAGTCCATCGGCATCCTTAAAAGCGTCGTATAGCCTTAAAGTTCGGTCCACGTCGGGAAGGTCATAGCGGTTTAACTTTTTATATGCGCTCTGATCCGGAATAGCATGATTCTGGACTAAGAATCTTAAAATCTCCCGGTCCTGATAATCAGACATTTCAAGCAGATGCTCCTGGATTAACTTATCGTAACTGGCTATACCGTGGTCCGGATCATAACCATCATTTATCCGGCCAATATCGTGGTAGATAGATGCCAAACCCAAAATGCGGCTGTCTTCCTTCCCATACTTCTCCAAATAAGAAATGATCAAGCTTAACAACAGGACCCGCCTGGTATGACCGAGAGCATGAACCCCCTGAGGGTTATGGAACCATTGGTTGTTTATTTGCTGAGCATAGAAATTATATTGCCGGACTATTCCGGCCGCCCTTAATTCTGAATCGAATTCCCGCAGATCGATCAAATCCATCACTTCTATCTGCTGAACCTCATGCGGTTTAACCTGGAGCTCCTTTTTCGACTTGTCATTATTATAGGAAATAATGTGATCAAGATGTATCCGGCCCCGGTAGACTGATGATACCGGATCACACGCCAGGGCCTGCAATATGGCCAGATTGACATCGGTAGTCCAGGCGGATGCCTCTTCGATTGATTCCTGTTTAGCCTTCCGGCTCCGGTATACCTGTACATACCCCGCTTCATCAGCTACCGGTTTAGCGCTTGTGACGCCCTTATACTTTACTGCCTTTTTAATAAATTCTTCGGTGAAAAATTCCGGGCTGTTTTCGTTAAACCTCCAAACCCGCTCAAAAAGACGGTATTTATCCTGATCGGGGATGAAATTGAAAACTTCCATGAAAAGTTCCGGAGCCAATCGGCTGTCCACCAATGACAGAAACCGGTCAAAATCTCTTTTGGCTACGCTCTCATTTATGTCCCGGTTGACCCGGTTAATGAGATCCTTTATCTCGCCGGTTTTATGGTTAATATCACTAAAGCTGAGCATTACCGTACCACGGTAATAGCAGTAGGGTAATTCCGCATCATGGGGATTGAAATAAAAATCATCCAGGCTTAATCCTTCGCTGTTTATCTGGCTCTGCAAAGGGGCAAGAACAAACCCGTCAGGTTTAAAAGGGCTGGTTTCCAGTTTGCTTAGAGGAATAAGGGGATTCCTTTCTATAAAATTCTGGTAGGCTTTCGGTCTCATCAGCACCATCCCATTCTCATTGTTTAATGGCTTTTTACTTAAGTTTACCTTAAATAAGGAAGGTTATCATAAACCTATAACATTTTACTAAATAGTATGCTTCGAATTTTTAATGAATGGTTGTGTGCTGCGAATAAGGAAGGTTATTTTGAATAGTATTTTGCATTCCCTCAGACGGGTGGTTTGGGGGAATTTTTATTTACTAACTTATATAGGCTTATGTGTCAGGAAACTCGCTTATATCTACATTTTAACCTATTTTCGACCATTTGTCCTTATATATAGATTCCATTTGTTTGCTCAATTAAATTTACCTCTAGCAGGAAAATTAGTATATATTGTCTAATTTTATAATTATAAGGCGAAGCAGTATATGACTGGGACGTTGATTATAACCTGGTCATGGTAATTTGACCCTTAACAGTTAAAAAAGCGGCGGCGGTTTTAAAGAAAATTATCTGTGCGGCTGGGAGCAGGCTCCCAGCAAATAAACTAATATCTGGTAAAAATTGTCTGAAAAGGGTGAGACGAACTGAATATTTTGCTTGTAAATGACGACAAACACTATCGATCGGAAATAGCGAATTTTCTTAGAAACTCCGGGCACAGGGTAATAGAAAAGGGCGACGCTAATGAAGCTCTGAGAGCTTTCCAGTCGGCAGACTTCCATCTGGTCCTGGCCGATGATAGAATGCCTAACATGTCCGGAATCGAGTTTCTGCGTAAAATCAAAAGTACGCCCCGTGGGCAGGATGCGGATATAGTCGTTGTTACCGCTTATGGTAATATGCAAACGGCTATTGAAACTATTCGGGCGGGTGCCTATGACTATTTACTGAAACCCCTGAATATTGATGAGTTAATCGCCGTAATTAAACGAGTGGCTGAGCACCTGGCCTTGAAACGGGAGAACAAGGTGTTAAAGTTAAGATTTGCCGAGGCCGTGGCAAATGCTACCCAACAGACCAGACAGGAACTGCTCAGCCTTAGAAAGGCCTATATCGAAGCAATTGGATTAAAAAATATGGGCTTTCATTCCGCCGTGATGAAGAGAATTCTAAAACTGGCCTGGCAGTTTCATGCCAATGCATCGCTTCCTGTATTAATTGATGGAGAAACAGGAACCGGCAAAGAGGTTATTGCCAGGATCATTCACTATGGTCAGGGTGATGTAAGCACTCCTTTTATTGCACTTAATTGTGCTGCTGCTGAACCTTCGGTGCTTGAAGAAGAATTATTCGGTTGTGAGGAAAGTAATTTTACCGCTGCGACTGTAAGCGGACGAAAAGGGAAGCTTGATTTAGCCAGGGGAGGGACCCTCTTTCTGGATGAAATAACCGAGATGCCTTCCGCTTTACAGTCCCAATTGGTACGGGTTATTAAAGAAAAGGAATACTTCCGGGTGGGGGGAGTCAAGGTTATGAAAGCCGATGTACGGATAATAGGAGCGACCAGGCGAAATATTGAAAAGGAGGTAGCTCAGGGTACATTTCCGTACGATCTGTTCTGTCTCCTCAATAAGAGCAGAATTCATCTTCCTCCGCTGCGGGAACGTGCCGAGGATATTTTGCCTCTGGCCACTCTGTTTTTATCTGAATTTGCGGCTGAAAAGGGTAAAGGCTTTGAAGCCATCAGCCAGGAAGCAGCTGATACAATTCTTTCCCATGACTGGCCCGGGAATATAAAGGAACTTAGAAATGCTATCCAACGTATAGTCCTGACCTCGGATGATACTATGCTAAAACCGGCTCATCTGGCTTTTTTAAACCCTAATAGCTCCCTGGCTGACTGACAGCCGGTATCAATGTCCACCCAGTTGGACTTAAATAACATCACACTTCTTCCCGGCAGTTTGCCGGTCAAAGAATGGTAGGACCAGGCATGGGAACGGTTCTCATGCCTGGGAGAACGTATTGAACGCCTGATTTTCGTATTACATAACTTATTAAACATGTTTATGGAGGCTATTTTGGGCCTTCTATTTTTTTCTATAAAATTATACATTTATATAAAAATGGGTGTAAAAAAAAGATTTAACGCGTTATTGCTATAATAATCTTAATTAAGGTGGGGTGCTGCGGTTTAAATATAAATATTAAAAAAAGGGGGGCGATTTATGGAGTGATATGCCAAGAACCAGGTTAATTCCTGGTAATTTTTTTGGGCTTGGAAGCTCATAGATACTGACCGGGTAGGAAATATCATAACACATCAAAAGAACTAGGCATTTCTATTACTATTCAAATTAAAGGAGATAGCGAATATGAACATTAGATCTAAATTGATTAGTGGTTTCCTTCTGGTAATAGCGTTATTTGCAATTGGAACTGCATTTACCTACAACGGAATATTAAAGACAGATACCGGCATAGACAAACTTGATAAAGAGTGGCTTCCCTCCGTAGTTTATATAAGCAGGATTAACGGCTGTATTTCAGATGTGCCCGGGGATGTCCTGCAATTAGCGGTTGAGACTGACCCTGATAATATGAAGCAAATCGAAGCTCTGATGAACGAGAGTTTACAGCAGGTAGAAGAATATTCGGAGAAATACCAAAACAATCTTTCCACCTCTGAAGAACGAGCTCTTTATGAAAAATTCCGGAGCAACTGGACGGATTATCTGGGACAACTTTCTGCTATAACTGCCGATGCTAAAGCGAATAATCTGGCAGGGGCCTATCAGAAATATACAGCTTCTTACTCAACCTGGCAGCAGGCCGACCGTATTTTGGAAGAACTTACGGCTTATGATGTCAAGCAGGCCAATGATACTGCCAACAAAGCTTCAAAAGCAGCTGAGGCGGCTAAAAGATCAGTTGTACTGGCCTGTGAGCTGGTTGCTCTGTTCGGTATTATTTTTGCGCTATTCTTCGCTGCCCGCATTTCCAAACCTTTACAGAGAACCGTAGCGCTGGCAGGGAAGATTGCGGATTGTGATTTAACCGAAGCTGTAATAGAGCGAGACATAAATCGTAAAGATGAAATTGGTTTATTAAGCAAGTCCCTCAATCAGATGACCATAGCACTGCGGGATATGGTGGGTCAGATAAAGGACAAGTCTCAGTATATAGCATCTTCCAGTCAACAGATTTCAGCTTCCGGTCAAAGTATCTCGGCTGATATGGAAGAAGTTACGTCCTCAACTGAAGAAATCGCAGCGGGCTTGGAGGAAGTATCCGCTTCGACCCAGCAGATGAATGCCTCCGGAGAAGAAATCCGGAGTTCACTGGAACAATTAACGGCCGAGGTCGAAAACGGCAATGAAAAGGCAAGAGAGATAGAGATTAAGGCGCTTAAAATGCAAAAAAATACAGAGGATTCCAGCCTGTCTACCAAAGAGTTGTATGACAAAATCAATATCCAGATGGTAAAGGCGATTGAAGATGCTAAAGTCGTGGATGAAATCTCAACCTTGGCAACTAATATAGCCGCTATTGCTGATCAGACTAACCTGCTGGCCTTAAATGCCGCAATTGAAGCTGCCCGGGCAGGAGAACAAGGAAGAGGATTTGCGGTGGTTGCAGAGGAGGTTCGCCAATTAGCGGAAGAATCTGCCTCTGCAGTCGGTAATATTCAGGAAATGACCAAGCAAGTACAACAATCCATCAGTGTATTGATTTATCATGCCAACGAATTATTAAAGTTCATTAATGAGGATGTTGCGAAAGACTACGAAGCTATGATGGCAATGGGCGAAGATTACAAGAATGATACTAAAATGTTTGAATTGTTGATCAATAAGACGACCGATATGGCCGAACAAGTTCTGAGTGCTACGGCTGAAATCAGCAATTCCATTGATACGGTAGCCTCCACTATGGAACAGAGCAGTGCCGGTGCCCAGGAAATTGCCCGGGGTTCGGAAAACACCAGCATATCGCTGGAGCAGGCGAGCAGATCATCAGTGGCACTGGCTAAGACAGCTGATGAACTTAATATGCTGGTAAACAAGTTCAGAATTTAGGTGGGCAGGTACTTTTGAAATTTATTTAAAGTAAAGGGACGTTTGGTTTCAAACGTCCCCCTCTTTTGAGCTATTTGCTTTATTAACGTTATATAGTATCATATCTTTTGTCTGTATTTATAACAATTTGCAATAATAATTGAAGTAACGAATGGAGAAACAGTCATGTTGGTACGTCATCACAATAGAAACTACGGGCATAGAAAATGGCTCAATATACTGGGTATTGTCTTATTTGTATTCTCTTATGTTTTATATGGCGGAATCTTACTTGTGCCTTTTACTTCTTTTAATACGGCTACCAAAGGCCTGATCTGCACAGTTCTTTTAATTTTAAAAGGAATAACCTGGTGGATGGGTGTGATTATTCTAGGTAAAGAATTCCTGTCCAGGTATTTTAAATATCTTAATATTTTTCGCTCCGACAAGAAGCAGGATTGCTGCAAGCACTCGCAGAGCGTCAAAAAAGCCCAATAGCTGCGTTATTAAGGAAAGCCCGTTCAATCGACGTACCTCATGTACGCCTCAATCACGGTCTTCCCTTAATGCCGTGCTCTTGCAACCTTAATAGTACCGTTTACGGTACATCAGTAGTGCCCTTGGGTGAACTTTTTTACTCGCTCTGGGATATGGGCACTGCAGGTTTAATCAGGGTATCATTGACCGCTTTCCTGTGATTCAATCAAGGCCGCGATGGTCTTTAACCTGTAGGGACTTATGTTTTGCAGAAACATAATTAATTGGTCCTTCCAGTCTATATACCCTTTCGATAAACCGGCCACGGCATCCTCGAGGGAACCGGCGGCCCGCAGTTCTTCACAGAATACGATGCGGAGCAGTACGGAAATCTCCAGATCTCCAAGCTGCTCAAATAAAGTTAAGTATTCATCGTCAAACAGACAATCCGCTTTGAGGATATCAATGAAATCAGTTACTGAAGTAATATTGGTCATTATAATACCGGCTTTTTCTGATGGTTCAGTACAATTCAGTACCCGCTGGACTAATAGACGGAATCTGTGATTATCCATTTTTTTACCCGGGTCAAACGTCATTTCAGGTGTGTTACTTACTGCAGTTGTAATTACCAGTTTGCTGAGAGTGTCGTGCTGCAGGGCGCTTTTAAGCCGGGCCAATAATTCTGCTTCGTACCGGTGAACATAATCAATAATTGCCGGTTCCGTTATACTCAATTCAGCGATCATTTTATTGGCGGCACGTTTTATAATAGATGGCAGTTCCTCAGGGGCGGCACGATTCAGGTCACCCTTTAACATAGAACCTTCGGCTGGGGATATTATTATTTTAGAGGCAGGATTGTCCAGCATTTTGGAACAAATGGCATTGGTAAGGACGATTTCGCATATGTTGAGCAGATAATCTTCATAGCGAATATGATAGGTTCGGCCGTAGCTTTTCAGCAGATATTCTATATCCTTCGGGGTAAACAGCCGGCAAAAAGCATTTTCCAGACTCAGCTTTTCCAGATACTGCCTTATATACAGAATGCCCTTGATGTTCATATCATCAAACATCAGCGGATAATCAATATCAATATCGGCGGTCGAATCGTGAGCCTGGAATCGGATATCATAACCGGAGAAGAAATCCGGAATGGCTTTATCAATAGTAGTGTTGTAAGCAATCAGCCCGGTTGCCAGCTTTTCGGCCTTAACCCTGCGGCAGAGCTTTTTGGTTTCTTCCACATACAAACCGAGCAACTCCAGGCCTTCTTTATAAATATCTTTAATGTCGGCAGATTGCAGAGTTTGGATGAGGGTGGGCTGGTCATCCATTTTCATACAATAGAAATCAAGACAGTATATAATGGACCGCAAAAGATTCTGAGCGGTTTCTTCCGTTACCGAACTGCTTTGATTACTGGTGAAACTGATAATGACATCTTTTAATAGATCCAATATTTTTACCTGTATATTTTGCACTTCTGCTTCACTGACAAGACCGGCGCGATTTGCTGTCTGTAAGAGAGAAAACAGATTATTCCTGGGATTTACTCCTCCCATGGGGATCGCTAACGGATTTGCAGTACCCACATTTACACCTCATTTCTATAGTTCCCAGTCTGGCTATAAGCGACCTTCCCGAATATATCTGGCCAGGGTGCCCAGTTCCCGGTTTAGTAATAGCTCTACCGATCCATGGCAGCGGTCGTCAAAATATTTTTTCATTAAGGCAATCAAATCATCGTCATCGACTTTATCCCGTGTTTCATTTTTCATATAATAAAAGCCTTCCACCAGGTCATTTATGATTACGGTATAATCTGATTGGTTAATATAGGGCGAAGTACAAAAGACGCTGATGATTTTATTGATTACATCAATTCCCAATTCAACTCTGCCCAAACTTTTCAAAACATAATTCCTGGATGCCATGATTTCTCGTGCATCTTTTTCTGATAAAGCCAATCCATATTTTTGCGCTTTCAGGTTTGTTTCCAATATGGCGCTTACAGCCGTTTGCTCTTCAATACTAGCCAGGTCCCTGGTAAATGCTGCTATCTCCCACATTTTTATCAACCTCTAATTCAGAAAAATTATTGACAAAGCTGCTGAAGTATGATAATATTAAATTACAATTAGGAGTATTGTGTGCTCACGCTGGATATTCTTATATTTTACGGTGGAATTAAATAATTGTCAATCTAAAAGTATCGGATGAAAATTTTTTCTCCGATACTTTTTAATTGGAAAATTTGACGCTGAAGACACTTAATATTATGAATGACGCTGAATTTTTTAAAATTCGAAACACCTGAAGAAGGTTTCAGCTACCCATAGGATTAACAATTGCGGGAGTGGGGTGTTAAGGTTAGCGCAGCACCAGTAAAGGCGACTCTATATGGTTCGCCCATAACTAGGTTAGCCAAAATGTCAATGCAGCTATTAGCATTTCGGCATACACCAATGTAAGTCCGGTGTGCAAGCGTTCTTAATACCCCAATCCGGCATAACCTACCGCTGTACATATTTTCATAAGTGGTTGTAATGACGAAATCATGGGCGGTTAATTATTTAGTAAATCCTTTATCACTTCACTGGCCAGTAATAAACCGGCGACCGGTGGTACAAAAGATATGCTGCCTGGAATTTGCCGGCGCTTGGAACCGGGTTCGGGAGTGCACTCGGTGGCAAAATTTCCCGGAGTGATGGGTTCTTCCCGGGAATATACTACCTTTAACGCTTTAATATCTCTTTTTCTTAATTCGTGACGCATTACTTTGGCCAGAGGACAGACGGAGGTCTGGTAAATATCCGCGATCTCAAGCCTGGCGGGGTTCAATTTGTTGCCTGTGCCCATAGAGCTGATAATTGGTATTCCTTTGTGCTGGGCTCTTACTACCAGATCAATTTTGGCGGTAACGGTATCAACCGCATCTATAATATAATCGTAATCTTGACTTAACAGGCTTTCGGCATTGTCAGGCAGATAGAATTGTTGGTAAGTATCAACGTTAGCCCGGGGGTTGATGGAGAGGATTCTCTTTTTCATCACTTCTACTTTGGGTTGGCCGATAGTCTCATGAGTGGCATGTATTTGCCGGTTGAGGTTGGTAATACAGACCTCATCATTATCCACCAGCACCAGATTTCCCACCCCGGTCCGCGCCAATGCTTCTGTTGCGTAACTGCCTACTCCGCCTATGCCAAAAACGGCCACCCGGCATTGGCCTAAGCGTCTAAGTGCTTCTGTTCCAATCAGTAGTTCAGTTCTCGAAAATTCATTAAGCATTTTCTGCCTCCCTGTTGCGTTAATACGTTTTTGGTTATAATGAATATAATGTGCAGCGTTATCAGTTGAATATAAATCTATCATACACAAAGAAGGAATATCAAATGCCGAATTATTTATTGTATATAGCAATCGGCACTATTGCCGGACTGCTTTGCGGTTTTTTCGGGTTGGGTGGAGGTTTCGTAATTGTCCCGGCTTTAATTTTTTTGGCCGGTTTTGACCAGATAACCGCCCAGGGTACATCTCTCGCTATAATGCTCCCTCCGGTAGGGCTGCTAGCCTTTATGGAATATTATAAAACTGGCAATGTGAATATCAAGGCGGGTTTGATCATATGTGTAACCCTGTTCCTGACTGCATTTATTGGAGCCAAACTGGCTCATTATGTTTCTCCTGCTGTATTAAGAAAAGCCTTTGGGGTTCTTCTCATGCTGATAGCTGTCAAAATGCTCATGGGCAAATAATTCCGCCATATGTTGGTCTGGGGCTGCTATGCATTAAAAAGGCCCGCGCTGCAAGGAAAACCTTTCATTCGGGCCTAATTAATATTGGAAAGCTGGAATTTAGCTAAAGCGGCGTTTAATCTTTTCCCACAAACCGCTGCCAATCATTTTGTCACCCTGGGCAACAATGTTCTGAATGAGCTCCAGGATTGGAACCTCGCCTGCCCAGTGCTTCAGGATTATTTCCTGGTCAATGCGATTTAACAAGGTATTGAGCACCCATGCCGCTACGGCAATATCATCTGCGTAACCCAATGGTCCTACCAGAGCTTCCGGTATTAAATCCACCGGGAAAATAAAATAAACTACAGCTGCGCCCAGTTTGGCTTTGTCTGCGGTGGGTACATCAGGGTCAATAGCCAGCTTGCAGAGCAAATGAAACAAGTCGGGGGCCAACATCAAATAGTCTGCCCATTCGGTCTTTTTGCCTTCCTCACTTAGCAGCCAGTTCTTCATTTTATTGCGCAGGTTTTGGTAAAAATCCATCTCAGTATCCATTTTGTCGTTCACCTCCTACAAGTCTTTGCACATTGTTCTATATAATCCTTTAATATAACTTATTCCTGCCGGATGGTATTTGTAAAGCGCTATTAATATTTTCTCAAAAGTACCCTGGCCTCATTCAAATTAAATCAATAAAATATCGGTAATGTATTCCCAAATCTTTTGCATATAGATATAATCCCGTCTTTGACACTTAGAGAAGAGAAAAAAGCTCGCAAACTGCTAAAC